>Ga0153920_1001216_pt1 | contig 10952 bp, 9 predicted proteins | sample TSNJ004MetaG_FD_104713 | JGI IMG/M metagenome (GOLD analysis project Ga0153920, IMG submission 104713) | Attine ant fungus gardens microbial communities from New Jersey, USA - TSNJ004 MetaG | ecosystem: Host-associated > Fungi > Mycelium > Unclassified | place: USA: New Jersey, Brendon T. Byrne...
CTACCGGAACGATTGGATTTTTCCTATACTCTATTTTAAAAGCAAGTGGTTTTGTGTATTCTCCATATACCGAAGGGGTATATATAGAAGGAATGAACACAAAGCTCTTTGCTATATTTATGATATTTAACGTATATATGTTCTTAGTGGGCCTTATACTCGAAAAGGAATTGAGTGGTTATACAAACAATCTTCTCACGCAGAAAACAGCGGGAGGAGACTATGTGACAGAGTACGGTTTGGGGCAAGCGCTCATAAACTTTGGTGTAATGGGTACGGCAGGGTTGCTGTATGCATTTGCGACAATAAAGGGACAAATCAAAGGGCCGATGATCGGCGGTATTTTCACTATAGCAGGATTTGGCGCCGGCGGAATGACGCTTCTTAGCTGCGCGCCGATTTGGGGCGGCATCTATGCCGGTTCATTTCTAACAGGAGGACTAAGCGCTCTTACGACAAACGCATCATTTTTATCGGCGGCAATAGAAAAAGTATCCTCAAGAGCAATGCTGGTTGCGGCGATGCATGGCTGCGGCTTATCACCGCTAGCTAAGAAATATGGGTGGACAACATGCTTTATTGCCGCGATGATTCACTCTGTTATTGTTCCAAATACCGGTAAATTGCATGGCTGGATGTGCTCTTACAATAACGGCTTTGCCGAAGGCTTAAACGTTGTGCTCTTTCTGCCTATTCTCTTGTTTTTCAGAAGCGAAAAATTTATTCGGGTAACAAGGCAACAAACTGATACCATATATCAATAAATGATAAAATGTAAAACGCCTGGGGCGGCTCTCCGCCCCAGGCGTTTTGTTGTTACGTAATGCTATTATGCTTGACAGATTCAGCTTTTCGAGTTAAGCTAATTATATAATTAGTAATTGATTGATTAGCTAGCGTGGAGGTGTGCAATGTTTGTAGGCAGAAAAGCTGAGCTTGATAGCTTAAATAAGCATTATGTCAAAGAAAATTTCCAGTTTGCCGTGTTTTATGGGCGCCGTCGCGTGGGTAAGACCACGCTGATCAACGAGTTTTGTAAAGATAAAAAATCTATTTACTTTGTTGCGGTAGAATCTACCGCAAAAGAAAACCTGGAAATTTTATCGCGGCAAATTCTCAGCGCAATAGCGCCGAACGCGCCCCCAAATCCTTTTCCTTCCTTTAGAGAAGCTGTGGATTACATTTTTGAGTATGCTAAACATGAGCGTGTAATTTTTGTAATTGACGAATATCCATATCTGGCGGAGAGTAACAGGTCAGTTTCCTCAGTATTGCAAGCGGCAATTGACAAATATCAAAGTGACAGTATGCTGTTTCTGATTTTGTGTGGTTCGTCCATGTCATTTATGGAAAATCAAGTTTTAGGCTATAAAAGTCCTCTTTATGGCCGCAGAACGGCACAGTATAAGATTTTGCCCTTTGATTATTTTGAGTGCGCCGACATGCTGCCAGGCTTCAGCACTGAGGAAAAAATTGTTTTGTATGGGATAACCGGCGGAATTCCTGAATATGCTTCACGCATTGACAATGGTATTTCAGTTCAGGAAAACGTGCGGGAATTATTCTTTGATCCATCGGGACGCCTATTTGAGGAGCCTTCAAACCTATTAAAACAGGAACTAAAAATGCCTCAGACATACAATGGCATTATTACCGCCATTGCAACAGGAAGCAGCCGTTTGAATGAAATAGCCACCAAAACGGACATAGAAACCAGCCAGTGCAGCAATATGCTGAATACATTGATTGGGCTTGGCCTGGTTCGGAAAGAATATCCTGTTACCGCACAAAATTCCCGTAAGACCATCTACGTTTTAGCGGATCAAATGTTCAAGTTTTGGTATCGGTTTGTTCTGCCGGATATCAGCCGTATCACAGCTGGATTTGGTGAAACGGCTTGCGCTGAAGTCTTTGGTGAGAGGCTTAACGCTTATACGGGATATGTTTTTGAAGAATGTGCCCGTCAGTATATGTGGCGTATGCTAGGTAAGGGTATGCTGCCTGTAGCTTTTCAAAAAATCGGCAGGTGGTGGGGGAATAATCCGGCTGAGCGGTGTGAGGAGGAAATTGACTTTATCGCCTACTCCGGCGCCGCCGCGATATTTGGAGAATGCAAGTGGCGAAATGAGAGACTTGGTGAGGATGTGCTGGAGAATTTGGTTCGCAAGTCGAAACTGCATCCTGATTTTACCGGAAAGTTTTATGCGCTGTTTTCAAAATCCGGCTTTACGGACGCTCTGACCAATCGGACTAAAAAGGAAGAAAATATTTTGTTAGTTAGTCCGGATTCTATGTTTAGGTAACATGCGCCGCCAAGCTTAAGGACACAAGGGGACGGTTCTACTGTGCGAAATCAATTTTATTAACACAATGGAACCGTCCGTTCATGTTCCGATTTTTAAAACTCTGAATTCCTATTCAGCAGTCTTTTATGAACGATACCGTTTAATAAGCGGTAAGCTAATGAATAATACCGATATGATCAGCAATACCAGACTTAAAGGCCGTGTGAAGAAGATACCCCAAGAACCTCCGGATAACACCATGCTCTGCAAATAATTCTTTTCCATCATTGAGCCGAGTACCACAGCAAGTATCAAAGGAGATTGCGGCAGCTTATACTTATTCATAAAGTAACCGATAAAGCCAAAAGCTATGATAATCCAGATATTATAAATGCTATTATTTACAGCGAACGCGCCGGTAACACAAAGCAGCAGAACCAATCCACTTAGCAGCTCCCTCTTAAGCAGGAGGATCTTCCCGGCTAAAAAGTTGCAGAAAGCTAGTCCTAACGGTAGCATAAATATGTTGGCTACTAAAAACCCAACTACCAGCAGATAAGCAACATCAGGATAATCCCTATACAATGCCGGGCCAGGCCGCAGACCTTGAATCATCAACGCCCCCAGAAAAAGCGCGGAGGTGGAATTTCCGGGTACGCCCAAAGAAAGAAGCGGTACCATGGAGCTGGCAACTACCGCGTTATTAGCAGCTTCCGGAGCAGCCACGCCTTCCGGTACGCCGGTTCCGAATTTTTTGTCCGGGTTGCGCCGCCGAGCCTGGTCGTATGCCACATATATAGCCATAATCATTCCCGCTCCAGGAATCACGCCGATTATTGAGCCAATAACGCTTGATTGCAGCCATGTTGGCAACAATCTCTTACACATAGCCTTGTCAAGCATTCCAACCCTTACTTTCTGAATTTGCTCTGTTATATTCTTAACTCCTCCTAATGATTCCGCAAGCTCTAAAATGGAAGTCACTCCAAATAGGCCGATAAGCATGGGTACCAGAGGAATACCCTCAAGCAGATACGGTACGCCGAAGGTAAGCCGCGGATATCCGGTTTGCGGTGTTAATCCAATACAGGATATAAACAGCCCAAACGCCATTATTAAAACATTTTTCAGAATAGTATTTTCCGCCATACCGATAATAGTGCTCATTCCCATTATTGCCAGCATCAGATATTCCGGTGGGCCAAAACGAAGCGCCTGCTCCGCCAGAAACGGGGAAAACAGCAGCAACACCAGTGAGCTGAATACTCCGCCGAACACCGAGCTGAATGTGGAGATACTCAATGCCAGCCCTGCTTTGCCTTGCAAGGTCATGGGCTGACCATCAAAGGCCGTGACCACGGAGGAGGCCGTTCCTGGGATTTTGAGCAAAATAGAAGGGATCGAGCCTCCGTAGCATGCTGATACATATACACCGATAAGCAGACACATGGCCATTTTTGCGTCCATACCGAACGTTACGGGAATTAGAACCGCTAATGTGATGCTGTCGTTAAGCCCCGGCAAAGCCCCTACAATCAAGCCTATAATAACGCCGCCAATCAATACGATAAGGTTCATTGGTATAAAAACTTGAGTCAAACCAAGTAGTATATTTTCCATGGTCAACCTCCTATAATACTGAGCAAGCCCATTGGAAGGGGTACGCCTAAAATAAGGCGAAATACGGAGAATGTCAGAGCGGTAACCAAAATACAAAATAATATATTTTTGAACCAATATTTATACCCTAAAATCCGTATTATGAATATCCCAAGCAGCAATGTGCAGGGTATATAGCCAATTGAGCTCAACGCCAACGCGTATATCGAAAGCGCCGCAAGTATTATAAATATTTTGTGAAGATTTACATCCTCCAGATTTACATTACTGATTTCCAGCTTTAAGGTTGTTACTAATAGGCTGGATGATGAAACCAAAATAATGATTGATATTATATAAAGAAACGCGGCTTCTTTTCTTGGTATTGTGGTGCAATAGGCCAGTATGGCCAATGACAGCAGAATAAATAAAATAGGCATTGGTAATTCTACTTTTTTATTGAACATGGCAGTTCCCTCCTGAGCCGGTCCTTAGTTATTCCGCTTTCAATACCGGAAGCAGCTTCTCAAGGGCTTCCGCAACTCCTTTTACATAAATGGAGAAGTCTTCTGAATTCTGATACCCAATAGGCATTTTCGCGGCGTTCATGGAATCAATAAACTTTTGAGAATTGAGAATCTTATTGAATTCCGCGTCTAACGCGTCCACTACTTCCTGAGGCGTATCCTTTGGCACAGCCAATCCTCGGAAAGCGCCATCTACCATTTCATAGCCAACTTCCTTATAAGTAGACACATCTGGTATGCTGTCCATTCTATCATCGCTCATAACGCCCAAAGCCTTAATAGAGCCATCGGCTACCAATGCCGCGCCCTCTCCCACAGAAATTAACGCGCTGTCGGCGTGACCTCCCATTATCTGCTGCAATTGCGCACTGGCTCCGTCATTATGCAAATAATTGAATGACATACCCATCATGTCTTCCATTTTGAGAGCCGCAATGTGATGACTTGTAGTGTGTCCGGGGGTTGACAGGGTCAGCGAATTGTTTTTGGCGCCTTCAATAAACTCATCCAAGGTGTTATAAGGCGAATCTTTAGGAACAACCAGTAATTCCGGGTCGAAGCAATACATAGCAATAGTGGTAAAATCGGTATACTCAAAGGTTGTTTCATTAAACATTGGGTTAGATACGACCGATGATGTATAAGCAAGCATAGTATATCCGTCCGGAGCGGAATTCGCCACGTTGGTTTGGCCGATAACAGCGCCTCCGCCCGGCATATTCTCCACAATTAAGGAATTCCCATTAAAATAATCCTTTCCTGCAGCATCCGATATGATACGGCAGGTTACGTCTACGCCTCCGCCGGCGTCAAAGGGTACGATGATCTTGATGTTTTTTTTAGGAAAGCCGGCATTTGCTTGCGCGGAAGAGCTTGAATCCTCGCTTTGAGCTGTGCCATTAGCTGCACTGGAGGATGAGCTTGATGCGGTTTCAGTTTTTGTGCATGCCGCAAACGACAATATCAGTAAGCTCGATAATATCAATGCTAATAAACGTTTCATAAATTAACCTCCTCATATATCCTTTTTTCTGTTTTCTAACTAATTAATGACACGACACAGACCGGCAGCCCTCTTTATGAGAACTCCGACTTTATTTGTTCAAAAGCGCGAATCAATACGGATTTCGGGCAGGCGATATTCATACGGATAAAGCCGTCAAAGCCCTCGCCAAAATTGAGTCCGCTGTGTACTCCAACCTTTGCCTTATCCACAATTCTCTTCATTAACTCAGCTTGAGGCAGTCCAAGCCCACGGCAATCCAACCAGAATAAATATGTACCTTGAGGCTCGATCAATTCTATACCGGGAATGGCGCGCAGAGCTTCCTTAATTATATCGATGCTTCCTTGCAAATAATTTACAAGACCATCGGCATAATAGGCGCACTCCTCATATGCAACGCAAAATGCCAGAGTGCCGAAAATATTTTCTCCAAAGGCCTTGCCTCTGACAATCGCGTTATGCACCAACGCCTTGACATGGGGATTCGCGGCGATGAAAGCGGCTGTTCTAAATCCGGCTGTATTAAAGGTTTTGCTTGGGTTGATAAAGGTTACAGAACGGTCGGCCAGATATTTACTCAAGCCTGCGATAGGTACGTGGCAATGCCCTTCAAAAACAATATCTCCGTGTATTTCATCACTGATGATCCACACGTCATGCTCCATGCAGATTTCACCGATATGAGCCAGCTCATCCCTGGTAAAAACCTTGCATGTGGGATTATGCGGGTTACACAAAATGAAAATGCGGGTAAGCGGGTCGCTGCATTTCTTTTCAAAATCTTTAAAGTCAAAGCAATAAGCGCCGTCTTGTAATAGCAGCTCATTTTTCAAAATCCTTCGTCCGTTGTTTTCTACAAGTTGTGAAAAAGGCGGATAGCACGGAGTATTGAGAATTATTTTATCACCCGGATGGGATAACGCGCGTACCGCCGAAATTATACCTGGAATCACCCCCTGACAGAATTCTGCCTGCTCCTCCGTAATATCCAGCTTGTAACGACTGCCTACCCATAATTTAGCCGCCCTCTTCAAACGGCCGCTTTCCGTCGTGTAGCCGTAAACGCCATGTTGAGTTCTATGGGTCAAAGCATTGACGACAGGCTGGGGGCTCTTAAAGTCAGTATCCGCTATCCACATAGGAATAACATCGGCAGAAAAGTAAATATCACTGTACTTTTTTGAATCGGTACCCCGTCTGTTAACCACCTCGTCAAAATTATGTATTTGCTGCTGTATAGAAAACGCCTCCTTGCTAAAAATATCTGCTGCACAGAAATTCTCACTACTTTGTGGTATACCAATTCCATAATTATAAATCATGGAATCCAAATTGTAAATAACCTCTCCAAAATGTAGCAAAATAAATGAAGTTTGCTTCATATATTTGTTAGATATAAACAAACTTTCTCTCTTTCCATTTCATGAATATTATGATAAAATAAAGATGTGGTATACCAATTGAAAGGGTTGAATTAAAATGTACGCACCTCTTGAAAAAGATAAAAAAGGCCGATACTACGAAATGATTGTAGACAGAATAAAGTCAATGATTATAAACGGCCAATTAAAGTGCGGGGACAAGCTGCCGTCGGAAAGAGAGCTGGCAGATAAATTTCAAGTAAGTCGCGTACCCATTCGCGAAGCTCTTAAAATATTGGAATATTTGGGAGTTTTAGATGCTCAAAGCGATGGAATGTATATAAAAAACGTAGGCGTCAACGATTTGCTCAACAAGGTGGATTTTGCTTTTGACGCCACTTCCGACATGATTTTGAACCTTTTAGAGGTTCGAATTTCACTTGAAGGAACCGCGGCGTATTATGCGGCGCTCAGGCATACGGATGAGGATATTCAGCTAATACGTGAATCTCTGGAGACCATGCGTAAGCTCAAGCAGGCTAATCTGCATAATGATGAGCATATACTTGCCATGCGCCAGCAATCCCACAAATTCCATATTTGTATGGTGAATGCCGCTAAAAACCCGGTTCTAATCAGTGTTTATGAAAAATTGTATGAATTACTGGAAATATCGCGCCAGCTTACTATTAACATCAGCGGCATCAGCTATGACTCTATACTTGCCCACGAGGCTATTTTTCACCGTATAGTCGAAAGGGATTGTGATGGAGCACGGGCTTTTATGGTTGAGCATCTTAATGCTACCTGCGATAGGATCAGAAATGCGATTACCGTCTAAATCAATCCCCTATTACATATTTATTACCTTAGTTTTAGGAGGGCATGATGCTCACTAAGTATTTGTCAGATTTCGCTTTATCTATTACTTTTGAAAGCTTACCGCCTGATGTGGCGGAGCTTACGAAATTTTGCATACAGGACCTTATGGGAGTAGTGATCGCAGGCTCCGCCAGCAAGCAGGCGTCCATTTGGAAAGAATATTTCGCGGGGCATCCGAGGGATAATTGCGCCTCTGGGTGGTATACCAATTTTCCATCACTTAACTATAGGGATGCAGCGGCGCTTAACTCAGCCGTGGGTCATATCATGGATTTTGATGATGTTCACAGCGCCTCCATAACTCATCTTGGAGTAGTAACTATCCCATCTGCCATTGCAATAGGTCAAAAATATAAAAAAACAGGCAGAGAAATTATCGCCGCCATCGCAGCCGGATATGAGGTGGGCGCCCGCATTGGCGAGGCTGTCAACCCCGGTTCCTATTGGTATTGGCATACCACAGGGATCGTAGGCGGGTTTTGCTCGTGTATGGCCGCGGGAAAGCTGTTGGGACTAAACGCCGGGCAAATGCTGAACGCCCTCGGTTCCGCCGGCACCCAGTCATCCGGCTTATGGGAATTTATTAATGACGGGGCTATGAGTAAGCCCCTGCATACCGCCAACGCCACACTTTGCGGTATACGCTCCGCTGAGCTCGCGATGCTCGGCCTTACCGGCGCAGGCCGGATATTGGAAGGAGAGCAAGGGCTGATAAAGGCCATAACCTCTTCGTACAACATGGATGCGTTAACAAACGGTCTGGGAACTGCTCCGTACAAGATTAAGAGCAACTCCTTCAAGCCTTATTCCTGCTGTCGGCACACGCATTCCGCCGTCTACTGTGCCGATTTGATGATGGAATGCCATCAAATCAACCCTTTGCGTATAGTAAGGATCACCGACCGGACATATCAAATTGCCAAAACACACACAGATAATCCCAATCCTACTACGCCCTACGGCTATAAATTCAGCCTTCAGTATTGTATTGCCGCGGTTATTGTGTACAGGCGGTTGCATGAGCCGGAATTTTCAGAGGAAAAAACTGAAAATCAGCTGGTGAGAAGGCTTATGGATAAGGTGGAGGTAATTGTAGACGAGAAATTCGAAAAGGAGTTTCAACAAAGCCCCGATAAGTGGATACATCAGGTGGCAATCACAATGGAGGACGGCTCGGTTTTTACCCGGCGCGTTGATTATCCCCTTGGCGATTGGCACAATCCCTTTGATTGGAGCATAGCGGACGAGAAATTTTATACTATTACACATGACATTATTTCAGACAAGCAAGCCGAAACGCTTACCAATAATATCAAAAAGCTGGAACAGCTTGATAATATAAATGAGCTGTTTGCTTTTTAGAGCAATTCAATGAGGAAGGTTTTTTATATGAGTTTATCCGAAAAGCTTATTTATAAGCAAATATACGATACTATTATCCGAGCGGTAACGGAAATATCCGACGACGTTAAGGCGATTCTTCAAAATACACTGGCGGCTGAAACAAACGAAACAGCCAAAAGCATGCTGTCTTCCATGCTGGAAAATCTGGATATCGCAAAATCACAGGATAAGGCCGTGTGCCAGTCTCCCGGGTATCCAACCACATATTTATCCTTCGGGAATGGCAATATACCGAAAAATCTGGTGCAAATCATAACTGACGCGGTCGGAGACGCCACCGATAAAGGCTATCTCCGACCCAGCATGGTGGATCCCCTTACCCGTGAAAATTCCGGCAACAACACCGGCGCCGGCATACCCAATATTGAATATGAATATTGTCCGGGCCAAACATATGTTGATTTTATCATAAGCTTCAAGGGCTGCGGCGCGGAGCTTGGCAACGACATACGCATCCTAACTCCCGCAAAGCTGGGCAAGGATTTATCCGGGCTTAAGCGATTGGTGCTGGAAACAGCTATCAACGCGGGCGGAAAGCCTTGCCCGCCTTATGGTATCGGTATAGGCATCGGTGGTCAAATGGATATCGCGGCCAAGTTAAGCAGGAAAGCAATAAGCGTACGCCGCTGGGACGATGTGAACCGCGACCCGCAGCTTGCCGCGCTGGAGCAGGAGCTAAAGGACAGCATAAACAGCCTTGGGCTTGGCAGCGGCGGGACAGGAGGCGACACAGCGGCTCTTGCTGTAAAGATAGAAAGAACTCATACCCATACGGCAATAGCTCCTGTAGCAATAAACTTTCACTGCTGGGTCGCTCGGAGAGCAGGGATTCGTATCCATGACGACGGCAGAACGGAGAAAATTCTGTAGCCTTGCAGCTTAATAAGGAGAAAACCAATATGAATAAGATTATTTTGTCCACACCATTGCATGAAGAGGAAATGCGCAGCCTTCATGTTGGCGATGTGATATATATCAAAGGCGCTGTCTATACCGCCAGGGACTTGGCTCATATTAAGCTCAAGACCTTATTTGAGTCAGGAGAGCCGCTGCCTAAAAATTTTAACGGAGCGGCCTTATTCCATGCCGGCCCTGTGGCCCTTAAGAACCAGGATGGAAGCTGGCGTCTCAATGTTATCGGCCCAACCACCAGCATTCGCATGGAGCCCCATGCCGATTTTGTCGGACAGCTGGGCGTGAGAGCCATTATAGGCAAAGGCGGTATGGAAGAGGCTACTCTCGCGTGCTGCCGAAAATACGGATATGTGTATTTACAGGCCGCGCCCGGCTGCGCCGCCAAGCTTGCCCAGGGCATTGAGAAAATCAATGATGTTACCTGGTTTGAGCTGGGAATGCCTGAGGCGATTTGGGAGCTTCAAGCCTCCGAGTTCGGCCCGCTTGTGGTTGGTATGGACACCCACGGAAACAGCATTTATAAATCTCTTCGGGAAAAGGCGATTGAAAAGCTGAACAGGTTGTATCCGGCGGGATAAAGACCACAATCCCTAAGGATTATCAACCCAATGTATATGGCGGATGCTCTTTGTTAATCCGATCTTGCAGCCACTGCAAATACTATTTCCCGGTTTCTCCTTCTACCGGGAAACAGTATTTGCAGGTACGCTTCATCGTCTCATATAGCTGCTTTAGTTATAAAAGCTTTAATAATTGGTCAATATCACTTTCTTGTGTAGCCCAGCTGGCAGCGAAACGGACTACGGTATTATTTTCATCTATGGCTTCCCAAAAACTAAAGGAAACTGTTTGCGCTAATTGTTCCATTTTATTATTGTCTAAAATAATAAACTGCTGATTTGTTGGTGACTGATAATAAAATTTATATCCTTTCTCCGCTAAACCACTTATTAACCTTTCAGTCATGTCAATA
>Ga0153920_1001223_pt1 | contig 10925 bp, 8 predicted proteins | sample TSNJ004MetaG_FD_104713 | JGI IMG/M metagenome (GOLD analysis project Ga0153920, IMG submission 104713) | Attine ant fungus gardens microbial communities from New Jersey, USA - TSNJ004 MetaG | ecosystem: Host-associated > Fungi > Mycelium > Unclassified | place: USA: New Jersey, Brendon T. Byrne...
TACATCGAATGGGCCGTGGCGAATGACATCGTGTCCGGCACAGGCGGCGGCAAATTCTCGCCGGACGCCGCCATCACCCGCGAGCAGATGGCGCTCATGATGGTGAATTACGGGGCGGCCACGGGCCAAGCCCTGTCCGCAACCCAGCAGACCGTTACCTTTACCGACGACGCGAAAACATCCTCCTGGGCGAAGGAAGCGGTAAAGGCCGTTCAGCAGGCAAACATTATCACGGGCAAGCCGGGCAACCTGTTTGACCCGCAGGGCAGCGCCACAAGAGCCGAGGCGTCGTCCATCCTGCGCCGGTTCGCGGAAAATACAGTGAAAGGCGCAAAAGGCTGAGTACAGACAAGCGGCGGCCAGTGGCAGTACATTCAGACGGACTATACAATTAAAACCGGCTGGCTGACCACCATGCCGGACTGCAAGTATAATGCAAGAGGCGCCGTCATTCCTGCAAGAATGGCGGCGCCTGTATTTTTATGTGATAGCAAACCCCTCCAAACTCAAACAGGTTTGGAGGGCACAGCTTTATCGCCTCATTTTATTTTTTAAGATTTTTCGAGTTGTATAAAGTCTTTCAACCCTAAGCAATGCTCCAGTTTTCCGCTTCCTCTCTAATTTCAATAAAGCGCTTATAAATCCCCTCAATTGCATCCAATTCCTTGTGAGTTCCTCGTTGAACAATCTTGCCATTATCCACAACTAATATTTGATTAGCATTTTCAATAGTTGCAAGCCGATGCGCAATGGTGATGATAGTCTTTCCGTTTACTAATGCACTTATTGCCTGTTGAATCATATGTTCATTCTCTGGGTCAACGCTTGCTGTTGCTTCATCCAAAATTATGATAGGGGCATTTTTAAGCATGGCCCTTGCTATTGAAATCCTCTGTTTTTCTCCACCAGAAAGCGTAGAGCCGCCTTCTCCAATCATTGTTTCATATTGGTTTGGTAATGCCATAATAAAATTGTGACAACAAGCTTTTTCAGCGGCTTCTATTATTTCTTTCATTGTAGCGTCCGGTTTTCCAAAGCGAATATTATTCACAATCGTATCATTGAACAAATATACTTTTTGAAAAACCATACTAATATTTGTCAGCAAGCTATCACTAGTCATTTGCTTTATGTCTGTCCCACCGATTTTTATTGTTCCAGACTGTGTATCATAGAAGCGCGCGATCAAATTACATATAGTTGTTTTTCCACTGCCAGAAGGACCGACAATAGCCGTTGTCGTATTTTGCGGAATATGGAATGATACATTTTTCAATATTGGCTTATCGTCATATGCAAAAGATACATCCTCAAATTGTATGTCGTATTTAGTTATTGCAAAGCTTTTTCCATTTTCATCAATAAAAGGGGTCTTTTTAATACGCTCCAATTTATTTAATGCAGCATCTATGATTTCTAAAACATGCGCTGCATTGTTTACAACTTCAATGCTATTAAAAATTACAAATGAAAAGATGTCAAGCATAAGCATAAAAGGTAATGTTAATGTCCCTGTGAAAGTGAGAATTGCCGCAACTATAACAATTACGACGGAAGCTAATTTTAGTGAAAACAGATGTAAGCAGTTAAACGGTACATACTCTTTTTCAATTTTTATGTTTATTTCCTTACTATCTTTATAGGCATTACGAATTCCTTTTACTGTTGCTCCTTCTTGCTTGAATGCTTTTACTACTTGCATACCACGAAGATATTCAATACTGCTTTGTACCATATCATCTTGCGCTTTTTGATGCGCGGCAGCATTCTTTTTGCTTTTTCGTTCCAATAGGTACAGAAACAATGCAGACAAAATAATTCCTAAAAGAGCAACAACCACAGCGGGCATACAGTAAAATCCCAGGCAAAGCACCATAACAGCAGCATTTATATATCCATTAACTACCGTATCTACCATCTTCATAGCATACATTTCCATAAATGACAAATCAGTTGTAACCGCAGATGCCAATTCTCCTGCACTATTTTGGCTAAAAAAGCCAAGCGGAACTCTTTTCATTATATTTCCTAATTCAATTCGCTCTGTGCAAGTCAACTCATAACCAATACTTTCTTGCGTAGCAGCTCTTAAATATGAAAAGAGAAAACGCCCCAAAACTGCAACAATCATAGCAATAAGAAAAGCAAAAATATGTAATGGCGTAAGCGAAGATACTCCATTAAAATCATCTAATATCAAACCCAAAGCATACGCCGCGAGAACTATCGGGAAGGCAGTAAACATTGCGTGTAGAAAAGAAAACACAAAACCAAGATACATTCTTTTCTTGTAAATGCCAGCCCAATTTATCAGCCGCTTTACTATTCTAAACATATCTTCAACTCCTCCCTTGCATCAGACACCGCAGCCCATTTTTTAGCGCCAATATGCGCTTTCCACATTTCACTATATAATTCGCAGCTCTTTAGCAATTCTGTATGTGTACCTTTTTGATAAATGCTGCCATCTTTAAGAACAAAAATTTGGTCGGCATCTTTAATGCTGGAAAGCCTATGAGCTATAACGAGCAAGGTTTTACCCTCTGTTAACGCGTTTATTGACTTCTGTAATTTGCTTTCATTTTCGGGGTCACAAAATGCTGTTGCCTCATCAAGAATAACAATTGGCGCATTTTTAAGTATCATTCTTGCAATAGCTATTCGTTGTTTTTCACCACCGGACAATTTGTTTCCCGCGTCACCTGCTTGTGTATCATAACCATATTCAAGCTTATCAATAAAGTCATCACAACAAGCCGCTTTTGCCGCAGCAAACACCTCGTCATCTGATGCGGCTAGATTACCAATGCATATGTTTTCTTTAATTGAACAGTTGAATAAATAATTGTCTTGTGTAACGAAGCTGATAATATCCGTTAATTGTGACAACGGAATTTCTCGAATGTCATTGCCATCAATTAAAATTTTACCCTTATTGACGTCCCAGAACCGTGCTACCAGACGGGCAATGGTAGATTTTCCACCACCAGAGGGTCCGACTAACGCGCAAAAGCTCTTTTGAGGTATTCTCAAGTTAATTCCCGAAAATACGGGATTTTCTAAATCATTTGTATAAGAGAATACGACATCTTTAAGCTCTATATCATAAGAACTCAAATTCACTTTTTCATTTTTGTCGGAGAGCTCTTTGATATTGAGCAGATTGTTAACATCATTTACCGCATACTCAATTATTTTTGTTTCGTTGATATATGTCGTAAAATTCATCAAAGGAGAAACAATTCCCAAAGACAATATCAAACAAATACACAAATTCTCTGGTGACAATGTGCCTTGCCAATATAGCAACATACCAATAGGTAAAGTCCCTAAAAAAGTAGATGGTAATACCGCATTTCCAAAATTCATCAGCTTCCAAGTGCTTTGATACCATTTCATTGTATATTCCTTGAAGTTCTCAACAGCCTTTGTAAATTTTTCATAAGAGGTTGAAGATTGATTAAACGCTTTTATTACCTCAATACCCTCTGCATATTCTACTATTACACCGTTTACATAGTTGTTTGACTCCATATAGTCTGCGTATTGCTTATTAAAGTTTTTCATCATCATACCATATGCAATTAACGCAATCGGAACAGTTACAAGCATCGCAAGCGCCATACGCCAATCAATAGTGATGAGATATATAAAAACACCTAAAGGCAACAGAAAGTTCGAAATACATTCTGGAATCATATGAGCCAAAGGAAGTTCAATTGTTTCAACACGGTCAACAAGTACATTCTTCAGATGCCCGACAGATTTCCCAAGAACGACGCCTAATGGTGCTTTAAGCAATTTCTCAGCTAATTTCAAACGAATACTTTCCAAAATGGTGTATGCCGACATGTGAGAAAGTGTTGTCGAAATCCCATAAAACAAAAAACGTAACGCATAGCTAATAATCGCGCCAACAAAATATGGAATGACAGTAGTGAGCGAAGAAACGCCACCGACAAACATAGTTATAATACGATATAAACACCAATATGGAATTAGTCCCATTCCGACACTTATAACTGCACATATAACCGAAAGGGTAATTTTGTCCTTACATTGAGTTGCAAAAGAAAAAACGGTCTTTATCCAATTTTCTTTTTTCATCAAAAACACCTCCTGCCTAAAAAATAAGAGTATCGGATTAGCAATGTCCGATACTCTTATTCTAAATACTTTAATTGACTGCTGCCACTCTGTGAAGTTTGGTTTTACTCCAATTAGATTTTTAATTTTCTGTACTCCATAGGTGTTTTTCCCATGGTTTTCTTGAAAGCTTCAGAAAACTTGCCGCAATTTGTATATCCAACCTCACCTGCGATTTCTGTAATAGGTTTATCGGTTTGTGACAACAATTTTGCAGCCAAATCCATACGATAGTTTTTCATAAATGTAAATATAGCCGCACCATATACGCCTTTGAAACAATTCTTCATAGCGGATACGGATATATCATACATTTTCGATAATTGTTCCATTGTATAGTGCTTATCTGGATTGGAGGTCATCAATACCACAATATCTTTTATCTTTTCCACTTGTGTTTTGCAAAAATACTGGCGCTCTTGTCCATCTTTATCTATATCAACCGTTTTCAAGAACAAAAGCAATTCTAATACTTTTATCCTAAAATACTCGTTTCTTATCGTCTTTGGCAAATTATATAATTCAGAAAAAATATGCTCAATGGAACTTTCCGCGCGTATAATAAATGGCTTTTTCATTTTGAAGTCATTTGAAAGTGTATATAAATGAATTTTGAACATTTCAAATAATGATTTCACTTCTAATGAAACATTGTTTAATGAAATCACTATCGTTATTCCATGAAAATGACTCAAAGGAAAACGGCAATTCTTATTCTTACGCCCCATATTATCTATCATCAAATCCCCTGATGATAGATACGAATATGCGCCATTATCAAATTCCCATTCAATCCGTCCTTCTCTGCAATGTTGAATTTCTAACAAATTTGGATTTGAATGATCTCGGGCAGGTGCGTTTTTAATGCGAAAATCATTATAATGCAAAGTTATTCCGTCAAAAACAGAATATGCTGTTATCGTCCCATCTCCCGTATCGTTGCATACACGATAAATAGAGCAATCTTCTTCTTTGCAGAGTAGTTGAGCATTTCGTTGTTTATATAATTGTTCCGTTCCCATCTGTATCACCTCTATTCATAGAAAAAATTACGAAACCCATTTGATATGTATAATATCTTATCCGTCAACCCTCGAAGATAATATAAACGATGGATTGCTTGTAATGCCAGTTAGGTTCCGCTAACCATACCCTAAAAAATTTGATTCCGCATTACAACCAAGCATCATTTATTATTATATATATAAATCGGATTTTTCACCACTCCACATAGTTTGAAATTGCTCCAAACGGTTTTTATTTTCTTCTACATTCACTTATTGAGAGTGTGACTATGAAGATAGGAGAGTGCGGGTACGCCCGCAATCGAAAAGAAGTACAACGCTCATAAGCAAAAAGCCGAAAACAGGCAGAAGTGTGATGCCTGTTCCGACAGACCTTTCCGCCTCCTCCGGCTTTTTCGCCCTCATGCTGATACTAAAATTTACCGGGACTCCTATTCCAATAATAGCTTTATATCCATTTTGGCGCCCGCCTTTTGATAATCGTTTTATACCCGATTCATCCCTATTTTGACCGTTAATTCTTTTTCCGCTTGGTCGGAAGCTTCCGCCGCATACCCTAAAGCAACGCTGCCGATTGGCTTAAACCCTTCCGGAACCGCAAGCCTCTTTTGCAATTCAGCGTCTGATCCTGCGCAAACTGCCGCTCCCCAAAGAAAAACACTGCTGATCTCCTTATCTGTCGCCGCCAGCATCATGTTTTCAAGAATGCAGCCTGTATTTGCATAGTCAATTCCGGGCATCGCCGCACCCTTGGAAGAAACGAGGACTACCGTTGGCGCGCCATAGAGCGGATCAGTATCCATATTAATAGCTTTAGCAACGCCTGCAGAAATATCTTTCAATATTTCCTTGTTCTGAATGACAGTAAGATGCAGCGAGTCGTACTTCCCCATACCAACAGGCGCCGCACAGCCAGCCGCCAATATGCTGTTTAGCACATCGTCAGGGATTTGATCTTGCTTATAAGCCCGAGTCGATTTTCTCCGTGCAATCGCTTTCATGGTTTCCAATTAAATCACCTCTTTGTAATATTTAATATTACAACTATAGCGCATGCATTTTGTAATGTCAATACTTACAATTGACTTTTGTAATCATTTTTATTACAATGGCCATGAGGTGATTTTTATATGCGCGTCAGCACACAATTTCCTATCGCGGTCCATTCCTTAATGATACTGGCTTATTCACCCGAAATACGGGTTACAAGTGATTTGATCGCGGAAAGCGCCGGTTGTAATGCCGTTATTGTTCGTAATATATTTTCTAAACTGAAAAAAGCAAGCCTCATTTCCGTAAACAGAGGCACAGGCGGAACATTGCTTGCAAAGCCACCAGAGGAAATATCCATTTGGGACATCTACACTGCGGTTGAGTCGCCCAAAACAGATGAGCTATTTAAGTTTCATGAGAACATGTCCAAAACATGTCCGGTAGGAAGCCATTTTCATGGTATTCTTATTTCACATTTAGATAAAGCGGTGGAGGCTATGAAAATAGAATTATCAGGCGTCACTTTAGCGGCTTTAGTCAATGAATTAAAAGACAATGTGAATCAGAACACAGATTAATCACTGTTACAAGCTGTCCACAGCAGCCTGCAGCTGCTTCATGGCCTTCTCCAGAACGCTGCGGGGGCAGGCCGCGTTCAAACGCATGTGCCCTTCCCCTCCGCTTCCGAAGGAAATCCCGCTGTTCATACCCAGGCGAGCCTTTTGTATCATAAAAGCGTTAAGCTCTTCATCGCTCATACCCAAGGCCCGGCAGTCAAGCCAGATAAGATACGTGCTCTCTGGAATATTAGGCCTGATAGCCGGTATATACCTTGCGCAATAATCATGCACAAACCGAATGTTGCCCTCCAGATAGCGCAGCAGCTGTTCCAGCCATTCCCCGCCGTGCCGGAAGGCCGCCTCCATAGCCACCACGCTGAAGCTGTTGTTCCGCATTATATCAAGATTACGCCAAAATTTCTCAAAGCTCTCTTTGTATTCACGGTTGGGGAATACTACCGCGGAAGCCTGCAGACCCGCAAGGTTAAAGGTCTTTGTGCCGGAAATACAGGTAATGGTGTTGTCCGCTATCTCAGGTGAAAGTGTTGCCGTCGGGATGTGTTTATTGCCCCAAAGCACCAAATCAGAATGTATCTCGTCTGAAACAATGGGTACGCCATAGCGAGTGCAAAGCTCACACATCCTCATAAGCTCCTCCCGCTCCCACACCCGGCCTACAGGGTTGTGGGGGCTGCACAGGATAAATAAGCTGGGCTTTTTCTCCAGCGCCTGCTCAAATTTTTCAAAGTTTACGCAGTAACAGCCGTCCTTTTCAGTCAGCGGGGCGTTCAGCGGTACTCTGTCCCAAGCAAGAATTGTCTCTTCAAATTCCGGATAGACAGGCGTTTGGATAAGTATTCTGTCTCCCTTTTTCGAAAACCGCTTAACAATAACCGAAAGCGCAGGCACAACGCCGGTACAGAAGCTTATCAATGACCGGTCGATCATCCAGCCGTTGCGTTCAAGCTGCCAGTCGCATATCGCCTCAAAATAAGTATCCGGGCGGGAGGTATAACCGAATATACCTTGCCGCGCCTTATCCGCCAATGCATCAACAATTGGCTGCGCGGTTCTAAAATCCATATCAGCCACCCAAAGTGGAATAATATCCTGAACACCAAACTTTTTTACAATCTCGTCATATTTTGCCGAATGGCCGCCGCGGCGGTCAATAACCTCGTCAAAATCATAATGCATCGCCTGTCACCTCTCATAATTATCTTTTTTCTATCATACTACAGTTTTCATCGAAGCTTCTCCCGGCTTATCCCAAGCAGCGTCAAGAAGGCTTGTTTGCAGGGCAGTGTCCGCATAGTCGTCAAGCATAGCCATATACGCGCGATATCCGCCCGCCAGGTTTTTCACCTTGTCCACACCGTTTTGCGTCAGTATGCGCTGGGCGATATATCCCCTTAAGCCTATCTGACAGGTCAAGTATATTTCTTTTTTTAGCTTAAGCCAGCTTAATTCCTCTCTGAGACTGTCCAAAGGAATATTAATAAAACCGGGGATATGTCCTTGTTTATACTCGTCAGGGCTGCGTACATCCACACAGTAGGCGTTCCGGGGCAGCTTCATCACATCAGAGGCATAGAAGGGGATCATCCGGCCTTCCAATATGTTCCCCGCTACGTAGCCCGCCATATTTACCGGGTCCTTTGCCGTGGAAAACGGCGGCGCGTATGCCAGCTCCATTTCCTGTAGGTCATATACGCTAAGCCCGAAGCGGATGGCATTGGCAATACTGTCAATACGCTTGTCCACACCTTTTCCTCCTGTGATCTGAGCTCCCAATATCTTTCCCTCGTGTGTAAACAGCAGCTTTATAGCCATCATATCGCCTCCGGGATAATATCCCGCGTGAGACGCTGAATAAGTGAAGGATTTAAGGTATTTGATCCCCTCCGCCTTAAGCGCTTCCTCTTTAAGACCCGTAACGGCAACAGCCATATCAAAAAATTTCATTATGGACGTACCTTGGCTGCCTGCGTAACTTACTTCCCTGCCGCTGATATTATCGGCTGTGATCCTCCCTTGCTTGTTAGCTGGAGAAGCCAGCGGAATTATTACCTTCCTGCCGCTGACAATATGCTTTACAGACGCGGCGTCGCCTAAAGCGTATACATCCTTAACAGAAGTTCTCATAAATTCATCTACAATTATTTCTCCCCGCTGCCCCAGCTCAATTCCCGAGTCTTTTAAGAACCCTGTAGACGGAGAGATTCCGATACTAATTATCACCATATCCGCCGAAAGCTCGGTTTTGTCGTCAAGCAGGACGCTCTTGGAGGTTATTTCCTCGCATTTGCTGCCCAATGCCAGCCCTACGCCCTTTGAACGTACATAATTATGCACCTCGTGGCACATATCCATATCCATAGGGGGCATAATATGGGGGGCAGCTTCCACAATTGTTACGGTGATTCCCCTCTTGGCGATATTCTCAGCCATTTCCATGCCGATAAAGCCTCCGCCGACAACTACGCAGGTTTTAGGCTTGGCCTGCTCTATGTATTTTCTTACGGCGACTATATCCGGGATATTACGAACCGTAAATACATTGCTCCCCTCAATGCCCGGCAGCTTCGGACGAATGGGCGACGCCCCAGGGGAAAGCGCGAGCTTGTCATAGCCTTCTTCATAAAGCTCGCCTGTAATATGGTTTTTAACCTTGACAGTTTTGTTTACGGTATCGACAGAAATCACTTCCTGGTTGACCCTTACATCCACATTGAACCTTCCCCGAAAGCTTTCAGGAGTTTGCAGCAGCAGAGTCTCCTTGCTGTGGATAACACCTCCAGCGTAATACGGCAGCCCGCAGTTCGCGAAGGAGATATTCAAGTCCTTCTCAAATAATACTATGTCGGCAAATTCATCATTTCTGCGCAGACGGGCAGCCGTTCCGGCTCCGCCCGCTACCCCGCCTACTATAACCACCTTCATCAGTATTCCCTCCTATTTATATGTTGAAGTACAGCATTACAAATAATGGGGCGTTCTTGGCGTGAGGATTTCCGAACCATTCTCTGTGATCAGCACCATATCCTCAATATTAAACCCGCCTACGCCAAGTATATAACAAGGCACCTCAATCGCCAATACCATACCGGGCTCTAAAACGCGCGCCTCGGTAGGATTTATGTACGGCGCCTCAGCGGTAGCCGGCCCCATACTGATACTATGTCCCAAATGTCCTCTTCTGTAGGCGGGATAAGCCTGCTTCACATATGAAAACCCGATGTCGAATAGCTCACACATAGGCATTCCCGGCTTTGCCGCGCCGATCATTCTGCGCTGCGCTTCATACAGCCTGTCCTTTAATTTTAAGAGCTCTGTATCGGCCCCCTCCATTACCCAGCCTCTGGAGGTATCGGTAGTGTAAAAGTCAAACGCCGCGTTGACTCCGCCATCAAACTTAACCACATCTCCCCGGGCGATTTCGCGGTTTTCCGGCAACCCCAGCCGGGCCCCGTTAGAACCGGTTGAGAACATTGACCAGGCGCTGGGCGCGCAAATCCCCGAAGCTATTACGTTCCTTTTGAAGCATTCGGACATTTCCCTCTCCGATACCCCTACCGAGACGATTTTGCTTACCTCAGTAAATGCATCGTCGGCGACCCGGCACAAGCTTCGGAACATCTGTATTTCCTCCTGGGTTTTAACGCTGCGGGCATAGACGAACAACTCGCTGATATCTACAAACGCCGCTTCCGGCAATTTATTCTTCAAGGCTTGATAATAATCCGCAGGCAAATAAGAAAGCTCAACGCCCAATGTTTTATTGGACAACCCCAACTCGCCCACCGTCCTCAGCAGCACATCCATTGAGCTTTCCATAGCGGAAGGGTCGGGATACAAAACGCCTTCGGCAATTTCTTCCCATTGCTTGACGCCTACCCAGGTATCATATTTTTTGATGATGAAGGGGCTGTTCTTTTCTTGAAACGCCGGAACCTCAAAGTCCATCGTTACAGCATAGGAGGGCGCCGCCGCGTCCGCGCCCAAAACGGCCAGAGTGAACCCCGGCTGTCTGGATACTGTGTGCTGATGCCCTGCAAAGCCGGCGGCATAGTGAAAATTTTCCGGAGAAGATACTATAGCGCCGTCTATACTCCGGCTAAGCAGCATTTCCTTTATTTTGTTATGTTTTGGAAGCATTTATTACACCCTCTCTTATTGCTCAAGCAATCATACTCCATAA
>Ga0153920_1001224_pt1 | contig 10922 bp, 6 predicted proteins | sample TSNJ004MetaG_FD_104713 | JGI IMG/M metagenome (GOLD analysis project Ga0153920, IMG submission 104713) | Attine ant fungus gardens microbial communities from New Jersey, USA - TSNJ004 MetaG | ecosystem: Host-associated > Fungi > Mycelium > Unclassified | place: USA: New Jersey, Brendon T. Byrne...
CTCGCGAAATGTACCATCTATAACCATGCGCCACAAATCCTTGTTTGTCGCGCAAACTAAACGCACATCAACTTCCACGGAGGTATTGCTGCCGATACGTGTTACTTTTCTATCCTCCAGCACTCTAAGCAATATAGTCTGGGCATGAAGCGGCATCTCTCCAATCTCATCAAGAAAAAGTGTCCCATGTTGGGCATACTCAAACTTTCCCATAGATCCGCCTTTTCTAGCTCCGGTGAAGGCTCCTTCTATATAGCCGAACAGCTCGCTGGCAATCAGCTCCGGCGGCATAGCCCCGCAATTTAGCGCCACTAAAGGTCCTTCCCCTCTTCTGCTCGCGTTGTGTATCGCTTGGGCAAATAGTTCTTTCCCCGTACCGCTTTCGCCAGTGATAATCACCGTGCTTTCGCTGAGAGCCGCACGCATGGCGCGTCTTTTTATATTCTTCATGGTTGAAGATTCGCCGATTATATTATTAAAGTTATAATAGGCATTATTATTCGATATTTTATTAACAGTCTGCCGGACCTTTTTACTGTCCGACAGAGAAATAATAAGTCCCTTAACACCATTAGACTCTTGTAGCGGTGTAACATTCATTCGCATGAACTGTATCTGATTTGGTAAGTAGTCAAAGCAGACTTCCTCAAAGTTGATTTTTTCGCCCGTCTCTAAACATTTTATCGCGTTGTTTAATACAGGGAATACTTGCAGGCAGTCTTTACCGATCACATCTGCTTCTACCATATGAAACAAATCGTAAAAAAACTGATTTACATTCAGGATTTTACCCAGAGAATCCACAAAAATGTATGCTTGGTCTTGATACTGCATAAATTGATTGGCCATCTGATTTTTCAGATTTAATTCCAACATGTTTTTGAATAGGTCAATACGATATTTTCTGGCTGTAAAAAATAGCTTTAAAAACGCGAGGGAAAGCAAGCTAAAATCTTTTTTGCTCGTAACGATAAAATTCAGCGTACTGCCGTAATCCTTGGAGTAATGGCACCATGTAGCCAAAGACTGAAAAATATCCAGGTAATGTTCCTCTCCATAAACATAAAAAGGTTGATTTGGAATGTTGCCAAGCGAAAGGGCTGTCGTGCCAAGGTAATATTCTTTTAGGCAAGTGCCTATCTTAATGTTGCTGTCATTGATTTGTTGAAGAAGTTTCTTGTCGCCGCGTTGGAAATAAACGATTCCGGTATCGCTGTGAGCGCACAAAATTGCCGAATAGTTATTTTCCAGCAACTCATAAAATTCCTGCAGGACGTCATCATAGAGAATATCACTCAGTGCCCAGCTTCCGCCATCCTTTTGCGGTTTATTATCCGGGATGAATGAGGGGAGACTTATAGAGGAGCATTTAGGGTCTATTCCGCTTTTTCTGCACCGCTCCCAGGAAGCCAAGATTTCCGGCCTTATTCTACTGCGGGAGGCTTCGGGTATTTGTCCATCCTTAATAAATATTTCTTTAAGCTGCTTTATTTCCGACTCCTTGCGTTGGCTTAACAACATTGCTTACTCCCCCTCTGAATAAAACAACTAATTTAGCTAACGAATAATGCGTCAAAGTTCTCGTGAATGAAATATTTCACGAGAACTTTAACTTTCAACACACAAAAATTATAACATAGACAGATGAGTTAGAATAGATGAACCATAGGGGTTTTTATATAGTCAGGTCAAATCATAACGCGTAATTTTATTTATTGGAACGACGCCAGATATTCATACGTTCGGCCTCACATATGAGCCGATCCCGAAAATCGGGATGAGATATGGAAATAATCCGTTCAGCCCTTTCCCAGGTGGAGCAGCCCTTAAGATTTACTTTGCCGAATTCCGTAACTAAATATTGGATGCACACGCGAGTATCGGTTACAATGGAACCGGGCGCTAAAGTAGGAAGTATGCGGCTTTTTAATTGTCCGGTTTTATCTTTATATGTGGAAGAGCAGCAAATAAAACTTTTACCTCCCTTTGATAAATACGCCCCCAACATAAAGTCAAGCTGACCGCCTGTGCCGCTGATTTGCTTGGTACCGTCGGATTCCGCGTTGACCTGCCCAAACAGATCTACGTTCACCGCGTTGTTTATTGAGATAAAGTTATCGATTTGCGCGATAACTTGTACATCGTTTGTATAATCTGACGGTGCGGACATACACTCCGGGTTATTATGCAGGAAATCATAGAGCTTTTGTGTTCCGGCTCCAAACGCGTAAGTCTGCCGGAAACGGTTGACGGATTTTTTTGAACCGTTTATTTTTCCTGCCATACTCATATCTACAAAAGAATCCACATACATTTCCGTGTGTACGCCCAAATCCTTTAGGTCCGACTGGATAATGAGAGATCCCAGTGTATTTGGCATACCGCCTATGCCAAGCTGCAAGCACGCGCCGTCAGGAATATCCCCTATAATTAGTCCCGCCACCGCTTTATCGACATCTGTGGCAGGTATACTGCTAAGCTGAGGAAGCGGAGGGTTTTCTCCCTCCACTACCATGTCCACCTGAGATATATGGACACAATACTCTTTGTCTCCCAGGCAGCGCGGCATATTCCGATTGACCTCCACGATAATGATCTCGGAACGCTCACATACCGCTGCCATGTGAGAGGTGCTGGGCCCGAAGCTGAAACAGCCATCGGCGTCCATTGGCGATACCTGGAACATGGCAACATGTATCGGTTCTACGTTTTCCCGGTAATACCGGGGGAGTTCCATATATCGCATGGGTGAGTGGAATGTCGAACCGTCGGCAACCATTTTGCGTTCAACACTCGACATATGCCAAGTGTTCCATGTGAAATGCTCCTTCACATCAGGAACTTTCATGATCGCGGGTTTTTTAATGACGAAGCAACCTCTTACCTTTACATCGGTAAGCTCCTTCCATCGCGCCGCCAGCGCCTTGTCCAGCTCGTCCACGGTGGCGACGCAGCAGCCGAAGTCGATCCAGTCGCCGGAGCGGACTGTCTTCACAGCCTCATCAGCAGTTGTCAGCTTCTTTTGATATTCCGCTCTATAGTCCATTTTGTTTTACCAAATTAAACCTAGCGCCTGCCATATCGGAATGCTTACAAAGGTTGCGATAAGATGTAAGAGACAAAAAACGAACGAGGTTTTCTGCGCCTCTTTATATGTAACATATTTATTGCCGGCAACTGCCAAGGTTCCTCTTGTATAAACATTTTGATATTCCATGTTCCAACTTAAGGCAGCCATGAAATGGACAAATATGAGGACAAAAGAACTCATATGAGCAGCTTCCATGAAGGGTGAAAAAACGGCGTTCATAATTACCAAGGAGGTTACATTATCTATAACGACAAATCTCAATACCCATGAAAAAATGCAAAGGAAAGGAACAAAAATCCAAGGGCTGCTGACAACCGGTCCCACAACAGGCCCCAAAACAGCCGCGATATAATTACTCCAGCCAAGGGTGTTCATGAGTGTGGACATCCCTAACAGACCACCGATAAAGACCATTAACCCCCAGGGGATTTTGGTAACAAAGTCTTCTGTTGTAATCAAACCGCTGGCAACCATTACAACAATGGCCAAAAGGCCGAACATAGCGGTATCCAAACCGTGCATTTTGGTGGTAGTCCAAACGATCAAGCAAGTAATGAGTAATATGGTCGCTATCTTTTCATGTGTACTGGCCGGTCCTAATTCTTTAGCTTTCTCCTTAAAGAAAGTAGGCGGGAGATTTAAATCTTCATCCGGCTTGCAATAAAATATGCAATAAAGATAGTTGCCGACAAGTATAACTAAAAACCATACAATGGTGGCAAGAAACCAACTTCCATAGGTGAAGCTTTCTTTAGTCATAAAGCCCATCATAACTGAGACATGCAAAGAGCCTGATAAAAAGACGTTTCCGCCGCAGTTTACCGTTGTATACACAGCCGACCACAGACCCAACGCGCTCTTGCTTCGTTCTTTTAAGCCCATCTTCTCCGCGGAGGCGGTGGCGATAGGAATTATCATGTTTACTTTAGCCGTTACGCTTGGAATCAAAGGTCCTACTACGACGCCGCACATTGTGAGCGCCGTCACAGCCCCGCGATAGGTAGCCGGAAAAATAGACAGTACATTCATGGCAATTCTATTTATCAGGCCGCTTTTCCCCATCCCCGCGGAAAACGCGAAAACCATGATGATCAGCCACATAGTACCGCCGCTGAATGCTGAAAAAGCTTCATTTACCGTTGCGGTTTTTGTGAGTGGAAACAATGCTAAAGCGCCCAATATAACAGACCAATCAGCTATAGGCTTTGTAACCAGCATAAAAATCGCGCCCAGGAAAATCCCCATAAATCTCATTGATTCCGTTGTTAGTCCTTCAGGCGGCGGAATTAGCGCGATACAGATACCAATGACAATACCGGTACAGAAAAACAAAATCTTTTTCGTTGATTCCTTAGACATTCCGTAACACCCCTTTTAATTTTTTGGGCTTACCTTACGCCCATTGATCTGGCAATCACAGTTTTTTGGATTTCAGAGGTTCCTTCAAATATCTCGGTAATTTTGGCGTCTCGGTATATTCGTTCAATGGGGTATTCTTTTATGTATCCATAGCCGCCAAAAAGCTGTAAACATTTACGCGCGCAATTGTTTACTACGTCAGAGGCATAAAGCTTCGCCATTGAGGCCAGCTGAGTGGCAGGCTGTCCGGCGTCCATTGCCCAAGCGGCATTGTATGTAAGCAAACGGGCGGCGTTCACCTGAGTTTGCAGCTCAGCCAATACAAACTGCGTATTTTGAAATTGGGAAATGCGTTTTCCGAACTGCATACGTTCCGAGGTGTATTTAACGGTTATATCAATAGCTTCCTGAGCCAACCCGACAGATAACGCCGCAATTCCCAACCGGCCGGCGTCCAAAGTAGACAAAGCGATTTTTAAGCCATCGCCGCGTTTTCCCAAAAGATTTTCCGCGGGTACAATTAAGTCCTCGAAAACAATCTCGCACAAATCCGAGCCTCTTGTACCCATCTTTTCTTCATGCTTCCCAACCGAAAAACCGGGAAAGCTCTTTTCGATTATGAACGCGGAATATTCTTTTTCATCCGTAGGGCCTTCGGTCAGTACAAACGTAATAAAATATTCGGAAACACTGGCATTGGTAATGAAGGTTTTAGAGCCGTTAACCACATAGTGGTCTCCTTTACATACCGCTTTAGTCCGCATTCCGCCGGCATCACTGCCGGATCCAGGCTCGGTCAGGCAAAACGCGCCGTTGATTTCTCCTTTTGCCATTGGCGTTACATATTTTTTCTTCTGTTCTTCTGTTCCGCTGTAAAGAACAGGAAAACACATATTACAGTTCGATCCCGACACAATTAAAGCAATCGCGGGGCTGGCTTTGGCTATTTCCGATACTAATAAAGTATAATCCATGTAGCTGGAGCCGGAACCGCCATATTCTTCAGGAGTAATTAACCCCATAAAGCCTGCTTCCGCCATTTTTTCTTTGACTTCCATAGGAAAAATCTCGTTTTTGTCCATATCATACGCGATAGGACGGATTTCCTTATCGGCAAAATCACGAAACATTGATTGAAGAGCCAATTCGTCTTCTGATAGTTCAAAATTCAAGTAAATCACTCCTTTAAATATTTGAGATCACATTAAGCTATTTCAAAAGGCCGTCGTCTTGTCCTAGCTCAGGGTAAGGGGCATCACAATTAAGGAAGCTCTCATCCGGGTCATAGTTTGTCCCAACATAAGCCATACCCCATTTTTCCTCAATGAGTCTTCTGTCTTTGATATAGACACTATCCCTTAACTCGCTGCTATCGAGTACCGGAGCCAGACAGCAATCTACCTTGAGTGAAAAATCAGCCCATTCGGCGAAAGTACGGCTTTTAAAAATTTTTATCAATTCCATCCGGTAATAATTATCGGCGTCAGGCGAGGCATAATGTCCTGGGATCATATCCTCCCTGTCAACACCCTTGCAGAAATTTACCCAGAACTTTTCTTCGATAGCTCCAAGGGTGACATGACGGCCATCCTTAGTCTCATAAACGTCATAAGCTATGTAATCATTATAGATACCGTGCTCAGCGCCGGTAGCCGATTGAAGGGATACATGGAGACCCATAAAAGAAACCATGGTATCGGTCATTGAGAGGTCTAAATAAATACCCTTTCCTGTCCGCGCCCTATAAACCAGTCCGGATAAAATGGCTTCACTGGCTGAAAGCCCCCCGACCAAATCCGCGATCGCGATAAACGGCTTTATCGGCGCTCCAGAAGGAGCTCTCATTTGGGAAAGCACACCGCTCAGCGCCATATAGTTGATGTCGTGGCCGCCCAGCTTACTCAGCGTCCCTGACTGCCCATAGCCTGACAATGAGCAATAAACCAACTTAGGGTTCACTCTCAGCAATGTGTCAAAATCGATGCCCAGCTTTTGGACGACTCCTGGGCGGAACCCTTCAATTACCACATCTGCTTTGCTAATCACTTTAACGATTTTTTTATACTGTTCCGAATTTTTCAGATCAACCACAACACTCTTTTTCCCACGGCTTTGAGAACGGAATACACAGCCTTCTTTTCCATCAATTGTGTCCATCGTCCTCGCGGGGTCCCCCGTGGGAGTTTCTACCTTGATAACTGTCGCGCCCCTATCCTGAAGACGCAATGTACAAAAAGGACCCGGAAAATATTGACTAAAATCGACTACCGTTATACCTTCCAGCAATTTATCCGACATTTTAAGCCCTCCTTATTTGCGGTAAAAACCCTGCTCGGGGTCATTGTCCTTTAAAAGTATTCCTTTATCGTACAGCGATTTGATTTGCTCGGATGAGCACCCTACTTCCGTCAGGACGTCCTCATTATCTTCTCCAAGTAATGGAGCCGCGCGCCATACCTTGCCCGGATTATTCTTGCAGACCGGAAGCACACCGGTTGTGATATACTTTTCAGGCTTTTTCCCGGGACCCCGGTCAAATTCGATATAAGACTTCCTGGCCTTGTAGTGTGAGTTTGCCAGTTGTTCCTTATAGCCCAGTATCATGCTGGTGCAAATACCGTTGTCGTTAAGAAGGTCGTCTGCTTCCTGCATCGTCTTACTCGCGCAAAATACCGTCAGCGCGTCTATAATTTCCTGACAGCCCGGCTGGCCTGAATTCACCAGCATCTTTCCCTTGTACTCGGGCGCTTCAGGATCAAGTCCTATAAATTTGAGTCCTTTACGCATAAAACCAGGGCCCAATGTTGCGCAGAAGACACGGCCGTCTTTACATTTATAGGATTGCCATCCGCCAATCTGTGCAGGCTCCGCGCGTTTGTATTCCACGCCGTAGTTCGCATAGTTTTCAAACCAGTTTTGGTTGGCAAAGACTGCCTCATAGGCTGCAATATCAAGACTTTCTCCCTTGCCTGTCCTTTGAGCGCAGATATAGGCCATGAGGCTGGACCAGCAGGCGACGTTCGCGCCATAGAAATCGCCATTGTAGCAGTTTGTGGCCATGGGCTCATCTACGGTTCCATTTAGATTCATCAATCCGCCAAAGGCCTGAGTGATAGCGTCATAGGAGCCTCTTTTTACATACTTGGGGTCGCCGGTTTGTCCATAACCCGAGATATGGCAAATAACCAGTTTTCTGTTTGCCGACCATAGCACCTCATCTGATATGCCCCATTCGTTAAATTTGTTAGCTCGGTGGCCTTCAATTAAAATGTCCATATCCTTAACGATTCTAAGAAGAATGTCCCTGCCTTCGTCAGTGGTCCAATCCATGATAAGACACCGTTGATTTTTGCCTTTTTTTTGATAACTTCCGGAGGGGTATTGACGTCCCGGGTCAAGGGATACCGGTCCCTCGATCAGAAGCGTTTCCGCTCCATTGTCCGCCATAAAAGATCCGGCCTGAGGGCCGGCTATGTTAGGACCCATAACCAAAACTCTAACGCCCTGTAGTAACCCAAATTGCGGTATGTCTGATTTTTTCATGAATATCGCACCTTTCTTTATATTGCTGATTCCGACAAATCAAGCTACATCATCGTAAAGCCGCCGTTTACACTGATCGTTTGGCCAGTGATAAAGCATGCCTCGTCTGAAGCCAAAAAGGCTACAGTATAAGCTATTTCTTCAGGCTTTGTAAGCCGGCCCATGGGAGTTGCCCGCTCCAGCGCCTCATAAGCGGGTAAATCTACGGTTTTCAGCTGTTGCAAAAGAGGTGTATTGGTAACACCCGGACAAAGGCAATTGACGTTAATATTTGATTTTGCAAACTCTAACGCCAGTGTTTTTGTAAAGGCAATAACACCGCCCTTTGTCGCTGAGTATACCGCCTCGCCTTCACTGCCCGCGCGGCCTGCGTCTGAGCCGATGTTGATGATAGTCCCGCCTTTTCGCTCAAGCATGTGCGTAAGTACGGTATGGCAACAGTTGATTGTACCCCGCAGATTGATATTGATGATTCTGTCCCAGGTTTTAACTTCACTCTTTAAAAAGGGCTGAACCTTATCCCAACCAGCGTTATTCACCCAAACATCAATTTTACCAAAATCCTTGATAATCGTTTCTACTGCCTCCGCAACCGCTGCCAAATCAGTGACATCCACGTTATACGCCTTCGCTTTTCTTCCTAATTCCTCCACTTCTTCTTTTACAGCAGTGGCTGTTTCAATATCCCGGTCTAAAATGACAACATCGGCTTCCTGTTCAGCTAAGACTAAACAGCAGGATCTGCCGATTCCTCGTCCTCCTCCGGTCACAACAGCCACCTTTCCAGTTAGCATAAACATTAAACTTTCCTCCCACAATGGTTCATATTTTTACTGACTTCGGAATTCAGTACATTTCCGGCCACCTCCCTGCCGCATGACTCGGTTATCATTTGAATTCTTTAAATATTGATAAGCAATTATCATACCATTTGGACCATCTCACCTCTGTCCAAGGTTGCTGTAGTATTGAGATAAATGCTTATCACAAAAACGTCTGGTATTGTTTGAAATTGTATACCGCAAAACAACTTCAGATTTACACAATAAAAAACAAGGGCTTTAAATCATGACAGCTTCATTGTATGCCCCATGTATGGCGTCTAAAATCTTGGCCGGCTTTACGGCGTCGCCAATCAAGCTGATTTTTACCGCTTCGCCTTCCAGCTCCTGATACAGGCTGTTGACAGAACGGGAACCTATAGCCAGCACTACTGTGTCCGCCGGAATCAGTTCCTGCTTCCCTTCTTCCCTTTCAACCAGCACACCGTCTGTTTTGAGCGCCACAACCTTGGTAGAAGTCATGATTTTTACGCCAAATTTTTTTAAGCCGTTGATCATTCCCCAGCGGGACGAAATTCCAATATCCTGTCCTATTGATCTGAGCATTTCTACAACAGTGACCTCTTTAGTGCCGTGGGTCAGCAGATGGTACAATTCATCCGGTTTTTCAGCTTTATTGAGCATAAGGAACCGCAATGCTTCCGCGCCGATTGTACCCATCTCGGCTATATACTGCGCCGTTTCGATACCGACGGCGCCGCCGCCGACAACCACCACGCGCTTACCCACAAAGACTTTCTTTTTTAGAACATCCCAAGCCTGAACCACATGAATATCTTTCTCCGTTGGAATTTTAGGCGTAATAGGCTCGGCTCCTGTGGCTATCACCACGCGGTCAAAGCCATCCTTCTTCACAGCGTTAAGAACAGAAGCTTTTTCCGCTTCCTTATTGAATATAAATTTAACACCCAGCTTATCGCAGGCCCCGGCTAAATAATCTCTCAAATAAGCAAAATCATGCCGGCCCGGAGGAGCGGAGCTGACCTCAATTTGTCCGCCTGCTTTATTGTCACGCTCCCAAACCGTTACGCTATGGCCGCGCAGAGCGGCAACTCTAGCGTATTCCATGCCGCCTATGCCTGCCCCGATAATCAAAATTTTCTCAGGATTGTCGGATTTTAATGCCGTCGGCAGAGAATTGCCCCGCAACAATTCCAGTTCCCTTCCCGCTTCTCCGTTAACCAGACAAGAAATGGCCTTGTGAGTCATTATGGCATCCAGACAGCCTTGATTACATCCGACACAAGGACGTATATCCTCATATTTACCCGCGGCCGATTTGTCGGCCAGCTCCGGATCAGCGATAAAAGGCCGCGCGAAGGCAATAAAGTCTGCGGCGCCTTCATCTATCAGCTTTTCAGCCGCGCTAATATTCATCCGATTTGACATAATAACAGGAATAGAGACGCATTCCTTAATTCTTTTGCCTAAATAGCTATAAGCGCCGTGGGGGATATCCATCGTTATCTGCGGCTGGGACGACTCATGCCAGCCTCCGGTGACGCTGATGGCGTCAACGCCGGCTTTTTCCAACGCCATGGCAATTTGCCGCGCTTCGGCATTGGTGTTGCCGCCCTCCATAAAGTCGCTGCCGCCTATCCTGACGATTACCGGAAAGTCCGAGCCGGCCGCGTTACGAACCGCTGCCACAACCTCCAGTAAAAAGGTCATGCGGCCTGTCAGATCACCGCCGTATTTATCTGTACGGAGATTTGTCAGAGGGGACAGGAACTGTCCGATTAAATAGCCGGAATTTGTGCCAATATCAACTCCGTCAAAACCTGCCTGAACCAAACGTTTTGCCGCCGCGTTATAATAGGAAAGCATTTCTTGAATTTCCTGAAACGTCATGGCTCTTGGTGTTTCGCCCGTGTATCTGGAAGGTACGGCCGAAGGGGCCACAGCTTCCATGCCGCCGTAAACCTTCGAAGAACTGTAGCGGCCCTGGTGCAAAAGCTGACCGACTATTTTTGTTCCTTCCTCATGAACCGCGTCTGTAAGGTATTGAAGCCCCAGAATACAGCTATCGTCATTTATTTTCAGCATATCGTAATTTGTATTGCGGACCGGATCGATCTGCATAGCGC
>Ga0153920_1001230_pt1 | contig 10858 bp, 7 predicted proteins | sample TSNJ004MetaG_FD_104713 | JGI IMG/M metagenome (GOLD analysis project Ga0153920, IMG submission 104713) | Attine ant fungus gardens microbial communities from New Jersey, USA - TSNJ004 MetaG | ecosystem: Host-associated > Fungi > Mycelium > Unclassified | place: USA: New Jersey, Brendon T. Byrne...
CGTATTTTTTGGGGATTTCAAAATCAATTATGGTACTGGGATCATAACCGCCCACCTGTATGGCGTTTACTACAAAAGAAGCTCCTTTCAAGGCGGCCTTACGGTTCTCCACACCAAGATATGTTTGAATGGAAGCCCTCCCTGCATTCACGTTTTTGTTGATTGCATTTAGTATGATTTGAGATTCCGTAAGGCGTTCAGCATCAATATCATACAGGGCAATTTCTGCTTCATACAGAACAGGGGTGCACATACAGTCGCCCAGGACATTTCTGGCAAATACAGTACTTCCGGCGCCCATAAAAGTGATTTTTAACATGATTATTACCTCCCTTATTATTGCTTATTCGTTTCTGCTATTATATAATGCAGTTATATTATTTGATATAAAATATGTTGCAGTTTTTATTGTCGTTTTGTTGCATATTAAATGAAGCATAGGAATTACGGGAGATATAAAGGTGAACAGAAGGAAAGAAGGATTGAAAATTTATTATTGTGGTCATGAAGAATGTGAACCTGGTCATTTTTTTGGTCCGGCTACCCGGGCTCATTATCTCATGCATTTTATCCTGCAGGGAAAGGGGTATTACCAGATTGGTGATAATAACTATACGGTGACAGCAGGCGAGGCTTTCCTGATCAAACCGGAGGAACTGACTTTCTATAAAGCAGATATAGAACAGCCCTGGGAGTATGTGTGGGTGGCTTTTGGAGGAGAGGAAGCGGAGCGTTTACTGGAGGCTTATCAACTGTCCGGTAAACGTTATGTGTGCAGCTGGCAGGATATGAAGGGAACCACTGACAGGCTGCAGGAATTATGCAGGGCATATATTGACAGCGGTCGAAGCAGGGAAGAATTGATGGGATGGTTTTATTTAATTTTTTCTGCTATCCGTAAGGAATCCTGTGAGGAAGAGAAGGGCGATATAGGATACTATACGGAAGCAGAAAAGTATGTCCGCCATAATTGCGGCTATGATATCCATGTAAGTGACATAGCAAGTTATATAGGAATAGACCGGACTTATCTATTCAAAATCTTCAAGAAATATGCAGGTATATCACCCAAGCAGTATTTAACGGCTTGCCGTATCAGCACGGCAAGGGATATGCTGGACAATACCGCTTTAAGTGTAACGGAGATTGCATTATCCTGCGGCTTCCATGACTGCTCTGTCTTTTGTAAGAATTTTAGTAAGGAGATGGGAATGAGTCCGGTGAAATATCGTAACAGACTGGATTCTGCCGATGTTACGGTTCGCACTTGAAGCTGCAGGCTTTTAGATAAACTCATCTCGTTTGGGGTTGAACACGTCCACCAGGATACCTGCTTCCAGACACGTCACGCCGTGTACGGCCTGGCTGGGCATGTATACGCTGTCTCCTGCACTTACCACTTTTTCTTCCCCATCAATCATAAAGGCAAACTTACCTTTAGCAATATAGGTGATCTGCAGGTGCTCATGGGAGTGTATATTTCCTTTTGCACCCTGTTCAAAGGTAATTTCACACATCATTAATTCATCAGAATACGCCATTACCTTTCGTGTAACGCCAGGTTCACAAGGCGTTACGCTACAATCTTTATTATAAACAAACATAGTCTGTCCTCCTTATTTTGATACGATTCACAACCGATTGCCCATTGTTCGAGGGAAGAGTATAAGTTACAGTTCAGAGGGTAACATCCCGCGAGGTGTTTTGTGCAACGCTTGCATAACATGCGTTTATTTTGCACAAAATCCCGAGTTTAACAAGCGCCACTTGCACGTTCTATGCAATTTGTGTGAATCGCGAAGCGTGTTACTGGTCACGGAGTGAACTATAACATCATGCGATATACTGTGAAGGATTATGGTGAGGTTCAAATACGAGCTGGAATTCCTGGCAGGATAATGTACCGGTTTCCGGGCAAAAGTCTACCTTCCGCATGCTGCATTCCTTAATAAATGAAGGAAAATTGCCCTGTTCCTGCTCTGCGCCAAGAATACATAAGTAAGCTGTGTTCTCATTATAATTTCTTTTCTCGCAGTCAAACAGCATATCATCATGATCGGTCATAGGTGCATTGCACCACAAAGCAATATAACTGCTGGATTTCCTGCCGAACAGCCAGCTGCCCTTCTGGCAGGTCTCATCAAATTTCTCTTCCGGCCAGAAAACATGGGTAAACTTTACCGGTTGGGAATCGGGTATCATATAAATAATACCCAAGATATTTTTATCCTGCCTGAGTGCCGGCATGATGCCGTTGCCGAACCAATATCCCGGCCGGCATTCCGCCACATCCTCGCAAGTAGCCCCCGGATGATTGGTAAATACCACCAGATCAGGATGCAGGGCTGCATACCACATATGCTGTTGATATCCAAGTACTCCGGGTTCAAATTGAGTAGTTCCATGAAAACATTCATTCAAGGACTTGGTGTATAAGAATGTCTTCCGGTGGGCTTCCTTAAGCTCTGGCTCCCAAGTCCTGGGAAGGGCTTCTCTTACAGGGGATTGTACGCTGGTAAGCATATAAGCGTTTGTCTTATACAAGTCAACCATTCCATTGCTGCTTCTGTAGGTAAAAGCGCCCTCTTTATTCATCAGTATCTGAAAATCTTCCGGCATCTCATATGTGCTGTCGGTCAATGCTGCCAGCCATTCATTGAAAACGTAGGGGGCATCAGGGTCAGCATAATGGATTAGTCCTTGCAGTCCTTGTCTTGCCGGATATATTACATCCCTGTAGATGCGGCCCTGTGGAGAGATGATGACTTTATGAAAGCAATGGAGGGCGGTGGTACGTACAAGGAGGTTTGCTGCTTTACTTGCCAATTTCGTAATGGCTGGTTCCGCATAATCTACCAGATTCAGCAATGCCCCAAGGGTTATGGAGGAATAAACACCGCTGTTAAACTCATCAAATCCATGCTCACATACATCTGTAAGCCACTCCAGTAATCTGCTTCGTGCATCCTGGTAAAGCTCCATGCCTCTCTTGCCGGAGCGGACAAAGATATCATCAGGGTACTCCTGACCAAAGAAGTAGGCTGTCTGATAAAACATCAGGGAATGGTTCTCACTCCAGAAACACATTCCGTCCTGTCCTTCTTCATCCATCCAATACCGGAAAGATAACATGACACGCTTCATTTCCTGTTTTGCTTCTTCGCTGACAGGGTACTTCTTGTAGATGCGTATCAGGGCGCATGTCATGAAGTCCGAACAATCCACACGTGTTTCTATCTGAGAAAGGGTAATCATAAATTGCTCTTTATCCTCTTTTGGGCTGATTCCCAATTGCAGCCGGGCCAGCATGGGATATAATGCGAAACCATCTGTTTTGCTCCTGGTCATGGAGGTTACGGCGGCAATTTTCTCAAGGATAGCCTGCTTATGCATATTTCCTATGGAAATATTTGCTCCAATGGAAGTATTAGATCCTATGGAAATATTAGCTACATTGGAAAGATTGGATTCATGCTTTGCAGGATAAAAGGGATTACGCAGTTCTATCCTCTCCAGATTTCTTCTCATTATGCTGTTACCAACAGGAATCACCAGGGACAGGGAAGCATATTCTTGCAGTACGATTTCCTGCTGTCCTGTAATCTCTTGCCGGACATCATTTGCTTCACGTTTGTAAAAATCTGGATTTTCCTGATGGTATAACAGATAACTGCCTTGTGGTGCGACCGTTTCCAGGAAGAGCCTGCCGCTTTTTAGTTTTACACTATTAAGCAGCTTATCCGCCGCCATATATGGTTCCGAGCCGCAGGGGTCCGGAAGGGAAACGGAAAGCTTTTGCGTGGAGTGCAGCACCTGTATGGCAAAACCGATCCTGGTATCCCTGACGCCGACTGTACCGATCCAGGCAAACAGTAAGTTACTGCCTTTTTGCAGTCTTGTCCTTATCTTTACTTGTTGTATTGGCTTGTAGACCGGTGTTTCTATTTTGCCTGCTAACTTTCCGTTTATCCATAAGGTGATTGCATCATAACTCCACATACATAATTCCACATCTGCTTCTTCCGGGGAAATAAGCTCTGTGGCAGCCAGAAGCTGGATTTTATGTAATTCCAGATAAAAGGCAGAGGTATCCAGGAATACATTTCCATGAGAGTAGTAATATTGCCATGGCATACCCAGCTGGCTGTTTTCCCCTATCCTGATTATTTTTTCGGGGTATATGGAATCGTTTTGCTTGATGCCGCTGCGCAGCTGTTTTTCATACCAAAGCTGATTCGTTTCTCTTTTGATATCTTGTGAAGCAACATCTGGTTTCATTTCTAAGGAATGCTTTTCTTCTAAGGAATGCTTTTCTTCCATTTTTCCAGAATACAAGTATTTTGTAATATAACCATTTTCCGCTAACTGAAACAATTCCCTCATCCTCCGTTTCACGTAAAGCTAATATAAAATTAACCTTTAACTGCCCCGGCTGTCAAGCCCTTAATAAAATATCTGCTGGTAAAAATATAAATCATAAGAATAGGAATGATGGCGATGGTTGCTCCTGCAAACATAATATTCCATGCTGCAGCGCCGTCTCCTGCATTTTTCAGCATGGTAACACCTACCGTCAAAGGTCTTTTTGCCTTATTGGTCATGGTGAAGACCAGCGGAAGTATGTATTCGTTCCATCCACCCCTGAAGGAAAGCAGTGCAACGGTGGCCAAAATCGGTTTTAATACAGGCAGGATTATCATGTAAAAGGTCTGAAAGAAACTACAGCCATCAATCTTAGCCGCTTCATCCAACTCCTTCGGTATGGAGTTCATATATCCCCTTACCAGGAAGATGTAAGTAGCCTGGCCGCCTCCTGCAGATATAAATATGACACTCCACAAAGACGTATTCAAATTCAATTTAATAGCCAATTCAAAAAGCGGACGAAGGGACACGCTTCCAACATTGATGAACATAAATGCAACAAACAAGCCATAAATCAGCTCTTTACCCGGGAACTTTCTGCGTGCAAATACATAGCCTGCCATACTGCTGGTGATCAGTGATACAAGCATGATGCCGGATGCCAGAAAGATGCTGTTCATTGTATAGGTAGCAAAGTCTGCCTGATTCCAGGCCTGGATAAAATTATCAATGGTCCAGGTTTCCGGGAAAATGTTGGTGCCTCCCGTGAGCAATTCCGCATTTTTTTTGAAAGAGCCGCATACTACATAAATTACAGGGTAGAGCGTCAGTATTGCCACAATTATCATAAACAGCAAAAGAAAAAACCGGACTATTTTGGTTTTTGTGGAATAAACCGCCGTATCTTGACTTTTAAATATTTTCATAAATATTTTTCCTCCTATACCACATCATCCAGTTTCCTTGATAAAAACAGATAAACTGCCGTTACAATGCCTACAATGAGAGCCGCAACAAGACTTAATACGGTACCATAACCGATCTGGGGCGTACTTAGGTTGCTGCTGCCAAAAATCAACTGATAAATATATAAGAACATAACCTGAGTTCTGTTATTGGGTCCGCCCTGTGTCAATACCATAATAGACTCATAATCTTTAAAGGCGCCGGTGATGGCAAGCATTAGGATTACCTTGAGCATAGGGCTTAACAAAGGAAGGGTAATTCGGAAAAATGTCTGTATCCCGTTTGCACCGTCAATCTTTGCCGATTCATATACATCCTCCGGAACACTGGACAAGCCGGACATAAAATAGATCATATAATTACCGAACCCGCCCCAAATGGCAACAATGATGACTGTCCACATAGCGGTACTCTTATCACCCAGCCAGTTTATGTTCTGCTCTATGATGCCAAGGGAACGCAATATTGCGTTTAAAATGCCGTTATAAGCTGCAAAGATGAATGCAAATACCATGCTGGAAACGGCTGAGGATATGATGGTTGGCATGAAATATATTCCCCGGAACAATCCGGAACCTTTTAATTTCTGATTCATTAAGACAGCCATAATCAGGGAAAGGGGGACAATAAAAACCAGTTTCAGGGCAGCATACTCAAAGGTATGCCCCACACTTTGCCAAAAGGTGGTGTCTCCCAGCATCCGCATAAAATTGTGTGCACCGGTATAATAGGAGGTCATACCATTATAATCATAGCAAACATAACGGAATACCCATATGAAAGGATATATGGAAACCACACACAGCATGAAAACAGATGGTAAAAGCATGAAAAAGACTGCAAAATCACCTTTTGCACCTGCTCTCTTTAGTTTTTCCCAAATACTTAAATTTTTTGGCCGGTCAGTTATTATTTGATTTGTTTTCTTCACTCTTGCTCCCATCCGCCGCCGCAGGCGGCATATAAAACAAATTATTAATGGAATTATGGGTTACAGTTCGCCCTCTGAACTGTAACAATTATGGAAAGGGGCTGTCTATCAGCCCCTTCTCATTATCATATATACCTGGCTGTTACTCGGTCAAATAGGAAACCTCTCCCTTGGAAGGAGCTAAAGGATTAAAATCTTCAATTACCACTCTCAGGCAGCTTCCGTTAGCCAATCCTCTGTCCAGAGCAGCATTATATCTTGTATTCAGGTCGTTGATGCCTTCGTCCACGCCCACATTACCCATAATGATGTTCCAGAATACTACAGCATAGTCATCACCCTCAAGGGTAATCGAAGGAGTGGAAGGATATACATCTTCATAATCCTGTAAAGCAAAATCAGCTAACCTGCCTACTTTAGCAGAGTCGATTACATTTGCCATGTAGTTGGATAACGGAGCACTATAGCCACCCTCAAAATATCCCTTCAGGAAATCTTCGCTGGAAAAGAACTTGATTACTTCCCATGCGACATCTTTATTTTCACAGGAGCTTAACATAGTAAAGGCAAAGTTTGGAGTGCAGCTCAAGGCTCCTTTTACTTCCCCGTCCATAGTGGGAAGCTCTGCAACGCCCCATTCAAAATCACAAGGGAATTGATTCGTGAATACGCCTGCTTCCTGTGAAGCATTTCCCCATACGGCAAAGCTGCCCTGTGCAAATAAAGCACGTCCGTTATCCACACCTTGTGTTTCGGAACCAGGAAGGACAGAACCATCTGTATAGAATTTGCTGGCAGTTTCAAGCAGCGGTTTCCAGTCGCTGAAATCATAGGAACCAGTGGTATAATCATAGCCTAAATAGTTATAACCGCTTTTTTCACCAATGCCCTGCAGCCATCTGCCGAAAGGTCCGGAAGAAGTGAAGCCAACGCCGTAATAATCCCCATTGCCGTTATCCGTTACTGCTTTGCAAAGTTCCACTACTTCAGCCAGGGTGGAAGGAATTTCTTCATATCCTGCTGCTTTGACCAGCTCTATATTATATTCGATTCTTGTTCCGGAGCGTACACCATTGGGAATCCAATAGATATCATCACCGATGCAGTTCAATCTTTCATACAGATGGTCATACGCCTCGGTTACCTTTTGAAATTCTTCGTCTGCAGCTATGTAATCCGACAGACTGGCAAACATTCCGGATGTCACATAATCACTTAATACAACACCGTCTGATGCGGACATGGTAATAATGTCCGGAGCGGTACCTGCCTGGAACGCAAGTTGGACGGTATTTTGCCACTCATCTGTAAAAATGGTATAATTGATTTGGATATCAGTGTGGCTTGCATTGAATTCATCCACCATCTGTGACATATAGACCTCGTCATGCCTGTTGTTGCTCCATACTTCAATGACGGTGACCTCACCGCTTGCTTTCTTCTCTGCTTCTGTGCCGGTGGCAGCACTGTCAGCCGACGATTCCGAGTTGGTTCCCGCTGCGGACTGACTCGTACGATCAGCTGTCGTATTATTGCCGCATGCAGCAAGAGATATTGCCATAGCAACAGCCAGAACAGAGCTAAATAACTTTTTTTTCATAATAAATCTTCTCCTTTATTTTTTTATCCCTATTGGATATCTTTATCATAAAGAAAATTTCGTAAGAGGCACAGGACATTTTTCAATATAATAGTAACCTTTTTTATCAACTTTCACGATCTCCTATTAAAAACTGAGGCCTGATGGTAAAATAATACACATACTGATAGATAGGAATCCGGTGATATATGGTAAATCAGAAAGGGTAAATATATTATGATTAAAATCTTCAAATCCAGACTGGCTGTCAAAATATGGATGAATTTGGTATTGCCTGTATTATTAATTCTGTTATTGGTGGGAATTGTCATCAACATTTTCTACAGTTGGTATATTTTGAGCAATTCTATTTATCGTGCCGGCGAGGAGACAGAGTATGTAGCCACAAGTATGTCCGATAGTTATACGGATTTAATCACGTACTTTGTCCGAAAGACTACATCCGCGGATTTTAAAGAAGGATTTAAGCAAATCATTGAAGCGGAACCGAATAAATATACAGAAATCAATAATTCCTTACAGAATATCTTTACGGAATATGCCCAGATCAATAAGCTGCTGGCATCCTCTCTGCTGGTAACGGCACCGGCATCCGGACAGCCCGGTATGATATTCCATTCCTATCAATTCCGGCTGAAAGAAGAGATAACAACGTATGATCTGGGGTATTCCCTGGAGGAGGTCTCGGGTCTTACTGTGCTGCCATATTCTGAAAGTCCATTTATCAATCAGTCAGATGTGATTCCTGTTATCATTCCGCTGAAATATGTATCTTCCACCAGTATGGTATTGATAGCGGAGGAAGTGGAGGAGGCGCACGGTATTCTATATCTGCTTTTAAGCGCGGAGGATGTTCAGAATTACTTGAAGCTTTATTGCAATGATGATTCCCAGGGTATGCTCTATCTTACAGACAGAGCGGGTCGGAATATGAGCATGAGTCTGTCTGATCAAGAGGAAAATCTTCCGGAGAACCTTACGGATACGCTAAGGAATGCTATCGCCGAAGGAGTGACCCAGACCATGTACGAGAATGATTATGTGTTTTTGGGATATGCCCGGCGTTTGGATCTGTATCTGGTGAATTACATACCGAAAACCTTCTTTAACAGCAATTCGGATAACAGCATTAATACATTGATTTTGCTTGCGTGCGTCATTGTTGCGTTGATTTCCTATTTAAGCCTTATGATCAATTATTACGTTACAAAACCATTAAATCTTCTTATGCAGTCTTTATATAAAATAGAAACACAAACCTATACCGGTAAAGCCCTGGTCAGTACAGATGATGAAATCGGTCAGTTGAATGATGCCATTGATGATATGTATAATACCATAAGACAGCAAATCTTAACGATAAAGCGAGAGGAAAAAGAAAAATATGATACACAGATGCAGTTATTATCGGAACAGATGAACCCGCATTTCCTATATAATGCGTTGGAATTTATTAATATGGAGGTATATAATCGCCATATTGAAAATGCAACCGGTATGATAACCAGTCTTGGTGATTACCTGCGCATCAGTCTGGCATATGGTGAAAATGAATTGATGTTTTCCCAGGAAATTGATCAGGTGATGGCATATGTGCGGATTATGAATTACCGCTTTCACAATAGTATACAGGTATTCGTCCAAATCCCGGAGGAACTTAAGAAGCAAAAGATTTTAAAGTGTATTTTACAGCCTCTGGTAGAAAATTCCCTGAAACATGGCTTTCGAATCAGAAGCAATATGGGTTTTCCAGTTTCTCCCATGATTGAAATCAGTATTTTATGGGCGGGAGAGCAGCTTGTCCTGACAGTAATGGACAATGGTGCCGGAATCGATACGGAAAAGGCATATCAGATCATGTATCATCAACAGGCTGATGACCAGTCAGCCAAACATTTTGGACTGAACAATATTTATCAAAGGCTGAAGTCGTACTATAAAGAGGTTACCATCACATTTTCTTCCATTCCTTATTTTGATAATAAGGTGACAATAACCCTGCCGGCAAATTATTTTAAGGAATCAGACGAAACCTTATCTTCGTAATCTGCGTCATATCCTTTAAGAGAGAGAATATGGAGGGTTTCATTATGAAAAAGATTACATTGGGAATTATTACGGGCGTAATTCTGGCAGCAGTGGTCCTTATCCTGTGGCAGGTTTGCTTCCGTTTTACGGGTAATCCATCAAAGGAACTATCAGAATCCACTAAAAATCTTACGAAGGATTATCAGTTGGAGGGCGAAGTTGTTTCACCGGATTTGCTCCAGTCAGAAGTGTCTGTACCAGATCAGTCAGAATATGATTTTAGCAAATCCTATATGGATTTTTCTATCAGGATGCTGAAGGAAAGTCAGGAAGGCAATGAAAATAGGATGATTTCACCTTTATCTATAATGTTGGCTCTTGCTATGACAGGAAATGGGGCAAGGGGAGAGACTTTGACGGAAATGGAGATGGTATTAAACGGCGGTTATTCCATGGAAATCCTCAATCAGGAGCTTCCGGGATGGGTATCCGGGCTGCCTGATGGTGAAAAGGGAAGGATCAATCTGGCAAATTCAATCTGGGTTAAAAACAGGGATGACAGTTTCACGCCGGATCAGGGTTTTCTGGAAAAGAATGGTTACTATTACAATGCTGATATTTTCACTTCTGACTTTGGGGCGAAAACCCTTGGGGATATTAATTATTGGGTGGAGCAGCGGACAGAGGGAATGGTAAAAGACATTCTGGATAAGATACCGGAGGAGGCCGTCATGTATCTGATTAATGCGGTGGCTTTTGAAGCGGAATGGAAGGTTATCTATAAAGACCATGATGTGAGGAATGGAATATTTACAGATGCAGAGGGAACAGAGCATACGGTATCCATGATGTATTCCACAGAGCAGACTTATATGGAAGATGCAAGTGCAACGGGCTTTATCAAACCTTATGCGGAAGGTTATCTGTTTGCAGCAATCTTGCCAAAAGAAGGCATATCGCTGGAAGAA
>Ga0153920_1001231_pt1 | contig 10849 bp, 9 predicted proteins | sample TSNJ004MetaG_FD_104713 | JGI IMG/M metagenome (GOLD analysis project Ga0153920, IMG submission 104713) | Attine ant fungus gardens microbial communities from New Jersey, USA - TSNJ004 MetaG | ecosystem: Host-associated > Fungi > Mycelium > Unclassified | place: USA: New Jersey, Brendon T. Byrne...
CGCGCATCTGCTTCTTGGCAATGTCATGTCCCGGATGGTCCTCGAAGCCCGGGTAGAGCACGCGCTCGACTTCCCTGCGTCCGCGCAGCCAGGCCGCAACCTGGGCGGCGTTCTCCGAGTGCGCGCGCATGCGCACGCCCAGGGTCTTCAACCCTCGGGTGGTCAGGTAGGCGTCCAGCGGCCCGGAAACCGCGCCCACGGCGAACTGAATGAACCCGATCTTCTCGGCCAGTTCATCGTCGTTGACGATCACCGCACCGCCAACCACATCCGAGTGCCCACCGATGTACTTGGTGGTCGAGTGCACCACGATGTCCGCGCCCAGCGCCAACGGCTGCTGCAGGAATGGGCTGGCGAAGGTGTTGTCCACCACCAGCAGTGCGCCGTGGGCGTGGGTGACCTCGGCGACCGCCTGAATGTCCACGATCTTCATCATCGGGTTCGATGGGGTTTCCAGCCACACCATCTTGGCCTGGTGCTGGTCGATGGCGGCCGCCAGGGCCTGGGGGTCGCTCATGTCCAGGGCGGTGTTGGACACGCCCCAGGGGCCCAGCACCCGGTCGATCAGCCGGTAGGAGCCGCCGTACGCGTCGTTGCCCAGCACAATGTGGTCCCCCGGGCGCAGCAGCGCACGAATCAGAGAATCCTCGCCGGCCAGCCCGGAGCTGAACGAAAACGCGTGCCGGCCTCCCTCGGCGGCGGCCAGCTGCTCCTGCAGGGCGTCGCGGGTAGGGTTGGTGCCGCGCCCGTAGTCGTAGCCGCCGCGCAGCTTGCCGATGGCTTCGGGGGCGTAGGTGGTGGAGAAGTGGATCGGCGGGACCACTGCACCGGTGCGCGGCTCAAACTCTTGGCCGGCGTGGACAAAGCGGGTGTTGAAACCCTGGGCATTCTGGCTCATCGATACCATCCTTTGCGTCGGGAAGTTTAGTTGATCAGGTGGTCAAGCAGTTCGTCATGGGTCAGCGGACACAACACCTCGCCGTCGCGGGTGACCAGCACCGCGCGGTGCTGCTGCAGCAGCGCCTGGGCATGCTCCAGGCTCTGCCCGGCGCCCAGCAGGGGCAGAGCTTCGGTCTGCAGGTCCCCTACCGGGGTGCGTGCCGGGGTTCCGGCCAACAGGGCTTCGGCCACCAGTTCGGCACTCAGCACCCCGCGCACCTCGCCAATGCGGGCCGGCAGGGTGCCGGTGGCGACCACCAGGGCCGAGGCGGGGCTGGCCTTCAGCGCGGCCGCGGCCTGGGCCAGCGTGGTCTGCGGGGACAACACCTGCAGACCGGTGGGGTCAATGTCCTTGATGACCTGCTCCACCAGGGCGGGTTCGCCCGATTCGGAGCTGAATCCCTGGGCCTGCATCCAGGTGTCGTTGAAAATCTTGGCCAGGTAGCCGCGTCCGCCATCCGGGGCGATCACCACGACCACGTCGTCCTCGCCCAAGTCCTGGGCTACGCGCAGCGCCGCGGCCACGGCCATCCCGGAGGAGCCGCCCAGCAGCAGGCCTTCCTCACGGGCCAGACGCCGGGTCATTTCGAAGGCCTGGGCGTCGGTGACCGCCTCGACGCGGTCGGGCACCTGCGGGTCGTAGTTGCCCGGCCACATGTCCTCCCCCACGCCTTCCACGAAGTAGGGCCGTCCGGTGCCGCCGGAGTAGACCGATCCGTCGGGGTCCGCGGCGATGACCTGTACCGGACCGCTGGCCCGGTCGGCGGAAACCTGTTTCAGGTAGCGTCCGGTGCCGGTGATGGTTCCACCGGTGCCGGCACCGATCACCACGTGGGTGAGCTTGCCGTCGGTGTCATTCCAGATTTCCGGTCCGGTGGTCTCAAAGTGGCTCTCCGGGGCGCCGGGGTTGGAGAACTGGTCGGGCTTGTAGGCGCCGTCAATTTCGCGCACCAGCCGGTCCGAGACCCCGTAATAGGAATCGGGCGAATCGGGGGCGACCGCGGTGGCGGTCACCACGACCTCGGCACCGTAGGCACGCAACACGTCCCGTTTTTCCTCGCCCACCTTGTCCGGTGTGACGAAAATGGTGTCATAGCCCTTCAGCTGCCCCACCATCGCCAGCCCCACACCGGTGTTGCCGCTGGTCGGCTCCACAATGGTGCCTCCGGGACGCAGGGCCCCGCTCTGCTCGGCACGCTCCACCATCTTCAGGGCGATGCGGTCCTTGATGGACCCGCCGGGGTTAAGATATTCGAGCTTGACCAATACAGTGGCCTTGATGCCGTCAGTCACCCGGCTGAGTTTGACCAGGGGCGTGTTTCCGATCAGATCCAAGACTGTGGACGCATACTTCATGTCAAGCACTTTACCGCCGCAGGTCATCTAAGTCGCCGCGCTGCGTAGCTTTGCGTCATTGAATTGACAGGCATCCTCCACCCGGGGGACGCAAAGGGTGAGCATTGCAGAATTCAGGGAGGGAACCGAAAGCTTGTCGCAGCAACCATTACCGAAAGTGGCGCAGCAGCACTGGCTGAGCCCCGAGCCGGTTGACCTGCGCTCCACCCTGTCCATCCTGCGCCGGGGCATTGGGGATCCAACGATCCGCTTGGAGCAATCCCAAGCCTGGCTGGTGTTCGCCACCATCGACGGGGATGCGACGCTGCGCATTGAGCTGGAGGCCGACCGGCGTTCGGCGAGCTTCAGCGCCTGGGGCCCGGGCGCGCAATGGGCGCTCGCCCAAGGGCCGGCGCTGCTGGGGGCCGAGGATGATTGGAGCGGGTTTGACGAGACGGCGTTCGCCGTATCGCTACCCGATGTGGTGCGCCGCAGCCGCAGCGAACACCCGGCGGTGCGCCTGCCGCGCACCGGAAGGATTTTTGATCATGCCGCCGGGGCAATCCTGGAACAGCGGGTAACCGGGATCGAGGCGAACTACGCCTGGCGGTGGCTGATCAGGCACTATGGGCGCCCGGCCCCCGGGCCCGCACCGTCGGGGATGCGGCTGTTTCCGCTGCCCGAGGCCGTGGCCGGGATCCCGCGCTGGCATTGGCAGCAGGCACGGGTGGAACACAGCCGTGCCGCCACGATGATCCGCCTGGCCCACGTGGCCCGGCGCCTGGAGCGCTGGGCGGCACTGGGACTGAATGACTCGATGCCGGGCACCACCGGGTCCGGCACGCTGGAGGCGGCGCTGCTCTCCATCAGCGGGATCGGGCCCTGGACGGTGGCCGAGACCCTGCAGCGCTCGCACGGCTCACCGGACCACATTTCGGTTGGCGACTACCACCTTGCGGATTTCGTGGGCCAGGTGCTGGTCGGCCACAGGGTGGATGACCAGCGGATGCTGCAGCTGCTCGAACCGTACACCGGACACCGGCAACGAGTTGTCCGGTTACTGCAGCTCTCCGGGCAGCGCAAACAGGGCTTTGGGCCACGCTACGCGCCGTTGGATCACCGCAACCGCTAGCAGCAGCTAGTTGGTTTCTTCCTGCTGGGCGGCTTCCTCGGCGATCTGGGCGTGCACCTCGGACATGTCGATGCCCTTCACCGCGGTCACCAGGTCCTCAAGCTGGGCACCGTTCAGGGCGCCGGGCTGGGAGAAGACCAGAACCTTTTCGCGGAAGGCCATCAAGGTCGGAATCGAGGAAATGTTTGCGGCCCGGGCCAGTCCCTGCTCGGCTTCGGTATCCACCTTGGCGAACACCACTTCCGGGAACTTCTCGGAAATCTGTTCATACACCGGGCCGAACTGCTTACACGGTCCGCACCACTCTGCCCAGAAATCCACCAGGACGATGTCATTGCCTTCGATCAGCTGCGCGAACTCTGTTTCAGTTACATCTACTGTTGCCATGGTTCAACGGTAACCGACTTCGGGCGTTGGCGCTTAGTTTGGCGGGGAAAACAGCCCGCCTCCCCTGCCCGGAAACCAAAAAATCCTCCAGATCTTGTGGATCTGGAGGATCATTTGTGGCAGATACTGGATTCGAACCAGTGAAGGCATAGCCAGCTGATTTACAGTCAGCCCCCTTTGGCCGCTCGGGTAATCTGCCCGGTTGTTCTGGTGGGAACGAGAAATAACTCTACCGGAACTTTTTGCAGATGAAAAATCGAAAGCTGCCCATTTGCTGTAATGCTCATCACCTCCGGTAAACGCCTGAGCAAACCGGTAGGCTATGAGTCAGATTTGAGCCAAACACTCACCAGTCCAACAAACCACAAGGAGAAGATTCGTGGCCAGCGATTCATCATTTGATGTTGTCAGCAAGGTGGACAGCCAGGAAGTGTCCAACGCACTGAACCAGGCAAGCAAGGAAATCTCCCAGCGCTACGACTTCAAGGGCGTCGGCGCGGAAATCGACTTCAGCGGCGAAAAGATCCTGATGAAGGCGAACTCCGAGGAGCGGGTCAAGGCAGTGCTGGACGTGTTCCAGTCCAAGCTGGTCAAGCGCAACATCTCGCTGAAGTCCCTGGATGCCGGGGAGCCTTTCGCTTCGGGCAAGGAATACCGGATCGAGGCCAGCATCAAGGAGGGCATCGCCCAGGATGTGGCGAAGAAGATCAACAAGCTGATCCGTGACGAAGCACCCAAGGGCGTGAAGTCCATCATCCAGGGCGATGAGCTGCGCGTGTCCTCCAAGTCCCGCGATGACCTGCAGGCCACCATGGCACTGCTGCGCGACTTCGAGGATGTTGACCTGCAGTTCGTCAACCTGCGCTAGCCCCGCGTGCCGGCGGCAGCATGAAAGCCGGTGTCCCATGACGTTATAACGCGCCATGGGACACCGGCTTTTGCGTGTGCTGCCCAAAAAAACTAGTTGCCGCGGGCCATGGCCTCCAGGCGTGCCACGCGCTCATCCATTGACGGGTGGGTGGAGAACATGCGCTTGAGCCGGGAGCCGAACGGGTTGGCGATCATCAGGTGGGAGCTGTTGACGACCTTCTGGTCTTCCTGCGCCAGCGGGGCCTGGTCGATGCCCTGCTCCAGCCGGCGCAGGGCACTGGCCAGCGCCAGTGGGTCGTTGGTCAGGCGGGCGCCATCTTCGTCAGCATCGAATTCTCGGGTGCGCGAGACGGCCATCTGGATCACCGAGGCGGCCAGCGGCGCCAGCAGCGACAGGGCCAGGATGGCCAAGGGGTTCACGTTGCGGTTCTCGTTGTTCCCGCCCCCGGCGCCGAAGAACATCAGGAACTGGGCGATCGAGGTGATCACCCCTGCGATTGCCGCCGCCACCGAGGAGGTGAGGATGTCCCGGTTGTACACGTGCATCAGCTCGTGCCCCAGCACACCGCGCAGCTCGCGTTCGTTCAGGATGCGCAGGATCCCCTCGGTGCAGCACACCGCCGCGTTTTCCGGGTTGCGTCCGGTGGCGAAAGCGTTGGGTGACTGGGTGGGTGAGACGTACAGCCGCGGCATGGGCTGCTGGGCTGCCATGGACAGCTCGCGCACAATCCGGTACATCTCCGGCTGCTCCTGTTCACTGACCGGGTAGGCGTGCATGGAACGCAGCGCGATCTTGTCACTGTTCCAGTAGCCGTAGGCGGTGGTGCCCAGGCCAATGAGCGCGAAAATCCAGATGAAGGAGCTGTTCCGGGTTCCTGAGGCGATCAGGGAGCCCAGGGCCAGCAGCAGGGCAAACATACCGCCGAGCAGCAGGGCGGTTTTCAGGCCATTGTTATGTTGATGCACGGTGGGTTATCGCTCCCGTATCGTACTGAGCCGAACTTCTTGGCAGTGTGCGTGGTCAAAAGGTGTGGGCAAGATGTGTGGGCCAGGACCTCCGCCTTGGAGGACCGTGCCCCTGATCTTGCTCATCATCCTTTAGTTTATGCAACGATTGCCCCGCCCCATAGGTTCCATCTCGAGCCTATCGTCCAGCTCACAGCGTGCTGCGCGCGTCACGGCCGGTCTCGGCCGTCCACCGAGCTAGGGTTCGGGGTGGCGGGAATCGTAGCGCAGGAAGCCGCGGCGCCAGCGCACCAGCAGCACGGCCACCAGCACACAGCACAATCCCCCAACCACCAGGGTCAGCCCCTCACCCAGGAAGCCCGCGGCGCCTCCGGAGAGCATCTCCCCGACCCGCGGCCCACCGGCGACCACCACGATGAACACTCCCTGCAGCCGGCCCCGCATCTGATCCGGGGCCGCGACCTGCAAGATGGTGGTGCGGAAGACCGAGGAAATGGAATCCGCGATCCCGGCCAGCAGCATGAAGAACATCGCCGGAAGCAGCCACCCGCTGGCCGCCTCGGGCCCGGAGGGCTGCCCGGCGGCCAGCACCACGATCACGCCCAGCCCGCTGATCGCCACACCCCAGATGCACACACTGATGAACACGGCCACACCCTGGCGTTTGATCCGGCTGTAGGTGCCGGAGAACAGCCCGGCCAGCAGGGCACCACAGGCCGCGGAGGCCAGGAGGATGCCCACCGTGGTCTCTCCCCCGCCGATCATCACCGCGCCGATGGCCGGCAGCAGCGCCCTGGGCGCCGCCAGGATCATGGCCGCCATGTCGATCAGGAAGGTCATGCTGATGTTCGGCTGGGTCTTCAGGTAGCGCAGCCCATCGATGACCGATGAAAGACCCCGTCTGGCGACCTGTTCGGCCGCCGGCAGGGCCGGCAGGCGGAAGACCGACCACACGGCCGCGGTGAACGTGATGGCGTCAAGGGAATACGTCCACTGGTACCCGAACTGGGCCACCAGCAGCCCGCCCAGCAGCGGGCCGACCATCTGCGCCACCCCGAAGGTGACCATGTTCAGCGAATTGGCCGCCGGCAGCAGGTCGCGGCGGACAATGGAGGGAATGATGGCCCCACGGGTGGGCTGGTTGATGCCCGCGGCCGCCGAATGCAGGGCCATCAACCCGTAGAGGACCCACACGCTGCCCACCTGCAGCCACGCCTGCAGCGCCAGCGCGCCGGTGATGACCCACAACGCCAGGGCCGAGTACAGCGCCACCTTGCGCCGGTCGTGCGTGTCGGCGATGGCCCCGCCGTAGAGCCCGGTGATGATCAGCGGCACCAGGGTGAACGCGCCCAGCAAGCCAACGTGGAAGCTGGACTGGGTCAGCGTATAGACTTCCAGGCTGACCGCGATCAGGGTCATTTGGGTTCCCACGGCGGAGAGCGAGTTGCCGATCCACAACCGGCGGTAGGCCGGGCTTTGCCGCAGCGGGGCGACATCCATCAAAAAACTGGGCACCCCAAGATCCTACGCATCCTTGCCCCCTCACCGGCTCCCGGGATGGTGGCCCGCCGTCATGTGACGAGATCACCGGTTGACAGATCCCAAGCACCTGCGTGCAATGGTGGGTATGGATTACGCCAAACTGCTGCACGATAACGACCTGAAGGCCACCGGTGCACGTTTGGCGTTGCTTAGGCAGCTGGCCACCGAACCGCACCAGAGCGCCGAGGCCCTGGCCCGCGCCCTGTCCGAGGGTCAGGTCGCACTCAGCTCGCAGGCGGTCTACAACGCGGTCAACGACCTGACCGATCACGGGATCCTGCGCCGGTTCACGGTGCCCGGCACGGCGGCCCGTTATGAGATTGACCCGCACGACAACCACCACCATGCCGTGTGCGTTACGTGCGGGCGGGTGGAGAATGTTCCCTGCGCCCACGGCTCCGCCCCCTGCTTCCACCCCGGTGGGGCCACCAGCTTCAGCATCGACATCGCCGACGTGCTGTTCTACGGGCAGTGCAAGGAAGGCTGTGCGCTGGGCGATCAAGTGGTGGCAGGTTAGGCACCATCCGGTCTATGGGCGGATGAACCACGGTTTGTGTAGGGCGCATGACCGAACCGATGACGAAACCGGGGCGGTGGAGCAGTAACCTTTAATGGCGCCCGTTGCCCCTTGGCAGCTTCCAATGTGGCGTCGCACCCCTTTCCCGGTCCACCACAGATTGGCAACCACAGACTATGACTGACACCGCTGGTGCCTCCCCGCGCTCCCCACGCAGCATTGGCATTTTGCAAGGCACCAGCGCATACCTGGTCTGGGGACTGCTGCCGCTGTACTTCCTGTTGCTGCCCGAGATCTCCGCGTTTGAATTCGTGGCGCTGCGGGTGGTGTTTTCCCTGGTCTTCTGCTTCCTGCTGCTGGCGGTGACCCGGCAGCTGCGGGACCTGGGGACCTTGCTGCGCGACCGGAAGACCACGGCCCGCCTGGTCCTTGCCAGCGTGCTCATCGCGGTGAACTGGACGCTTTACGCCTTCGCGGTGCTTTCCGGGCACGTGCTGGAGGCCTCGCTGGGCTACTTCATCAACCCCTTGGTCGCCATCGCGCTGGGCGTCTTTGTCCTGAAGGAACGCCTCTCGACCCTGCAGTGGGTGGCCATTGGGTTCGCCGTGGCGGCAGTGGTGGTGCTCACCGCCGGCCTGGGCCGGGTCCCGTGGATCTCCCTGGGCCTGGCCTTCTCCTTCGGACTTTACGGGCTGGTCAAGAACCAGGTGGGAAAGAAGGGCACGGCCCTTGCCACGCTCAGTGTGGAAACCATCGCCCTGACCCCGGTGGCGCTGGTCTTCATTGGGGTGCTGACCTATCAAGGCACCTCCGCGCTGTTCGCCGACGGCGTCCCCGGGTTCTGGCTGCTGGCCACCAGCGGGATCATTACCGCGGTGCCGCTGATCCTGTTTGGCGGTGCGGCCCGCCGGCTGCCGCTGAGCACCCTGGGTTCCCTGCAGTTCTTGGCTCCCATCGGCCAGTTCATCCTGGGCCTGCTGGTGTTCCATGAGGTCATGCCCCTGGAGCGCTGGGTGGGCTTCATCCTGGTCTGGATTGCGGTGATCCTGATCGTGGTTGACATGTTCCGTGCCCCGCGCACCGGTTCCCTGCCCGAGCCCAAGACCGTGAGCTGAGCGCGCCGGCCCGTGCTGCGTTCCCCGCCTCTGGCCGGGCAGGGGGCTTGCCCTGCCCGTGGTGTTCGCTAGGGTGATTTCATGTCCACCCTTCAACAACTGAGCCTGTGCCCGCCCCAACGGCAGGATGTGCCGGAACTGCACCGCATCTTTGCCGACCCCCGGGTGTGGAGCCATGCGCCGGCCAAACGCCATGCCAGCGTGGAGAAGACCATGGCCATGGTGGAGGCCTGGCGGGGCTGCTGGCGGCGTGAGGGGTTGGGCCCCTGGGTGATTCGGGCCGCCGGTTCCCGGCAGATCATTGGCTATGGCGGATGTTCGCTTACCCGCAAGTCCTTCTGGAACCTGGGGTACCGGTTCGCGGTGTCCGCCCAGGGGCAGGGCTTCGCCACGCAGGTGGCGCGCCAGGCCGTGGGGCAGGCGAACCGGCACCGCCCCGAGGCCCCGGTGGTCGCCTCCCTGCTGGAACACAATGCCGCCTCGGCACGGGTTGCCCAGAAACTGGGATTCACCCTGGCCTACCGCGGTCCCGACCGGGGCAACCCGGATGCACAGGCCATCCGGCTCATCTATGCGGACCGGGCACTGGAGGGCCACCAGCTGGAGCTGATGGTGGGCTGAGCTCCCGCCCCGCCCCAGCCGGCTGGCTGCAGGGGGCAAAAACGACGCCGGGGTGCCAGAACCAATGGTCCTGGCACCCCGGCGTCGTGCTCACCGGATCCCCGAGCTTGAAAACAGGGTCCCGGTGAAGAACTAGGCGTGCTGGCGGATGGCCGCTTCCAGCACGTCGAAGCCGTCGGTGAGCAGTTCGTCGCTGATCACCAGCGGCGGCAGCAGGCGAATGACGTTGCCGTAGGTGCCGCAGGTCAGGATCAGCACACCGTCCTCCAGGCACTGGGCGGCGACCTTCTTGGTCAGCTCCGCGTCCGGCTCCTTGCCGCCGGGCTTGACGAATTCGATGGCCACCATGGCCCCGCGGCCGCGCACGTCGCCCACGGCCGGGACGTCCTTCTGCAGCGCGGTGAAGCGCTCGAAGAACTGGGATTCGATTTCGCGGGCACGGCCGGGCAGGTCCTGCTCGTCCATGAACTTGATGCTCTCCAGGGCCGCGGCCACGGCGACCGGGTTGCCGCCGTAGGTGCCGCCCAGTCCACCGCCGTGCACGGAGTCCAGCAGTTCGGCGCGGCCCACCACACCGGACAGCGGCATGCCGCCGGCGATGCCCTTGGCCACGGTCACCAGGTCTGGTTCGATGCCCTCGATGTCGGAGGCGAACCAGGCGCCGGAACGGGCGAAGCCGGCCTGGACTTCGTCGGCGATGAACACGATGCCGTTTTCCTTGGCCCATTCGGCGACCCGCGGCAGGAAGCCGGTGGCCGGGACGATGAAGCCGCCCTCACCCTGGATCGGTTCGATGATGATCGCGGCGATCTGGTCCCCGCCGATCTGCTTTTCCATGGCCAGGATGGCGCGCTCGGCGGCTTCCTTGCCGGAGATGTTCGGGTTTTCCTCACGATACGGGTAGCTCATCGGCATCCGGTAGATTTCCGGGGCCAGCGGGCCGAAACCGCGCTTGTAGGGGGCGGCTTTGGCGGTGAGGCCCATGGTCAGGTTGGTGCGTCCATGGTAGGCGTGGTCGAAGGCCACCACGGCCTGGCGCCCGGTGGCCACACGGGCCACCTTGATGGCGTTCTCCACGGCCTCGGCGCCGGAGTTGAAGAACACGGCCCGCTTTTCGAACTCCCCCGGGGTGATGGCCACCAGCTTTTCGGCCAGTTCAATGTAGTTCTCGTACGGGGCCACCATGAAGCAGGTGTGGGTGAAGCGCGCGGCCTGCTCGGCCACCGCCTTAGCCACCGCCTGGTTGGAGGCACCCACGGTGGTCACTGCGATGCCCGACCCGAGGTCGATGAGCTGGTTGCCATCAACGTCAACGATGATGCCGCCGTCAACATCGGCGGCGTAGACCGGAAGAGTGGAGGCAACACCGGCGGCCACGGACTTCTGGCGGCGGGCGGTCAGCTCCTGGGACTTCGGACCTGGGAA
>Ga0153920_1001235_pt1 | contig 10819 bp, 10 predicted proteins | sample TSNJ004MetaG_FD_104713 | JGI IMG/M metagenome (GOLD analysis project Ga0153920, IMG submission 104713) | Attine ant fungus gardens microbial communities from New Jersey, USA - TSNJ004 MetaG | ecosystem: Host-associated > Fungi > Mycelium > Unclassified | place: USA: New Jersey, Brendon T. Byrne...
GCCTTGGCTGGTGAACTTGCAGAGCTAATTTTGGCAATCACAAGTACTACTGCCTCCCTCGCCTTTCTTAGGGGATTCTGGACCACTATCGTACGAGAATGGAATGGAATTGACAGGCTACGGTGCGCTCTTAGGTCCTCCTTCATCTCAATAGCTAATATTGATTTTTTATACATAGGATTGACAAGTATTATATGCTCGTGCGACGGTTCGTCAACGCGTCTTTCCGCCTGCTGATCAGAACAAATTGGGAGGAGGAGACATGTAAGATGTACAATGATATACTAACATCTGAGAAAGGGCCTCTTTGGTACGTGCCTACGCGTACTGGCTTCTGTCCTCACTAAACTTTCAATAGTCCAACAGATACCCGTGTCCCTATAGGCCTACCTAATCATCTCTCTGATATCTACCTTGAGGAACTCAACCGAGCTCTCGCTGTGACTTCCGAACAAAAGCCCCTACCCGCCCCTCTTGGTCCCCTTCTCGAACCTTTCATCCTTCTGATGGCTCAAACTCCAACCACGACGATGTATAAACGTATTCACTCAGTACTGTTAATTCCCTTACTCGAAGCTCTCGGGACATCATCTCGGTCCGACGATGAGCCAAGTTTGAAACGCATCCGTGGAGACTCAGATTCCCATTCCAATCTGATTGCGAATGTGTGCTTTGACGATCCCCAAGCAGGCAGGATTGGCTGTGCAGAATTGAAAAAGAAGCTGCTCAAAAGAGTCTTTGAGACTGCCAGTAATCCGGAGACGAAGGACGCCAGTCGTCGGAAAATGTATGCGCTTTGGAAAGAAGGAGCGGAGGAGGATTGATTATGGTGGTAGCCGATTACGATCCTAGATAGCTTAATTTATTTTTTCATTCTCTCATGTCTAAACTGCCCCTTGACATGCACTACGCAAGTCTCGCCCCATGCTGTCATCACAATATTACTTACATGTCAGCTTATTGTTGTAAAAGGCTATCCTGTTTCCTGGGCTTTGGTCCCTACACTCTCATACAGAGTACAAAATTGCATCCTACATTTCTCTACGACACAGTATATCAGTCTCTCTATCCTGATGCGGTTTTGCATTTTATATTCCACGCAGATGTTACAGGAATTGACAATGCTGAGGGTCATAGATCTACGGCCTATTGATTGTGCAACATTTTAACATCGGAAGAACTCAGAAATGCAGAAAGAATGTCGGTGCGAACTGGATCTCAGGTAGTACGATTTTGTGTCATTTTCACGTCATTCCCTTTTGTCCCTTTCACCGCAACCGTGTGACATTGACCACAAAGTTTTTTTCATACTTGAGATTCTGGGTTAACATGAAGCGTATCGTGACACCTTGATAGACATTTATGATTCTGTGCCACTATCCATGTGTGAATCAGTTCCTTGAGAGACACCAGAACATGGCTATGGGTTTCCAGGGTGACGAGCTGAGGGACTTGATAGAGCTAGAGAAGAGATGAGGATGCTGCAAAGCAGAGCAAACTATCCAGAAGACGACAGTCACCGAGCGTGACACGTTTCCTAATTACCGATATCACTCCCAAAATCACAATGACTACTTTTGTCAATAGAAATGCCGCGTCATACTACCGTCCCCAACAGTATACTACTCCGCAGCAGGTGGCTCCTCCACGACCAGTGCCCGACATCCGTGATGACTATGAGCGTAAGTATGTGATCAGTCCACAGGCGCCCAGTTTACAGAAGTATCTTCAGGATGGTATACGGAGTCGACACCAAACAACCGCATGTCACTGTCTCTTCGTTGTGGGATACTTAGTGAGGTTGCATGGGCACTCGACCGCCTGTGTCGACTCTGCATGAACGAACAATTCCTCTTTAGGACAATCCCTGGACTAATAGATGGATTATTTGATTGGCCAGAATGGTACGCGACGGAAGGATATAAGAATTGGGCTGAAGAAAAAGTACTGTTCTCCCCTCCTCGAGAACTCGTGCAAAAGCATCGCTATGCCCTTGAATCCCTTTTCGTTATGCGAAATGCAGCACTGAACGACACGAACTCGCTCGACCTGGCTTGCCATACCCATACCATGCCTTTACTGCTCAACACGCTTCTCAATCTCGAACCAAACAAAGACGAAGACGTGGAGTTTGTATTATATATTTTGGATATCTTCCAAACTCTTGCTCCAAACATAACCATTCATGCCAACCTCTCGCCATCTCAAAATCCGCTTCCACCAGTTCTTGACATCCTTCGAAATACAACCAACCGGTCGATGATCATCTCTGCATTGACAGCTCTGACTGCCCTCTTCTCCAATCCCTCCAATAGCTCCCAGTTAACACAAGATTCCCCGGCATTGACAGCTGCCATTCGCTACCTCCCTCTTTTTGTGGATACACCTCTTGTGGAAGCTTGCCTAAACTACTTGTATGTGCAGATCTCGCATCCCGCGCTTGCGAGAGCGTTCCTATTGCATCCAGAGATGCCGAGCGTATTGAAGATACTTTCATCGTTCATTCTGCATGAACAGGCATTGGTCCAGGAGAACCTCAGCCTCGATGTCACGGGGTCCGTAAATACCGTTGCTTCCACCGCCACGCATATGAAAGACCATGAGCTTACTCAGGAGGAGCTTGACCGACTGTTAGAGTTGACCGAACCTGAGCGATGTTATGAATGGTGTGTTCATTTTGGTTTTGCCATTTAAATTAACTGATCATTTATGAGCTACTAGGATGAAATGTATGTTTGTAGCGAAGCCAGATGGAGAAGTGACACAGGTCGACTTTTGGAACCTCTACAAAGATACTTTCAATCCGTATGGTGAAACTTGTCCCCTTCTTGTCGCGTCAGACGTCATAAAGAATGCTAGCCACGTGTTCCCGTCTGGGCAGGCTATGGTACTCGGTCAGGGATTACAGCAGAGATTCATTGTACGAGGGGTGGATAGGCGGAAAGATATCACGGTTATCGAAAAATTCAAATGCCAGTGGGATCAGGGTCGATGCTCTGAAGCGGCCTTTCAGACTCTAGGAGCACTACATGATCACATCTTGGAGCACTTTGTCAACCTTGAAGGAACGGAACATCCTTGCTTATGGTCTACTTGCCAGCAGACCAACTTACCAGAGCCACGCCTTCGCTTACATGTTCTTACACATCTCTCCATCATTCCATCGCCACAGAAAGATCCTTCGCAAAGCGACACAATCACCCTCCCTTCAAGTGGGGTGAGTTTTCCCATGCCGGATCCGACTTCAAGGCCGATCCCACCATCGCGAAGCACAATAATCAGTTATTCCAGACCCAAATCTGATCCCTCATCACCAGCTCTGACAGCTCTTCTGATTCTTCGTATTCTTTATCGGACCTCTTTTGCCTCAGCCGATGCTGCACCGCGCGCTGATGGTGACCATTTTGGATTTCCTGGGTTGATTGAGGATACGAGTGATCTTGATGATGGCCTGATCTTTGGTAGTGATGACAAAGAGGGTGAGACGAGGGGAAGGAGAGCATTTGTTGGAATAAGGAAATTTATGGAGAATATGGATATATATGATCCAGTGCTGATGAGTTGGGTCAACGAGATGACAGATGTCGGTTTCAATGGTGCTACTACTACCGCTGAACTAGAACCTCTTTCATAGCATACTGCACTTCAGGAAGGTTTTGTGAGCATTCCAAGTATAATGACCATCAATCATGTAATTATCATGCAATTCGTATTAATTCTATTACACCATGGTCATTGCCATGGAGTTTCTTCACTAAAGGTCGGAATTCGATCTGTTGTGTAAACAAGAGTCCTAGTCAAAAGGGTAGAGTGATTACGTTTGACTTGATCCACTTTGAGAGACAGTTCTTTAAGCACCTGGTCCATACACTGGGTGCGTTCAAGAAGCTACCCACTGGCATGCTGGCAGTATAAGGAGGCAGGGGGTAGCCCCACCTGAAGGAAGGATAATCATGTCGCCTTGTGACGAATCTTTCTGTGGCAATGAAGCGCTTGAGAAATGTGCAAGAATAGATAGGCAAAGATAGGATTAGCCAATTAAGTCGCATACCAGCCACCTGGATTTGTAACAGTCATCTCTCCAACGAATCTGGTCGATCTGCAACAGAAAGCAGGGCAGAGCGAATTATCTTGATACATTCTTGTACATGCACCCTCATCTCCCAGGGCTCCAGCTGTATTTTCTCTGAAGACAATCCTAGCCTCCAGAATCTGATGTCCACTGATTTGATCCAGCATTACACGGAGTGTGATCATTTGTATGATCGTTCACACAGGGACACCTCGGCAATCAAAGGCTGGTTTTTGCTATTCTGTAGTGCCGAGTTCTTTGATCTCGGCAGAATTGTCCTATTCGTGTGGCAAAAGGTTAATTATGCTACACAAGAAAAAGACTTTGACAAGACAAATGCACTGCTACTCACTAGCTACAACATGATAACTAATATCCTAACAGACTTTGGCCTCGCTATCGAGCACAACAAGTCTGAAGTCTTCTATTTCTCAAGAAACTCCCAAGATCCCAACCCTGACCTTGACCTCCGATCTATCAGAGGCCCTCTACTAAAGCCTAAACCCATCCTGAGGTACCTAGGGTTCTACTTCAACTGAAGATTGTCATTCAAGCACCATGTGATACACTACTCTAATCTAGCCCTATCAACAGTTAAGTCCATGAAAATCCTAGGCAACTCAAATAGAGGTCTGTTCCCCAAGAACAAATAGCTGCTCTACAGAGCCTGTGTTCTACCTATAGCCATCTATGGCTTCCAGCTCTGGTTCTTTAAAGGAGCCCCTTGTCACAAACTTCATTCGGACCATAACTCCAGGAATACTTGACTGATTTTGATGATCTAAATGGCTGCCAAAAGCCCTTAAGAAGACCTTTCAAACAGTACCAAAAACATCTCAAAGTGATCAGTATTCACCAAGCTATCAGCAGATCAGTCAGTGATCACCAAGTTACCAGACACTAAATCGCTGATATCTTGGGAACTACTTAACATAATCATTCACTTCAATGACCATCATAAAGCTCTCTTCAATGTGCTTCTTTCGGCTATAAATAGATCCCAAGGCAATAAGATCCCATGGAGATACAAGGTCCTCAATGTTTGCACATGACAACTGATCTTTATCCATAGATTATCATCTGTCCTTGAATAGAACAAAGAACTGCCCTAAGACAGTTAGGTTATCTCTATTTCAAGAACAATAGTACTCCTATATGTAGAACAATAGGTAGTGATCATGTAGTAGGCTGTCCTAGTATACAGACCACTATACTTCATGTATTTAAAAACTGTATGTTTGAGGATAAATGTTAGTATGTAGTCATAAGGACTTAGAGCTCAACCAAGGTGATTGTTCAGGAAGAATTTGATAGAGTTCTCCGTTAGATTGCTCAACTACTCATACAAATATCTGTTGGTCTATGCACCTATCTCCCATGATCACATGACCTTTACTAATAACTATACATATCTTACATAAGCTTTCCCATGCTATTTATATCTCTCTTGTATTATACTCCTGGATGTTTTTTACTAGATTGATAAATACATAGGAAATAGTTTTCTTTCTTAGAACTATCTCATAACAATAAACCTCAGACTTAACAATATCTTTTGCTGCTTGTCTAACTTTGCTTTTTTGAGTACTTTGATTATCAAATCAACCAATCACAAATCAGTAAGTAGCCATTTATAATACTGTTGTTCTTTTGTTATAAGAGCCCTAAGCAGGAAAAAGTCTCCCATGCATTCAAACACTTAGTCCAAAACCTCAAAGCGTACAATGGAGTTAAGATATAAATAGCAGAGGAGTTTAAGAAGCCAAGTCACATGATAAGGTCACGAGGTTGTAGAATATTCTGGAGGAACATGTGATTGTAGACTAGTAGCAGTACAGCTACTGTAAAAGTAGTATAAGTAGTAGTCCAATCCAATAAAGAACTCCATTGAGTTCTTCTTAAACATCCACCTAGGGTGATCACTAAGGACACTCACTATCTCTCGATAACATAAGAACTCAATTCCCAATGGTGACCTCGCATCTCGTGGCCTCACCACCCACTTACTCTCATATCTTCCTTGCTAGTGAGCACAGCGCTCACAAGCTTTTTGGATAGCAGGCCCTAGCTATAAAGAGGACTTCTCAGTCAGTTAGGGACTGAGAGAAGAGACAAGATACCAAGTCCAGGTATCCTGCTCAAGTCCTGACCTCACAATTGGATGTTGCTCTTTACTTCTTTCTCCATATAAACTCCATGCTACATTCCATTGTGAATGGTATACGCAGGAGATTGGTAGTTATTCCTTAGGAAGCCACTTAGTGTAGGGGTCCTTTTCTTAGAGGCAATCGTATACCAAATTTGATTAGGGCAGTAGTCAGTAAGGTAGTAGGAATCCAGACAGGTGAAGATTGTGTGCTCTGTTGGATATAGGCCTTAGTTAGCAACCCTGGATCAAGAATTGTTAGAGTACGAGTTGTCACCATCACCATCACCATCACCACCACTACTACCATACAATATGTCCCAACAACAACAGGGGGAAACCTTTTCTAGAGAGGAACAACTCCTCACTATAATCGCCACCCTGCAGCAGCAGATTAACACTATGCTCCTCCAGCAACAAGGGAGCAGAGTAGAGGTCGCAAGGCCTCAAGTCTTTAGTGGGAAGATGGAGGAAGTAAGCATGTTTGTAAATGCAGCTCAACTATATATCAGAATGAAGATGACAGAGGAGGTGAGAGCAACCCAGGTGGCCTGGGTATTATCATACGTGCAAGGAGGAATAGCAGAGGTGTGGAAAGATAACCTGTTGAATAAGTTAGCAAAAGGAGAATCAGAGGTGGAGTCAGCAGAACAGTTGTTTGCAAAGATAAGGAACGACTTCAGAGAAACATCGGAGGAGGAAAGAAAGATAGAGCAGCTAAGAACAATTGAGCAGGGGAGAAGGGCCTGCGATGAGTATGTACAAGAGTTTAAAAAGGTCGCCAGGGAGAGCAGCTATGAGAGAAGACCCCTCATCAAAGAATTCAAAAGGGGATTGAATGGGGCCATCAGAAGGAAGTTGACTAAAGCAGAGGAACTGCCTACTACTATTGGGGAGTAGCAGGAAAGGGCAGTAAGATTGGACAGAAATCAAAGACAAAGTAGGGTAGAGGAAAGAGTGCTGGGAAGAAATGCAGTGCGCCCAGGAGGAAATGCACAGCCAAGAGGAGGAGGATCATATAGAGGAAAAGAGGGACAAATAATGTGGAGAACGGGAGGGGGATACAGAGGAGGTGGTGGTAGAAACACGACTAATAGAGGGGGAGCTCAAACAGGTCCAAGGAGAGACCTAAATGCAATAGATGTGGATAGAGGAAGAGAAGGAGATAAGACATGCTATGTATGTAGAAAATGGGGCCATATGGCCAAAAATTGCTAGGAAAGACATAGGAGAAGGATAGTAGAAACACTACAGGAGTCGGCAAAAGAAAATGGAGGACAGTGAGCTCTTGGCTGGCCTCCAATAATATGTATAGTGTATTGCACCTGGAAAAACTGGGCAATAAATTGATGTCCACCAATACAACTGAGAGAGTAAGAGATATACAGCATATACTATGGCTGTTAAGGGAAGTCTGGCTGAAAGTAGGGTTAGAGAAGCTGGAGAGTCATGAAGGAGTAGCAGTGAAGGCATTGTTGGATAGTGGTGTGACAGGTCTGTTCATGAACACAACCTTTGCAAAAGAAAAGGGGTTTAAGATAGAGAAGTTAAAAAAACCCCTCTTAGTTAGGAATGTGGATGGAACAGTGAATGCAGAAGGAGCTATAGCGCACCAGGTTGAGTGCAATATGTTCTTCAAGGGACATGTGGAAAGAGCGAGAATGGACATATGCAACTTGGGAAAGATAGAGTTAATACTGGGAATGCCATGGCTAGCAGCCCACAACCCAGAAATAGATTGGAAAAAGGGAGAGGTGAAGATGACGCATTGCCCACCTATATGTAGAAAAAGAAAGCAAGAAGAAAAGGAGAAAAAAGTGAGGAAGACAAAAAAGAATAAGGATGAGGAAGTATTAAGAGAACTGGTGTCTAGGAGATTCTAGAAGTGGAAGAAAGTATTTGGAAAAAAGGAGTTGGAAAGGATGCTGGTGCAAAAGACCTGGGACCATGCCATAGAGCTAAAAGAAGGGTTTATACCAAGAAAGGGGAAGGTATACTTACTATCGAGAGAAGAAAGAGAGGAAGTACAGAAATTTGTAGAAGACCAATTGAGAAAAGGATACATTTGACCCTCCAAATCACCCCAAACATCACTGGTACACTTTGTGGCAAAAAAGGATAGTACACAGAGGATAGTGCAGGATTATCAACACTTAAACCAGTGGATGATAAAGAATGGATACCTTCTACCCCTCATTGCAGATATATTGGACAGAGTAGGAAAGAGGAAGGTGTTTACGAAATTAGACTTGAGATAGGGATACAATAATGTCAGGATCAAGAAGGGAGACGAATGGAAGGTAGCATTCACAACACATATCGGAGTATACGAACCCACTGTCATGTATTTTGGGTTGACAAACTCCCCGGCTACCTTCCAAGCAATGATGAATGACCTGTTCAGAGACCTCATAAACCAAGGGAACACGGCGACTTTCATTGATGACATTTTAGTAGCCACGGATACAGAAGAAGGACATGATGAGTTGGTAGAGGAAGTACTGAGGAGACTGGAAGAAAACAATCTGTTTGTAAAGCTGGAGAAATGCAAATGGAAAGTAAGAGAAGTAGAATTCCTGGGAGTAGTAATCAGCCCAAAAGGAGTAGAAATGCAGAAGGAAAAGGTAGAGGGAGTTCTGAACTGACTGGTATCTAGGAACATCAAGAAAGTGCAAAAGTTTCTAGGCCTCACCAATTACTACAGGAGGTTCATAAAGAACTTTGCTAGGATAGCAGCACCGCTACATGTGCTAGTCAGGAAGGAGCAAAAGTAGAAGTGGAAAAAGGAACAGGAGGAAGCGTTTGAGAAACTCAAGGCGGTGTTCACCATAGAACTTGTTCTGCCCATTCCAGACATTAATAGGGAGATGAGAATGGAAGCAGATGCCTCAGATTATGCAACAGGGGGGGTGTTATTGATGAAGTGCAAAGATGACAAATAGAGGCCAGTGGCTTTCATCTCTAAATCACTAAATGCTACTGAGCGGAATTATGAAATTTACAATAAAGAGATGTTAGCAGTAATAAGATGCCTAGAAGCATGGAGGCATTATTTGGAAGGAGCAAAACTTGAATTCAAAATCTGGACAGATCACAAAAACCTCCAGTATTTTATGGCGAGTCAGAAATTAAACCAAAGACAAGCAAGATAGGCTCTATACCTATCATGGTTTAGTTTCACATTGAAGCACGTTCCAGGAAAGAGCATGGGGAAGGTGGATGGATTAAGCAGAAGGCCAGACTGGCAGGATGGAGTGGAAAGAGATAATGAGAATCAGAAACTAGTGAAGCCGAAGTAGATTAGGAAAGCAAAAACAATAATAGAGAAGGAAAACCTAAAAGAAAGAATCAGGAAGGCACAGGAAGGGAATGAGAAAGTCGTAAAAGCAGTAGAGGAGCTAAAAAAGGCAGGAATCAAGATGCTGAGAGATGAAGAATGGGAAGTAGAAGATGGAATAGTAATGAAGGAAAGAAGGATATACGTGCCAGAAGGGGACCTCAGAAGGGAAATAATACAATTACACCATGACACCCCAGTAGGAGGGCATGGAGGGAGATGGAAAACGATGGAGTTGATTGGCAGGAATTACTGGTGGCCAGGAATAACAAAAGAGGTAGAAAGATATGTGGACAGATACAGTGCTTGTCAAAGGTACAAGAACCAAAGTGAGGTACTAGCAGGAAAGCTAATGCCCAATGCAATCCCAGAAAAACCATGGAGTCATATATCGGCAAATTTTATCACCAAACTGCCCCTAGCCCAGGGATACAACGCAATTCTGGTAGTATGCAATTGTTTTAGTAAAATGGCATATTTTATAGCAACAACAGAGAAAACATCAGCAGAGGGACTTGCAAAGCTGTTTTGGGACTACATATGGAAGTTGCATGGACTTCCAGAAAGCATCATATCAGACAGGAGAGTGCAGTTTGCAGCGGAAATGATGAAGGAGCTGAATAACTTACTGGGGATCCAGACAAAGCTCTCGACAGCCTATCACCTCCAAATGGATGGGCAAACGGAGAGGATAAACCAGGAGCTAGAACAGTACCTAAGAGTCTTCATCAATCATAGGCAAGAGCAGTGGCTGGATTGGTTAGAAATAGCAGAGTTTGCATACAATAACAAGGTCCATGCAGTAACAAAAACATTGCCATTCAAAGCAAATTATGGTCAAGACCCAAAGATGGGATTCAAAGGAAGGAAGGGGAAGTATGAAGTGGCAGAAAAATTTGTAGAGAGAATGAGAAAAATCCAGGAGGAAGCGAAAGCAGTATTAGGGAAAGCGCAGGAGGAGATGAAGAAGTTTGCAAACAGAAAGAGAAGGGAGGAGGAAGAATACAGAGTAGGAGACTTAGTACTACTAAGCACAAAGGATTTGAAGTGGCAAATGAAAGAAAGAAGATCAGAGAAACTGACCGAATGCTTTGTAGGCCCCTACAAAGTAAAAGGAATCATCTCAAGTAATACGATAGAGTTAGAATTACCTAAATCTATTAAAATACACCCTGTAGTTAACATAAGTAGAGTACGACTCTATAAACCACAGGTGGAGGGACAGAAGAAGATACCACCAAAACTGGTCATCATTGAGGGAGAA
>Ga0153920_1001237_pt1 | contig 10812 bp, 11 predicted proteins | sample TSNJ004MetaG_FD_104713 | JGI IMG/M metagenome (GOLD analysis project Ga0153920, IMG submission 104713) | Attine ant fungus gardens microbial communities from New Jersey, USA - TSNJ004 MetaG | ecosystem: Host-associated > Fungi > Mycelium > Unclassified | place: USA: New Jersey, Brendon T. Byrne...
CATTATTAAAAACTGGCAACTCTATTGATTTAGTGGGATTGCAGTCTTCCATAATAAGAGGCGGCTTAGAGAATGATTCCAGTAACTTAGATATAATGAAGGTATTTGACGGCGTAAGCGAAAATTTATCAGGCATTCAGGTTGGAGAAGTATCAGGCGAAGATTTAGTAGGTCTTGTTATAGAAAATATCGCTGATAACCTAAAAGATAAAACCCGAAACACTATTATTCATTGGTCTGATTTACAAGTCAACAGAAGTATGATTGCAGATATATTAAAAGAAGGTCATCAGAATATCAGTATGTTTCAAGATGCAGTAAAAATTCGAGATATTGATGACGGCAGTAATTTCGTAAAATTAAACCCATATAAAAATTATAAAATAGCAATTGCAGAAAAATATCTCGTTAAAGATGATATAAAATATCCTAAAAAAATACGAGATAACTTTAAACCAATAGGAAAAACTTACAACGGACTTTTCAGAGAACATCTTGAAGATAAAGATTATATTCTGGCAATGACAGACAAGGTTAAAGAAAAAAGAATTCTGTAAAAATAAAACATCTATTTTAATTATACTTTGATATTACCAATTTCGAGAATAAAATAAAAAGACAACAACTTTATAATATCAGAGTACAAAATTAAAGGAGTAATACCATGAAAAAAGAAGAAATGATCCGTAGAATATCCGACAAAACGGGTGTTGAAGTAGATGATGTAACAAAAGTTGCAGACGAATTAAGAGACATATTTAAAGAAAAAATAAGCAAGCATGAAGATTTTTCTCACTTAAAAGATAAACTCAGTGACGCATTAAAATTCGAAGACGAAAAAAAAATGTAGACTAACAACAAAAAGCAACTCATAAGAGTTGCTTTTTGTTTATAAATTAATAACGCAGAGGAATCTTCGATTTATTAAAATTGACATTGCTGTAACCTAAACAATCTTTAAGAAACTCTATACTATTTACTGCAATTTCTTGTTTTTGTGTGGGGGATATAGTTATCGACTTAACACATTTTTTTTCAAAAGATAATTCAGTATATGGGATAAAAAACCCTTTACACTCTCTAAATTTTATCTTATCAAATGGAGGTTTTAAATCTCTACTATAATCGAGAATCATTCTTATTTCTTCTTCGGCAGAAAATGCACTATGCTTAAAAAATACAGAAAAATCGTCAATAAGATACCAATATGAAATTTTACATTCTATTTTTTCTTTTTCGTTACGACAATTTTTATATGCTTCATTATATTCAATTATTGCTTTTTTAATCAGTTTAGTCTGCAATGCTAAATCATATATAACACAACCCATATTTATACCTACACTAGAAGACTTTATCAAGCTTGAAAACAAACCCTCGTAAGCAAATTCTATATTATATCCAATATTTTCTGGATTCTTAGTATAATAGTTCCATAAAGATAAACTGTCCCTATTTTTCGAAAAGCACGCAACAAACTTTAAGGCTTGGTTAAGCTTATTGCGCATAAACTCATTAGATTCCCCAGTTTCTTTAATTATATATGCCTCAGGAGGAAAACAAATTTCATGCAACTTCAAATTTTCATTACTGATTTCTTTTAAAAAGTCAGATTGATCATGTTTATATAATTCCATCGCAATATTTTTGGATAATAGTTCAGTATAAAGAAGTTCCTCTTTATCATTTAGATATTTTATATTGGAAAACCATAAACTTTGAGATTCTAATATGTTTTTTAATCCTAAGGGTGTAGTATAATGAAATATTGAATTAGAATGATTAGCAATATTTGGTATCATTAAAGCAAGGCATTTTGCATGTATATTACCCATAGTTTCTGAATTTGTATTCAATCAATTACCTTTAATTCAATAATATTCCATAAAAATGGGGCGGATGATGGGAATCGAACCCACGAATACCTGAACCACAATCAGGGGCCTTAACCACTTGGCTACACCCGCCACATATGTATAATTTTACATACTAAAACATTTAAGTCAATATTAAAGACACAAAAAATCCGCCTTTAAAGCGGATTTTTCGTTTTTATTAATTTATTAACTTATTCTTTGGAACATATATCCAATTCCGCGAGCTGTTAAAATCAACTCAGGATTCGCCGGATCTGCTTCCAATTTTGATCTCAATCTTGAAATATGTACGTCAACTACACGAGTATCAATTCTGTGATCAGGCGGATATGCCCATACGTGCTGTAAAATTTCGTTTCTTGAGAACGCTTGTCCTGAATTATTTACAAGTAATTCTAATAAACTGAATTCCATACCTGTTAATCTTATTCTTTCATTTTTTCTGAATACTTGACGACGTGCAGTATCAATTTTTATATTTCCTGTTGTGATTACATTTTTAGTAACCTTACCACCTGCCGGAGAAGCAACTTCACGATTGTTGGTTCTTCTTAATACAGCCTTTACTCTTGCTTCAAGTTCTTTCGGGCTAAAAGGCTTGATTACATAATCATCCGCCCCTAATTCTAAACCGGTAATTCTTTCAGATACATCACCCAACGCCGTTAAAATGATAATAGGCACATCAGAAGTTCTTCTGATTTCTCTTGTAACCCCATAACCATCCATTTTAGGCATCATAACATCTAAAACCACTAAATCAGGATTATACTTGTTAAATGCATTTACGGTTTCTTCACCGTCGGCAGCAGTATAAACATCGTATCCAACCATTTTTAATCGAGTTTCCAGTATACGTCTAATACTTGCTTCATCATCAGCTAAAAGTATTCTTTGACGATCTTCTGTTTCATTAGGCATTTCAGCATTTTCTGTCATAGTCTTTTCATTTCCTTTGTTAAAAATCTAACATCCTTAATATAATACAAAAATAAAATATTACAAAATATTTATTTATTTTAATTTTTTTGAATATATGTAATAATATATTAATTTAATTTTACAAAAAATGCAAGCACTTTTTTAAATTTAACCAATATATTTTTATTTTTTACATATATTGACTGCTGACTATTTGTTTAAATTTTTCTAAATCTTCAGGCGTATCAATGCCTACAGGTATAAAATCAACAGCTGAAGTTTTTATTTTTAAACCGTTTTGCAATGCTCTTAATTGTTCTAAACTTTCAGATAATTCCAAAGTAGACGGAAGCAGTTGAGTCATTTTAAATAATGAGTCTCTTTTATAGCCGTATATCCCTAAATGACCGTAAAATTTAACGTGTCCGTTATTTCTCTCAAACGGAATCGCGGAACGTGAAAAATACATTGCATACCCTGCATTATCCATGACACACTTGACAACATTCGGATTATCTATCTCTTTTTTATCAATTAATTCACGAACTAAAGTTGCAATATCACATTTTTCGTCTTCTTTTATATTTTTAATAACATCATCAATGCTTTCAGGTTTAATAAGAGGCTCATCGCCTTGTAAATTAACAACATACGAAATTTCCGGATGGCGCTCCATGACTTCGGCTATTCTGTCGCTTCCGCTTTGGTGATGATCTGACGTCATTTCAACTTCAGCCCCAAACATTAAAGAAGCAGTATAAATTTCTTCATTATCAGTTGCGATAATGACTCTGTCAGCAAGCTTTGCTTTTACAGCTTTCTCAAAAACCCATTGTATAATAGGTTTTCCGCTCACCTCAATTAACGGTTTTCCTTTTAATCTGCTTGACCCATATCTTGCCGGAATTATAATAGCTGTTTGTCCTGACATAATTTTCTCCTAATCAATTCTTTTTACAATAAATGCGATCCACTGCTCCTGTTGAATTTCTTCAATTAATTTAAAATTATACATATTAATTACATCTAAAACAACCTGTTTTTTTTCGTCTAAAATCCCGCTTAGCGCCATAACGGCATTTTTACACATAATATTCTTTAGATCACCCATAATAGCCGCAAGAACATTATGCAAGATATTTGCACATACAAAATTAAACTTTTCTTTTATTTTATCAGTTGTATCTAATTCAAATAGACACTCAACTCCATTTTGAGCCGCGTTTTCTATTGCGGTTTCAATAACGGTTTCATCATTATCACAACCATACACATAACTTGCGCCCAGTTTTTTAGCACAAATCGCAAGGATTCCCGAGCCCATGCCTATATCAGCAACTCTGTCGCCTTTATGCATATACTTTTCCAATGCTCTTAAACAGAGCTGTGTGGTTGAATGTGTGCCTGTTCCAAATGCGCATCCCGGATCAATATTTATTATTATTTCTTTATCTTTCGGGGTATAATCAATCCAATTCGGAACAACAGTTATTCTATCTGAAACATGTGTCACATCCCATTGTTCTTTCCATTTTTTAGACCAGTCTTCATTCTCTACTTTTGAACAAGAATATTCCCAGCTTCCTAATTCTTCATCAGAAAACCCTCTTGTTTTGAGAAGTTCTCTGTTTTCTTCAAGCACTTTTTTTATATCTTCTGTGGATTTTACGAACGCTTTCAATGTTCCTTCCGTAGTAGAAACCATTTCTAAATCTTTATATTTTTCTTCCGCAAGTACAATACCTTCGCAGTTGAAATAATCAAAACAAATTTCTGAAATTATATCTGCGATTTCAGGATTAATTTTTATCTTCAACTCGTAATATTCCTGAACCTCAGGCATTATGACACCTCACGGTTAAATAAATACAACTGTGACGGTTATTCAAGAAAAGAACCCATTTTTCTGAATTTTTCATATCTTCGGTTCTTTAATTCTTCCGGAGATAACTTAGAAAGCTCTTTTAGAGATTTAAGTATAGTTTTTTTCATATTAGCAGAGACTTTATCATAATTTTTGTGCGCTCCGCCAACCGGTTCTTTGATTTCCCCGTCAACTATATCAAATTTCATTAAATCTTTTGCCGTAATCTTCAAAGCATCAGCAGCCTCGTTAGATTTTGAAGCATCACGCCACAAAATAGAAGCGCACCCTTCAGGAGAAATAACCGTATAATATGCGTGTTCCAGCAAAAATACTTTATCTGCTACGGCAAGACCCAAAGCACCGCCTGAACAACCCTCACCCGTAATAATAGCAATAACAGGAACATTCAATTTTGCCATTTCACGTAAGTTTACAGCAATTGCGCCGCCTTGATTTGTTTCTTCGGCAGTAATGCCCGGATATGCTCCCGGTGTGTCAATTAAAGTAATTATAGGTATATTAAATTTGCTTGCGTGTTTGAAAAGTCTTAATGCTTTTCTATATCCCTGAGGCTGCGGCATACCAAAATTATATTCCAAATTTTCTTTTGTAGATTTACCTTTCATTGTACCGACAATCATAACAGGCTGACCGTCTATTTTAGCCAAACCGCCTATAATAGCTCTGTCGTCCATACCTTCACGATCACCATGAAGCTCAATAAAATCTTCGCTTATACGGCTTACATAATCCAAAAAATTAGGTCTTTCATTATGTCTTGCAATCTGCAATTTTTGAGCAGGCTTAAGGTTAGCATATAATTCTTTCTTATAATCATCAGCTTGCTGTTCGAAAGTTTCTATTTCTTTATTAAGATCCATGCCTGACTCCATACTTATTTTTTTTAGTTCTTCAATCTTTTCCTGAATTTCCATTATGGGTTTTTCAAAATCTAAAACTGCCATTTCATACCTCATTATACATTGTTCTTACCAGAACTTCATTATACTTACTTCCTACATTTACGCTTTATTATGCATTGCAAATATTTTTGCCAATGTGTTTTTCAAATTTTTACGGGAGGATACAACATCAACCTGACCATACTTCATAAGATATTCAGCTGTTTGAAAATCTGACGGAAGTTTTTGTCTGATTGTCTGTTCAATAACGCGCCGTCCTGCAAAACCTATTCTTGCGCCTTGCTCAGCAACTATAATATCACCAAGCATTCCGAAACTTGCAGTAACCCCGCCGAATGTAGGTTCGGTTAACAAGTTAACATACAACAAGCCTGCATCATCAAGCCTTGAGACAGCGCAAGATGTTTTTGCCATTTGCATTAAACTTAATGCGCTTTCCTGCATTCTTGCACCGCCTGATGAAGTTATTGCAAGGACAGGAAGTTTTTCTTCAATAGCTTTTTCGATAATTCGCGTAACTTTTTCACCAACAACGCTGCCCATTGAACCGCCCATATAATCAAAGTCCATAACCGCTACCGCAACTTTGTGTCCGTCAATATTGGCAAGTCCCGTAATTACTGCATCATTCAAACCTGTTTTTTCATGAGCCTTTTGAAGTCTTTCGATATATGGCTCTGTATCAACAAAATCAAGAGGATCAGTAGGCTTAATCTCCGTGAATAATTCCTCAAAAGAATTTTTATCAAACAACTGCTCTATTCTTTTTCTCGCGTTTATTCTGAAGTGATAATCGCAAACAGGACAAACATTAATGTTATTCTCTATATCTTTTATTAGCAGCTGAGCATCGCACAAAACGCATTTTGTCCACAAATCGGGGTTGCCCTCAATTTCTGCACGTGCTTCTAATTCACGTCTTTGAATCTGCGCTTCTTTACGTTTCTCAAACCAATCTTGAACTGTCATATTTTATATATCCCTATTAAAAATTCATATTTATACAATCTTATTATACACGAAAAAAATATAATGGCAATTTTTCAGATTACAGGTTACTTTTTACGTTGATTTTTGGTAAAAAATTTTCGCATATCATCTGAAATATGAACATTTTGAAGAGCCATGTGATACTTTCTTAAATTAGCTAAAATTTCAGTTTCTTCAAGCAAATCTCTTTTAGGAACTTTGATTTCGCTTTTAACTTTTTCAAATTCGCTTTCTGTTTGCTTATGTTTAATCTTATAAACAACATCATCCAGATTGCTCCCGCCTACACCATAACTTGAAGCGATTTCAGAAGAAGATTTACCTTGAGGGAAAGTGTACAGCCATTTTAAGGTTTCTTTATCACAATCTGAAAGTTTCACAATACCTTTTTGGTGCGGAGTGTACATAATATCAGTTTTATAAGGACTATGTCCCAAACCTAATGCATGTCCTATTTCATGAAGAATTGTATGATAAACTTCATCTTCTGAGCCGTAATCGTGATGAACCAATCCATCAGTTAACCCTATTGAAACTTCCGCACCGTATAGTCTGTTAGAACCGTCAAAATGGAAATAACAATGCCCCAGAGCTTTTCTTTCGACTCTTTTCCATTCAATATTAATATTAGAGCTCAAAAGATTATCAACGACCTTGAAAGAAACTTTTCCTTTTGCCGCCGCCTGCCATTCATCAAGAGCGCGTCTTGCCATTTGTCTGTATTTATAATCCTCGCCTTGCTTGGAATAAAATTTCATGGGAGCAATATAAACTTTTAACGGCGAAAAAGTCCATCTCATCAAACAACCGTTTTTTATAGATTCATTAACATAAGTTTTACTCTTCATATTTTTATTGTATAATAAAAATCATATAGAGAGCAACTTTTAAATAAGACTTTGGAGGAATATAAAAATGAATATTATGCAAATGATGAAACAAGCTCAGAGCTTGCAAAAAAAATTAAAAGATACGCAGGAAGAACTTTCCAAATTAGAAATAACAGGTGAATCAGCAGGCGGAGCCGTTAAAGTTGTATGCGACGGACAAGGTAAATTTAAATCGATTAAACTTTCTGCTGAAGCTATTAATCCTGAAAATCCGTCCTCCGTTGACGCGGATTCTATTGAAATGCTTGAAGACGTCATTACGACAGCAATTTTACAAGCAAGCGAGAAAGCAACCGCTCAGATGGAAGAAAAAATGAAATCCGTTACGGGCGGATTAAATATTCCCGGATTGTTCTAAAAGGCAAAAATAAAAATGATATATCCAAAATCAATAGCAACACTTATAGAGCATTTTCAAAAATTCCCGTCAATAGGACCAAAATCTGCTCAAAGAATGGCATTTTACTTACTTAGAATGTCTGAAAGTGAAATTCAAAAATTTGCGCAAAGCATGATAGATGCAAAAGCAAATACAAAAACATGCGAAGTATGTTTTAATTTGTCATCATCAAGTCCTTGCGAAATCTGCCAGTCAACAAGACGGGATAAATCAATTCTTTGTGTTGTATCAGAGACAAAAGACTTAATAGCCATAGAAAAAACTAATGAATACAAAGGACAATATCATGTGCTGCAAGGGCTGATTTCTCCAATGGACGGAATAGGCGCGGATGATATCAGAGTTAAAGAATTATTAAACAGATTAACAAGCGACGAAGTTAAAGAAGTTATTTTGGCATTAAATCCCTCCGTTGAAGGCGAAGCTACAAGTTTATATTTAAGCAAACTCATAAAACCTTTCGGAATCACTATTTCAAGGATTGCTTTCGGGCTTCCTGTCGGAGCGGATCTGGAATATGCCGACGAAATAACAATCGCGAGAGCTATTGAAGGCCGCCGAGAAATTTAAAACTTAGAAGGATAATTTTCAGCATGACAAAAATGATGCTGTCATTGCGAGGAATGAACAAAGTGAATGACAAAGCAATTCAGCTAATTCCATCCCTCTATATCAAAATCTTGTTTGGTAGCAAAAAAAAATTTGTTTGTTTTTTAATTTACTATAATGAAAATCACGCCAATAAACTTTTATAGTAATTATCAAAATAATATAAATCCGGTATTTGCACGACAAAATAAACCTGCCTCAAATGATAGTTTCTCTTTTACCGGCAATAGAGCTGATGAAAAATATGAATCTGCAAAAAAATATGCCGAGGAATTTAAGAATAAAAATAAAAATGCTCTTATAATTGATACGGCTGATATAGATTTTGACAAACTTGAAGGAATACAAAACGGCATAAAAGTATTTGAAGGATTGACAATGAAAGAAATTCTATTCATTTTCGATAACCTCCAAGTAATTAGTGCTACAAGAAACTGCAGCAGCCATTGTTCACATTGCTATGTAGCCGCGGATTATCCCGTGAGAGAAAATGAAAATAATACAAATAGAATGACTTTTGAAGATTATTCAAACCTTTTAGAGGGTATAGGAGAATTAAATAAAAAAATCGGAATCTCTTTCCTGTCTTCAAACAAAGATAAAATGCTCAGTTTGTTTCAAGATTCCGATTGTATAGATACATATTTATATGATAAAGAAGGCAATAAACACGATTTTATTGAACTTAATAAAATCATGTATGATATAACCGAAAGACCGGGATTATTTGATACAAGCGGCTGGAATCCTAAAAACAAAAATTGCCAGCAGTTTGCAGAAAAACTTGCGGAACACTACAGCAAAGATGAGAACAGTGACCGCTTAGCACAATTTAATATATCAATCAACCCGTTTCATCATCTAAACACAAAAGCGGTAATGTATAAAAAAGCGGGCAAAAATGATTTGGCTGAATTATACCGTAAAGCATATGTTGACCGTATGGCAAATGTCTTATTTACATTTACGCCGCTTAATAAAAGTTACGAATTCGGCATAATCAACAGGGCATTTAGCAACGACATAAAAGAAGCCGACGGATTTCAGGAAAAAGATTTAGAAAATCTCCAACTGGAAATCTTAAAAAGCCTTGAAGAAAAATATTGGCAGGATTATAAAAGCTCTAATCCTAAAATAATTAAACATGAGTTCGAAATTGACAGAAACAAATCGTTATATAAATATGAACTGAATGGAATTTCTACAAAACTTGAACCGAGCGGCAGGCTTATAGATTTATGCAACACATTAGGCATTGCAGCTGGTTATCAAGAAATTGAATCATTGCCGGACATTCAAAAATCATTCGTATCTAAAATAATAGATGCAAACGGAAAAGTTTATTTAAAGTACAAAAGTACTGTTATGCCGACAGATATTCAACTCAATTTTGAAAATAAGAATAAAAATACAAAACCTTTCAATCCATATAAAGCCGGACTTTTGTTTAAAAAAGAAAACATTGATAAAATATACAAAAAATAGTTGAAAAATTAATTGCCCGACAAGCAATTGCAATTATCTTGAAGTTAAGCTAAACTTCTGTTATGGATGAAGAACTAATAAAAATCAGAGATTTATATGTTGAATACAAAAGTGACAAAGGATTTTTTGGCGATACTCAAATTACCCATGCAGTTAACGGCGTTTCTCTTGATATAAAACAAGGCGAAATTCTTGCAGTGGCGGGCGAGTCAGGCTGCGGAAAATCAACGCTTGCTAAAGCTATAATACAACTTGTTCCTGCTAAATCCGGCAAAATTTATTTCAAAAATTCAGATGTATTAAAAATGCCTAAAAATGAACTTAAAGATTTCAAAAAAAGTGTGCAAATTATTTTTCAAAATCCGTATTCAAGCCTAGACCCTAAAATGAAAATTAAAGACACACTTATAGAACCACTTAAAATAAATACAAAATTAAGTGATAAAGAAATCGAAAATATTGTCAAAGAAAAATTACAGCAAGTCGGTCTTGATGAAAACTGCATTAATTTATACCCGCATGAATTTTCAGGCGGACAACGACAGAGAATTGCAATTGCACGCGCGCTTGTTTTAAATCCTGAATTCATTCTGGCAGATGAACCCGTCAGCGCACTGGATGTAAGTATTCAGGCGCAAATAATAAATCTTTTGAAATGCCTTAAAGAAGAATATGAATTTACCTTTATGTTTATATCACATGATTTAAGCGTCATAAAGTACATCGCAGACAGGGTTGCCATAATGTATCTTGGTGAAATTGTAGAATTGGCAGATACAAAAGATTTATTTAAAAACCCGAAACATCCATATACAAAAGCTCTTTTAAGCTCTGTGCCACAAATGAAGCA
>Ga0153920_1001240_pt1 | contig 10789 bp, 11 predicted proteins | sample TSNJ004MetaG_FD_104713 | JGI IMG/M metagenome (GOLD analysis project Ga0153920, IMG submission 104713) | Attine ant fungus gardens microbial communities from New Jersey, USA - TSNJ004 MetaG | ecosystem: Host-associated > Fungi > Mycelium > Unclassified | place: USA: New Jersey, Brendon T. Byrne...
ATTGGCAGCGATACATAGAAACATATACTCGAATGATAGAATTATAAACGATATAGGAATTAAAAATACATTACAAGAAGGAATATATAAGATTAATAGTGTTAAGTATACTGAATAAATAGGAAAGGAGGCGATATAATGCCAAGAGAACGCCTGATAAAGGTGGAGTTTGTGAGTTATTATATGGGAGTATTGCAAGTTGCAGAGTTAAATACAGGTAATATTAAGAATTACAGACAGAGAGGTTTAGAAAAATTATCGAGAGAAGAATTAATGTCAGAAATAAATTGTAAGAAACTTTGTATGGAAGTATTAAATTTTCCACCACTACCAAATAATTACAGGTTAACATCTGACAGTTGGGAGTTAGGAAATGTAAGGAGATTTGAAAATTATAGAGCATGAATATGGTATAGAAACACTATAACAAGAGTAAGTGAAGAATAGAGAAGCTTAATTAAAATACACCAGCCCAAAAGTAAGCTGGTGTATTTTATTGCATAAGCCAGATATTGAGCGTAGTAAAATTAAAATATATTTTTTAAATAATTGGATGGGAGAAAGAGCATGGTAACCAGTTTAAAGTTCGAAAGTATGCTGAATGTAAGCATAAATAAGTATGGTAAATTCTTATTGAGCGAGAATGTAACATCTGTAAAAGAGGTACCTTTCATAAGATATGAATTTGACAGGTACACAGATGTAGAAATAGATTACATAAATAAAATGTTGGGAAAGTTTAGTCTAAGTGGTCACATGGCAGAAGTTGAGTTGAATGAAAATTCAGTAGAAGGTATAATAAACTTGAGAGAAAAGGTTGGTAACATAGCCATATATCTTTATTTGGATGTATATGACGAGGATGTGAGAGAATTAAACTTAGTAACTTTAAATACAGAACATTTAAAGAATGTGCTGCCTTACATAAAAATGATAGATAGAGTAATGTTGAGAGATAATTCTACAACATTACATAACTTTAGCTACGTAAGTATGAAAAATAATCTTAAGATTATTTTGAAAATAAAAGATGATAAAATAGGAATATGTAATTCCCCACTATCAATAGGAAAAGAATGCTGTTTAAGTGCTGTAAAAGCAAGAGAATTAGCTGCTAAATATGCGTTAAGTTCGGATTGTACTTTGCCTAGTGCTTTTCATGAGGGAACTGATTGTTGCGGATGTATCAGATATGTTAAAGTTGAGACAGATATTACATGTCAAGAAACAGTCAAAGTAAAGAAAGAGCCTAAGGAGAAAAAGATAAAAGAAGTTAGAGAAGTTAAAGAAAAAGTAGTAAAAAAGAAAATGCCAAAAAACGTAGTTATGAAATGGTAGTACATTGAAGAAAAGTCAGAGTTGAAAAATGTAAAGTAGTTAGGACGTGATGTGTATGATATAACGTGAAAAATTTGAGAGTAAAATAGTGAAATTGTATTTGTAAATGTGGTTAACTATTTTATACTAAATAATTGTGGCATACTGCATAACTAATATAAGAGATAGCAGTATGTATATTAAAAGAGAAAAAATTTTATCGAAAAATGAGAATAATTTTAAAAAAAGTGTTGACGATAAGAGTGTAATATGATAGAATAAGGTATGGTAATTATTGGTTGAATATGAAAGGGGGATTGAGAAAAATTTAACCAATAAGAAAATTTGGTGACGGTAGTTAAACATGGTATATAAGAAATTAGACATAAGAAGAAGAAAAGGAGAAACAAACAAATGAGCATTCTTAATCTCAATGAGAGACTTCAAAGTCAATTATTCGGTGCTATTGATGGGACAGAATTTAACGGATTTATGGATATTGATAACCAAGAATTTACACGTTATTTCGCAATAGAATCTAACTATAGAGATTTGGTAGAGTTTGTAAACACGTTAAATATTGACAGAACTTATTCTGAAGATTTGGTACATGACTGTTTCGCTAGTTACAGCGCCAACGAATCCAACAATAACTGTTATGATGGCAATGCCGGAAAAGGCATTCACATTACGGTTGAAGAAGCCATAAAAAGCAGACTTAAAAGAATGGCTAAGAACGGCAAGTATTACAATAAGACAGATGGTGATTTTGTTGTAACTGCCCATTTTACAGATGATACGACAGACGATTCGGTTCAGACCCACTACACGAACATGGCAAGTTGCGAAGATATTAATCGCGATCTTGTTGAAGAAAAGGAAAGCACTCAGGAACAGATATTTTACTTTATTAATTGCACTAAAGACTGTAGAGTCTCTGGCAGAGTATTACTTGAGAAGCTCGATGATATACAGAAATATATCGAAGATGGCATTTTTGATTCAAGCGTCATGGGAGATATATGGATTATCAACGGAATGAGAGAAGTATTCGCATCCATTTTTAGAGTATACAACTCTGACAGAACGTTCTTCTTAAGTGCCTTAGATAGGGCTAAGGGGGAAATGGAATTATGTTCGATGTTTTAGAAAAGGTAGACATATCCACCAGAAGCCTTATGTGTTTCGAAACTTTCAAGGACGACATTAAAGGTAATGGGAAGGATACCATAAGGCACCTCGAAGAAAATTATACAAGGCTAAAAAGAATGATAATAGCCAGAACAAAATTTTCTGAGGGCATAGCTGAGCAGATTCTGTCTGATGTGTACGTTGAGTTATATAACAAACCGGATTATGTGGTTTATTTGGATGAAGAATCTGGAAAGATAGTTCCACTTAGGGGCTACGTTATGAAAACAATATCTTACTGTATAAAAAGGTATTACAGTAGGATAAAAGAGGAATCGGAAAGAGTAATATCTTCAACTATTCAAGACAGTGAAGGTAACACTGAGGAAATATACAATATAACTCCAAATGTAGCTTGGGAAGAGAATATGGACGACATTGAATATGATTTGCAAACTGCAATATATAATATGAGATTTAACAGATATCAATTTGGTTGTGATCTCATAGCATTATTGTATGTAACATTGTTAGCAAACACATATTCGGAAGCGAGAGGTAGAGTTAATGATGTTATGGCTATAATAGGGCCTGACAAAAGCAGTTCTTCTGTGCTTAAGACAGTAATAAGTACTAATGAAGATATTGTATACCTACTAAGGAGTATAAAGGAAGATAAATCAGGAATATCTGAATTAGAGAAGCATGTTCACGGGAAGAAATTCTTGAAGAGTGCTTTAGGATTAAATCAATAAGCTTAAGTAAAAACACCCATAACTATATGTTATGGGTGTTTTTACTTTGAGAATGACTTTAAGTTAAAAATTTTTATATTTTATATTTTTATTGGGAAAGGAATAATAGATATGGATTATGCTAACGTATATTATAAGTTACAGTTTTCAATTGGAGTTGTACATTTTTTAAAGAAGGATGATTCAACAAGAATCATGATTTGTACTAGAAATCCAGATGTATGTAAAGCAGTCTGTGGGGACAGCTTAATTGAAAAGATAAGAGCAAACGATAGGCGCGGATGTGTGGGAAATGGAAACATAGTAGTAATAGATTTAGCTCTTAATGAAATAAGGTTGTTCAATATCGATAGGACGATAAATATTGAATGGTTTGATGGGGAGATAGGTAAAGAGTTAATAGAGAGTGCATTTGAAAGGTATTTAGAACTTTCAGAAATGACAGAAAATCTAAGGAAGAGAACAAATAAAGAAATAAAAGAGCAAGTAGAATTTTTAATCAAAGCGGGTAATGGCGCTTAAAACGACAGACGGGAGACTTAACAAATGATATTTAACCAAAGTACAAAAGTTATGAATGAAGAAATGATAAATTTATTAGCTGAATCAAAATCTTTGGAATTAGATTTTGATACAGAAGCGTTAATATATGACATAAAAAAAATTGAAGAGCTCAAGCATGAATCTAAAGACAAGATGCGGAATAAGAGTTACAGTAACATAATTGAGTATTTAAAAGAGTTATTGAAATTAGCAAAGTCACGTAAAAAGTACAATCTTAAATTTATGTTCGAGAGGAATGAAATTGTGGGATTTCCTGTAAGAACAGTTAAAATTGATGAGCCAAAACTTAAAGTAGATTTATCTTTTTCAGACTATTTGAGATTTAAAAATGGAACTTTAATTAAACTCAAGTACAATAATTTAATGGATGGATTAGCTTTAGAGTTAAGCAGTTGTGATTTGGGCTATGAAGTAGAAGAGATAGAGAAGAGTCTAGAGGATGTAGGATTGGTAGCTTATTATAACAGTGATGTGTTGGGAGACTACTTAGAATCTGATCTAGCAAGATCATTATCAGAATACAGAAGAGAAGCGTCTGACTATTATTCAATGAAGGATAAGGTGGCACTAAGTTATTTTGGAGATAAATGTGCAGACATGACTTATTACACAGAAATGATGGAAAAGACTTCAAAGTACGCAACAAGTTTAATTGTATTTGACATCTTAAGTAATATGTCAAATGAACTACAACTAGCAGCGGTATATAAAGATGAAATAATAATTTATGTAGACAAGATAGTTGTAGATGAAGCATTAATTCACAAGTTATCTGAACCACATATAGCTAAGATATTTGGAAGAAACATTGCATTTAAGACAGATGTAGAAGTGGTAATTATAGAAAGGGGTAAGGAAGATGAAGGAATCGAAGATAAATGAGGTAGCATATTTGCACTTTTCATTTAGAAAGCCAGCTAATACAGATTACATTATAATGGCTTGCGTACTTACAGGAGACTTAGAATGTAAGAGAATTGTAACAAAAGAAGTTGTTACAGAAAAAGCTGGCAATATAAATCAGCACGATTTGGCAATAAAGTCTTACATAAATGCTTTAAGATTTTTGTATAAGCATCAAAAGGTATTAAAGGATAATAATGTAGGGAATATACTTCTTGTTACTAAGAACAGTAGTTTGTATAAATGGATTACTGAAACAAGTAATAATAAGGCACAAGAAAAAGCAGTAAGCTCTTTATCAAGACATTATAAGTACGGTAACAAAAAGGGAATATACTTAGGTGTTGGAATAATGAAACCCCAATTAAAAGATTACGCTAAAAAGTATTGTGTAGAGAAGCTTAGTTGTAATCATGATCAATTAGAAGAAGAGTTAAAAAACTATTCGAAAAATAAGGTGTATGCAATGGATTTACATCCATCGAATATGATACCTATAACAAGTATAATAAATAGTGGTGTAGAATCGTCTGGTGCTACGGAAGTGTAGTAAGCATTAGGGAATACGAAAGAGGTTAAGCACATGTTGATTAAGACCTATGGTAATTATGTAACTGCAGATGAAAAATATAATGTAGCAACAGAAGATACTGGAAATACTTTTACTATAGTACTGATTGATAGTGGACATAATATAGTGTCGGCTTTCATGAAGGACGGATCACAAGAATTTAGTTATAGCAGCAATGAAGCTAAAAAGATATATGACTTGATAAAAAAGGGATTGAACAAGTGTAATAAGAAAAATGCTTCAAGCACTCCATTTAAATACGGAGTGGCTACACGGCATATATTCAAATCATCTGGTGTAGATTATACTTATGAAATATTTAACAAACAAATATGTGGGGTAGGTATATACAGTGATACTATAGCTATTGAGAGTACACTTAATGAAGAAGTTGCGATACCAAAAGAAATACCTTGGGTAAAACTGACGACTAAAAAATTGAGTACAAAGCATAGTGTAGAAAATGAATTCGGTTTAAGAAAAGAAACAGAGGATATTGAAGTACGTAAGCTGGAAGAAATAGCACTTGAAAAAGATATCACATGGCTTGACGGTAAAAAGTATTATATAGTGAATGATGAAAGTATAGCAGAGAGACTCTTTGATTATTTTGAGTATCAGCTAAAGAGTATATTAGTATACGATGTGGAGACTTCTGGATTGGCCATTAATATGTTTGGTAAATACGGAAGTCTACATAAGAAGAATATAGAAGAGATAAACGCTAAACTTGTAGAAGAGGGAAAAAGTCCATATAAGATAGATAATCTTGTTGGTTTTATCTTCTGTGTTGAAAAAGACATAAGCTATTATTTTCCGTGCGCTCAAAGAAAATTTAAAAATTTATATGAGAAAGATGAAAATGGAAATTTTAATGAGATAACCCAAAATGTGGTTGATAGAATATTGGCCAAATATAAAATAGGAGAGTACAGAGACAGAAAAGATGATATGGCTAACTTCATAAGAAGCACACCAGCAAGTGAATGGGGCAGTGATGTGATTCTGATGGAGAGAGTTAGAAAAATTTTAGAGACAGTTCCGATATGTGCACATAACGGAATATATGAGTGGAAAGTTAGCTGGCTGTATAACATAGACTTGAATCTAAAAGATGATACAATGATAATGCACCAGTTAATGTACAAGTTTAGAAGTACGACAAGTAATAAGGGAGAACCATCTAATTTGAAATACCTTACAAAAAGAGAGTTAGGTATAGATCAGTTGGATTTGAAGGATTTCTTTATAGAATATGAAGAAGATAATGACGCAACAGCTAGAGGAAGTTCATCTAATGGGAAAAAAGGAAAAGCTAAGAAGAAAACAAGACATATAGACTTCTCTTACATGGATTATGATGGAGCAAAAGCCTATGGACCTGCCGATGGAGATTTTACATATTGTTTATGGTATAAATACAAAACAGACATGAAGAAAAACCATTCTGAATTAGAGTATTTATATCAAGTAGAGTTAATTGTAAGCTGTGCAATAGCCTATATGGAATTTTACGGTATAAGGCTTGATGAAGAGCGAATAAATACTGTACGTGTAAATACAGAAGTGGATTTACTGTATTATGAGTATAAGTTCAGAGAGTGCATAAATTACAACTCTGAAGAAGAAACAGAAACAATAACAGCATTAAAAGAGTTATCTGATAAAATTAAGCAATTAACTGATGAGATAGAACTTTACAAAGGTAGTAAGGAAGCTGAAAAACTGGTAGCCGATAAGTGGTCTGAAATTGAAAAGCTTGAGGTATCCAGAAGAGAACTTATTACAAAAATGAGAGAGTTAATAGATAACAGTGATAATTATATAAATATTAACGCTCCACAACAGGTTGGTGATGTTTTTTATAATAAGTTACATATAATGGAAGTTAGGGAAGATGGAAAAACTCCAGTAGGTCAGAAAATACTGTTAAATTACAGGAAGATGAAAAACCCAGATGGAACTCCAAAGTACCCAATTATAAATCACTATGCTGACTACAAAGTAAGAAGTACTATGTTATCCAAGTTCTTCGTATCTTTACCAGATTTTATGTATCCAGGTGGGTACATGTTCGCTAGCTTTGGACAGATTAGTACTGCTACAGGACGTATGTCATGTAGTAAACCCAATTTACAGCAGTTGCCTAAATATGTTACAGAAATTGTAGTACCAAGGCCAAATTGCGTGATGGCAGATGCTGATTTTTCTCAGATAGAGTACAGAACTCTAGTAGCTATGGCTAAAGAACAAATGCTTATAGAGCAATTTAAAAATCCTGATAGTGATTACCATACGATGATGGCGGCACTTATGTATGAGGTTCCATACGCATTAGTTACTCCAGAAATGAGAAGCGCAGCGAAATCATTTAACTTTGGAATACCTTATGGTATGGGATTCAGAAGCTTAGCTATACTATTACATAATGTAGCTACAGCTGAGAATGTAGAAGATGCTAAAATAAAATATGAGATGTACTTTAGGGATCAACCTAATGTTAGAAGATTCTTTGAACAAGTAAAAGAATCTGCCATGGTTAATGGATACACACTAACTCAATGGAAAAGAATGCGTTCATATTCCTTTGTAGATAAAGAGGGTAACTTTAGTAAGGAAAGAATGGCAATGGCATTAAGACAAGCAGGAAATGCTGTTATTCAAGGGACAGCAGCTGACATATACAAGATAGCAGTAGCCAGAGTATTCATGTTTATTAGAGACAACAATCTTTTTGAGAAAATGTACATATGTAATATGGTACATGATGAGATATTAACAGAGATAGATTATACTAAATTGAGTGTACCTGTAGCAGTAGGACATTTAATTGATAGCATGCAATATGAGTTGGAAGGATTTCCACCATTATATGTAGGAGCTGGAGTATCTAATAGTTGGAAGAAAGCTAAAGGAGAAATGGCAGAAATTCATCCAGATTTAGCTAATCAATTAATTGTAAATTGCAAAGGTAAATCTTTGTTTACGGATAGAACAGAGACAACTGAAAAAGATGTAATTGATTATTTTGACAGTACTGTGTATGCATTCAGAAGAAATAAGGTTCTTACATATGTGAGTGATCCTAAGAATTGGAATCAATGTATAGACCCTGCAATAGGAAAATTACTAGGTATTCAGTTTGATTATGGAGTTGCGAAAGATACAGGAGAATACTGTAGAGAACATAATTTAGATAAGGAAGCTACAGCTGAAATGGAAAGAAATATACCAATTCTCAGATTGCAGAAATTCATAGAAGAAAACAAATTGGATATAGATGTAAGTAAGTTTGGAAATGATGCAGCACAAATAATGGACGAAGAACTTGATGAAGAGTATATTGACGACGATATGGGTGAAGGTGAGGACGAAGAATCCAATTATGAATCTGAATTTGCGTTAATAGACGAGTCCGATACTTTGTTTGGAATTGATTTAAGGGACGTTATAAAACAGTTCGGTTTAGTAGTAGCTAGAGACAATAATGGAAAAGACATTTGTGGAATGCATATAGGAGAATTGTCTAGTATGCGAGCATCAAATCTTGGAGAATATCTACAGGAACATGAATGTAATGAGAATGACTTAGGAGCTTTAGAGATTGTGTTTTTAAAATCTGGAAATGTGTTGCAGTATACTAACAGATATGTAAAAGACATTCAAGCCAGTAAGATGTCTGTAATACTAAATTACAACAGCATAAGCCAGAATGTGGGGGTGGGATAGAGACATTGAATAGTAAAAGGTTAGGTCTCATGTTAAGTGTCATTGGAGTTGTTATAAGCATATATAACAGCTCCAAAATAAGAAAATTATATTATTTTATTTATAATATGCCTGATAGTAGTACAAAAGACAAGAAGGCAAAAGAGAAAATATATGTAAATAAATTAGTTGAGACTGATTAGACAGGGGAATACTATGGAAGAAATCTTAATGCCTGGACAAAGTAACTCTGGAACAGACGATACTTCTGAATTAATATCTAATGAAATACAAGATGTAATAAAAAGCAAAAAAGTCAAAACTTACATAGTAAGAGAGGAAAGTGAGGTAGAAACTCCATCTTACTTATTTGATTTTTCAAAGCTATCATTAGTACTGCCTTGTACAATACTTTCTATGGGAAATATGGTTGGAGACGACGGAGATACTTCAGTATATATACTGAATAGTAATAAAGACATTGTTCATATAGGAAAAGGCGACAGAGAAGTATTATACAGGACACTAGAGGTATATGTTAAAAACTTATTTAAACAGGATGTAACAATATATTTTAACGATGGTGGGGGATTTAAAAGGTTAAAGCCATATAGTGTAGAGAGTGTTGTATTGAGAATGTAGAATAAGCAGAATTGAGAGAGAAAATAGCTAATACTAATAAAGGAGATAACTTGTTAACTAGCTTGGAATCGAAAATAGATATATTTTAATTTTATTTTCAGAGAAAGGGATAAAAATAGAGTGTGTAAGTGTTGAGAAGTTGAAAGAACTATTTAAATATAAATAAGCGAATACGCAAATGGTTATGACAGTGTAGTAGGGTGGTTAGAAATGATGATTAAGTATAACAACATGTGAAGGAGAGGTAATAATGTGGGTAAAGGATGGTAGCATAGTAGTTGTAGGAAAGATTATAAAGGATAAATATTTAGATGGGTATCGGATAGTAGAATTAAACAACATGCCAAACGTCGGGTTAACTATCACAAGAATATCCGATTATAGTACAGTTGACATAAAACAATTGATTAGATACGATGAGTGTGGTGATGTAGCGAATATCAGATCGGTATATGGAATGCTAGAGGGAACTCGCGGCGAATTAAAAGGGTATCCAGTAATACAAGGTGATAAAATAAGTAATGAAATTATAATACTGTCTAGGCTCAAAGACGGATATAAGTGTTGTAACGCATCAGGAAAGATAGGAATACTTACAAATAAAGAGGTAATAGAACACTGTAAAAAACATGGTGTTAGTAATGGTAAATTAATATCCGAAAATGGCAATGAAACAATAGCATGTATTGATAATGAGAAGTACACTGTAGAAAACTTTACTGTTATGGAGCTGAGACAAGCCTATAAAAGTAGACAAGGATAGGAGAAATTCAATATGATGATTATTGCAAGATTTGTAGAAACGCAGAAAGACAGTAAAGGTAAAGAAATAACTATAGATAAAGGGTATAAGCTGGCCACTTTCTCAGAAGATTTGAGAACAGGTTTTACTATAGGATGTGTACAAAGTTTGGGTGTAAATGAAACAATCAGAATTATAAGGGAGTACAGCGCTATCATGAATGCTACTGTAAAAGATGGTAAAGTGGTAGGAACGAATGGCAGCTTAGATAGATACCCAACAATTTCTGATCGTGGAACAAGTAAGGAGATAGTGATAATATCAAAATTGCAAGACGGATTTAAATGTTGCAATGGTGATGGATACACTATATCACTTACTACTGAAGAGGTAGTGGACATCTGTAAAGCATATGGAATCAGCAATGGTAAAATAGTTACTGTTAATGGAACTGAA
>Ga0153920_1001241_pt1 | contig 10788 bp, 5 predicted proteins | sample TSNJ004MetaG_FD_104713 | JGI IMG/M metagenome (GOLD analysis project Ga0153920, IMG submission 104713) | Attine ant fungus gardens microbial communities from New Jersey, USA - TSNJ004 MetaG | ecosystem: Host-associated > Fungi > Mycelium > Unclassified | place: USA: New Jersey, Brendon T. Byrne...
GGACTCACTTATATTACCCACAGTCCCCGATATACTATCCCTTGCAGTGGTTTTGACCACTTTCAGGGTACTGCATAGCCACTCAAGGTGTTCTGGAAGATAATAACATAGAAGTCACTTCTGAGAGCAATAATTTTATATATCTTCTCTTCTAGTAAGTATGCAAGAAGAACCTTCTAGTCATCATCTCATTAAAAGAGTTATACTCTATCCTCAAAGGTATACTTTACCCTTGCTTTTAAGCCAAGGGTAGAGTCTGGGGAGGTGCAGAAGAGTTAGTAGGAGGAAGGACTTTTCCCTTGCCCTTGCACTTCTTGTTAGTCACAGAAGTAAAGGGAGCTTCCTCCACTACTGGTGGTTCATCAACTACCATCTCCACATCTGAAGATGGTTCCTGAGGTAGGTTGGGACCATAGAGGGTCCTCATTGCCTCCACAAGAGAGGGGGCATCAGAGTGAGGTGAGATCTTAAAGTGATCCCATGTCAGGAATATGGGGAGTAGCATGGAAAGGCTGTGAATATACTATGAAATTACTGTGAATATACTGTGGAAAGTGCACTCCAGTTTCCAGAAAGTAATGCAAAGGACAGAGTCAGAATGAGGAACACACTACTAAGTGAAATAAGAGATGTTGCTCTCCAGTCCTGTGGTTTTACAGCTAGTCTGGAGGGAATGTTAGTAATGATGAAGAAGTGGAATATGTTGAAACATGGAAGGGTACAAATGGATGATGAGTACAAACTTATTTTACTTATATACCTATCTAGAACAATAGAAAGTGAAACAATAAGAAGCAATAAAAGACTAATTTTAGTATAGTCTTTGATATTCTAATACACCCCTGCAAACAATATACTAAATTCACCAATGTACCTCTGCAATTAAAAGCTATTATCATCTTTCTCCTCAATAATAACATTTGTGGCTTCATTTTTGTAAAACACTAGTATAGTATTAGCACAATTGAATTGGTAATGGCCCCTTTTTTCACATTTGAAGCAAGTAATCTCAGAGACAGAGTAGCAAAGACAAGGAACAGTAGTAATAGTTTAAGTAACTGAAAAAGCTTTGTTATTAAACTTCAGAATATTGTCTTCTTTATTAATATTACATGATTCTATAAGGGCAACCAAAGCAAAGTAACTCCAGGAGAATTCTCAGTCTATAATTAAGTCCAGAGTATATTACAACTTACCTCTAGAAGAATTCTCAGAGAATAGAATAAGGCTACTAAAGGATAATCTATACTATATATACAAGATCTCTAGTTATGGAATGTCTCAGTAGTTAAGGTCAGAAATGTAGAGGAAGAGACAACTAAATATTGAGTAATTGTTATTTAATTAGTATAGGATTACTCCAGTAGACTACTACTGATATATTAGGAGTAAACTTTTGTGCAGTCCTCTTACAGTTCCCTTACATTTACCCCCTCTCCAAGATTGCTATGTCTCAAAGCAATAGGTCTTGTAGTAACTTAGCCTGAGATGACTTAACCTTACTCTTGGTCCAAGTTGATGAGGAGAATTCAATAGAGTTCTTATTCAATTTCTGTACACTACTTATACATCTACTACATGGTCTATATACTACTTTTCTACACTCATTATATAACTCATCATGTGACATCACCCTGACTTATAACATATAACATATCATATGATACTTTCCTATATTCCTTTCTTGTGTAGTAAGTCCAAATATAAAAAGAAAAGAAAAGAAATATAAATAATGACTTAGCCATTTTGCCAAGTCATAACAGGTCCAGAGTAGAAAATTTTGTGAAACTCAGTTCTATAGATGTGTTTTGGTACTCCAGGATATCTATAGTAGAATTCTGCTATGAGGTCTAGTACAGAAACTTCAAAAGTGAACTTTTAGAAATTATGTTCTCAGTTATAACCCTTTTACTTGATAAAGTATTAGAAATGTCTCTGGTACCAATAACTGTCTAGGATTTCTTCTACTTTCTACTGTAAAAAAACAGTAGTCACTCTAGGATAGAGCTTAGCTAAGTATCTGATTTATAATCTATCTAGTGGATCTTATCTTATAATATATATCTATCTACTCTCTTATCTCTCTATTTGTATACCATCTCAATTATTCTATTTATCTTAATTAGGAAGTGCTATTATTGGACTGTAGCTTATATGACTGTATACAGACCATCTCTTATAGTATATATAGGAGCCTGTATTGGTAGATTGATTTACCTTTACTTGAATATTACTCTAGCTTCTGGAATCCTTATTTAGTTTTCTGATATAACCTTCAGCTATTTGTCTGACATTACTCTTACATCTACTCCTTTTCTCCATCAATAACTACAGATAGTGGTGGAACCTCCATTCTCTAACCTGGTATAAGATTCTTAGAGATAGCTATCAGTTTTATTATATTAAATACCAGATAAAGTTGTTTTATTAAGTGTAGTAGCTTTAGACAATATACCATTGATCCAACTTGCCTTTTTACTACAAAGGGACCCAGCTTCTAATACAAGAGTTTTAGGAGAGCCTAGTAGTCCAAATATCTGAGACATTAAGGAATACTTTGTTACTAAGTTTAAATAAGAGGGCTAGAAACCTTCTTTGGTTATAGTATCTCACTATATCTTTCTAGATCTTGTATATTACAGATTTTGCTTTCTCTGTAGCTACCTTCATTCTGTTTATGAATTTGTTTACTATTTCTAGACTAGAGAAAGGTTGCCTGGGTTCAAAGCATATATAGGGAATTTGTCTGGTACCTAACAAAAACAAAGTCTGCTGAGTAGAAAAGTAAACATAATTGTTGTGCTAAAACTTTGCTATAGACAAGAGATTGTATTAGTTGTTCTGTCATTTATTCACAAAGATCTGTAGATACTAATCTAGTTCCTGATTTATATGCTCTATTTGTCTATTTATCTGAGAGTGTCATATAGTAAAAAAGACTAGTTTAACTCCAAGCAGTGTAATGACTTAGTCTGAGATAACTTAATTATACTTCTAGTCTAAGTTAACAAAGAGAACTCAATAGAGTTCCCATTTGATTGTTGTACACTACTTATATATATTCTGTATTTACCCTTGTTTACAAAGTTCCATGCATCCTTTCTAAGTCATTCTTGCTTACATGTTCACCAATTACCTAATTAAAAGAAAATAAGTAATAACTTAGTTGTTTTGACTGTATTATAATAAATAGCTGGTAAAGTTTCTGAGTGAAAAGGGCTATAAACTAAAGATCTTAATCCAAAACTACCTTTCTAAAAAGTCTGTACAGTTTCCAGATATAGTGGAGAAAAAGTCTTGCCACTCTTTCTACAGTTACTATTGTGTGTATTAGAAGAAATTGAGCTTGTTTTGATACCAAGTCTACTATAGTCATTACAGTATCATATTCAGAGAATACAAGAAGTTCAACCATAAAGTTTATACTAAAAATGTCCTATTGTCTATCTAGAATCTGTAATAGATAGAGTTCTTCTATCAGAGAGGATTTTACAAGCTTGGTTTGGAGACAAAAATTGTAGATGCTAATGTACTGTTCTATATACCTAGACATCTGAGACTACCAATAGTTCTAGGAAACTAGTTCCAAGGTCTTCTAGTATCTAGAGTGCTTTGCAATTTTTGTGTTATAGCACAGAGTAACAATATATTTTTTCAAGTCTGGATTCTATAGAACATATATTCTTTCTCAAAAACAAAGCAAACTGTCAACATTAGACTATTCTATTAAATACATCATTCAGGTAGGCAACTATCAGAGTTTATGTACTACCTTCACTATAGGCTTTTTTTGGTCTCTAGTCTTATTACCATATTGTATTTCAGAGAATAAGTCTCTTTTGAGCTCTTTAAGCTCTACTCCTTTTAGAGTATAGATTGCCAGAAGTTCAGAACAAAAAAGAACAATGTTCTCATTATCAAAGGACCTATCTCTATGGTTTAACCATCTGAACAAAGTGTTTGGCTTTTCTATAAAATATCTGGGGCAGTAAACCAAGAAAAAGTCAAATTAAGCCAAGTAAAGAGATCAGTAGATCTAGTAGTAGTTGAATTTCTTAGCTGTTATGAAATACTCTAGGTTCTTGTGGTCAGTTTATATCTCTACTGGATGTCTTGCTCTTTTCAAGAAATATCTCTATTCTTCTAGTACTCAAATAATAGCTAGTATCTTTTTGTCATGGATCTTATAATTGTAGTAACTTAGCCTAAGATGACTTAATCACCCTCTAAGTTTAAGTTGACAAGAAGAACTTGATGAAGTTTCTATTGGATTCTATATACTATTTATATAACTACTATATAGTCTGTGTACTACTCTTCCACACTTATTATGTGATGTAATATCCTAATATATAACATTAGTCATATAACACTTTTCTGTACTCCTTCCTTGTATAGTAAGTCCAACTAAGAAAATAAAAAAAATAAAGGAAAATAAATATAAATAATAACTTAGCTATTTTGCCAAGTTATGACAATAATTTCTTTTCACTAGAGACAACAACTTACTATAGAAGGCAATAGGATACTACTTTTTGTGATAAAATAGCTTTAGTAGCATAGTCCAAGTTATTTGTCTTGATATAGAAGGGTTCTGTATTCTGTGAAAATGCCAAGACTAGTATAGTAGTAACTACCATCTTCAATGTATTAGAGATTTTGCACTCCTTCTAGTTCTATGTCTATACCTTGTCTATCTTTATGATATTAAAGAGAGGTCTAGCTATAGTACTGGATCTATAAAGACTTTGTTTTCAAATATTACTAGACCCAAATACTTAACCTGTATCTTCTAGAACTTATACTTTTTCTAATAGAAGAATAACTTATGCTCTACAAGTATCTTCAAAACTCTCTATATAGCTTAAACATGTTCTTCTATAGTTCTGGTGAAGATTAGTACATTGTTTAGGTATACCACTACCATTTTTTCCACTATCAGTTTATAAAATATATTATTTATTATAGTCTAAAAGGTAGCAGGGCTGTTGGTTATACTGAAAAATATTACCAAGGGTTTAAAGAGACTATAATTAATCTAAAAAATAGCTTTCCACTCATCTTTAGGCTTAATATATACATTGTTAAAGCTCCAGTAAATGTTCAACTTGATAAAGTACTTTATTTTGCATAGCTGAGAGATAAACTTAGAAATAAGAAACAGAGAATACTTATTTTTAATAGTTATTGAGTTCAATATCTGATAGTTTTAGACCAAATAGAAAGAACTTTTTTTTCTTGATGGAAAAGATAGATGCTGCTATAGAAGATCTCAAAAGATAAATACAACCAGTGTATAAGTTCTTTTCCAAGAATATATCTAGCTTGGTTTGCTTGGCTAGAAATAAAGAGTATATCTTTAATGATTCAGGTCCAGAGTCTAGAGTCAACTCTATAGTATGGTTCTATTTGCAATATTCTGGAAGAGTGTCAAAGTCCTTTTTTATGAATATGGCCTTAAAACCTTAAATATAAGTGAGTAAAAAAGAAAGATAAACTTGCATTTCTGTATTATATTGGGATTTTTTAGCTAGATATTGTAAGATGGTGGTCATAGCTTGGATATTAGCTTGGAAGAGTTTTGGAGAGCATTCTAGTAATGAATAAGCAATTGTTCAGTTTTCTATTTCTACTGTTGGTTTTAGAAGGGCAGTAGTTAGCTTCTTTTTCTTTTAGCAGTAAGGAAAATAGTCCAGTGCAATATGTCTACAGGGCTTAAACTTTAGGGTACTTCTGGCAAGCTTGTTTCTTATATAGGACATGTCTACCTTTGTAATAGAGAGAGCAGTGGGACATCTGAACTTCTTCTATCTCTTAGTCAATCTTAGGATTATAATCCTTGAGCCAGTTATAGTCTAAGATCATGCTTTACTTTTTAAGTCTAGAGATAGCTAAGAGCATCCTCTTTAAATGGGATTTATACCAGAGTACTATGTTAACCACTTCTGAAATCTAACCTACTTCATTAGGAGAGCTGTCTATATTGAAGACCAGGATAGGACAAAAGATTGTCTAAGTGTTCATGTCTTTGGAACAAACAAAGTCTTGATCTATAAAACTTTCTGTGGTTCTACTATTTAGTAACATCTTAACAGAATAGAGCTTGCTGGTATTAGTAATACCAATCTTGACTTGAAGGTATAAGAATATTCTATTTGTGTTTAATATACTAGCAGAATATTAGCTGGATAGCCTCTTAGAAAAGGATTTTGTATAGAGCAACCAGTAAAAGATGTGCTTTGGTTGCTTCAGAAAATAGGTTCACTGTACTTGAGATAGAAGATATTAATTCAAGTAACAGTAAACCAAAAGACATATTCCTCCTTTTTACCTCAACTGTCAACACTTCTGTTTAGAGACCAAAGTAGAAGAAACAACTTTCCAAAGAACTCTCTGCCAATGCTTTTAATACTTATAGAATGTCTCTGGTTCTCATAGTGAAACTTAGCATGACCAACAATAGTCAACTCTATTTTGTCAATGTGCTCTTAGACTATGGAGCCACTAGCAGCTTCATGAACTATGACTTTGTCCACTTTAAGAAAATCAATACTCAAACTATTTTGTATTCTATACTAGTCTTCAATGTAAATAGCTTTTCCAACAAAGCTGGACAAATATCAAAGGTAATAGATATAGTTCTTTATTACAGAACTTAGAGCAGATACTCCTAGTTGTCTTTAATTTAAGGAAGCTAAAGTTGATCTTTGGTTATACTTGGCTTAAGGACCATAACCCAAAAGTATAAGAGGATATCCTAGGAGCACACTTAGTTATTAGGTAAGCTCAGTATCTATGGACTAAGAATATTTTTCTATATTATGTTTCTATTTTCTCTTATACTTCTCCTATCTTGTGTTATTATGGCAATGCTTGTTTAACTATATAAAAACATTATGGTATTATTGGTTAGTGTTTACATGACTGTGAACAGACCATCTGTTATAGTGTATATAACAGCTTGTATAGGTAGATCTATCATTACTCAAATATTATACTAGTTTCTAGGACCTTCTCCTAGTTTATTGAGTGACTACCTCCAAGTGTTTCTTTTACAAAAAGTCAACTGGAAGAAAGAAAAAGTCTATATGACTTGATGTTCACTTTACTGTGAAAGATGCTATATACTGCAGAAAAAACAAACTCTAAAGAAGAAACAAGAAATTCAAGCTATATAGTATTGTTGGACTAGACCCTTTCCCCTTTTGGACAACAACAAAGAAGAACTCAAAACTTTGTGTGGAACCAGTAAACAAGACTAGAAGCTTGGAGACCAACTGTTTATAACTTAGTTGTTTCCTAGACCCTCTAAAGAAACTATCCAGGTCTCTACCACTACTTTCTAACACCTGGCTCAATAGAGTATGGAAATGCAGACCACCTCTGTCCTTCTACTCTCTTATATCAAAGGCTTTAAGTTTATATTTACCAAAAACAACTTTAACATCCTTCCAAAGTACTACAGATAGGGCCCAATGGCCTTTTTACTTCTTGGTACATGAAGATATTACCAACACTTGAATTGCTATTGGTTGACATCTATCTATCTCCCTAGATGCTCTTTATTCTAAGAGTGCTGCTTCATGTTTGGATGCCTGGAGAACTTTCTTTAGCCATTTCTTATATCAAGGTTACTACTTCTTTTCTCTTAAAGATGGTAATTATAAGCTCCTCTAGCCCTCCTATACCAAAGGTGGTAGCTGGCTTCTATTTATTGGCAAGTCAGTTATATTGTATACCAGGACAACTCGAGCTATTCTCAACCATACTCCTATTGGGGAGTTCAGACAGTGCTTTTTCCCTGCAAAGTGCACTCAATGTCTGTATAGCCATTACTAGATAAAAATATATCAACATATCTTTGCCAACTGTTGTTAGTTTACTCATACTCCCTTGACTGATCCATTACCATTGGTCAAAGACTTTGTTAAGTTTCTAAAGAAGTATTCCAGTGTATTTGCCTTTGCTTTCTAGGATTGCTTGCCTTTTAAGCTTCTATGAGTCTTCTCAGTTTTTCTTTTCTGTTTCTGTAGATAGTTTCTCAGTTTTATCTCTTACAGTTTCTCTTGACTCTGTATTCTAGGTATAATAGGTTATTAGACCTGAACGTGTTATTCAAAGGTTGATTACAAGCAACCTAGATTAAGTTTTCTCTTCTTTCTTAGGTTAGATTTCTTTTCTGATACTGATAGTGTCTTTTACTAGTGATAGGACAGCTGTGGTTTCTGAGGCTTAAGTAGGTTACTTGTTATAGATAGTTTGCTATAAACTGCAATTGAGTACTACATTATAAATTTTTAAACAAAAAAAAAAAGTACTACAAATAGAATCATATTATAGAACTCCTTTTTGGCTTGAACTTTAAATCCTTCAAGGTTTATCCCCTATCTCTAGTTGAACAAAAGAAACTGAATATCTTTCTAGAAGAGAACCTGTATACCAAATGCATTTATTTATTCAAGTTGTCTATAGCTGCTCTAGTGTTTTTTATTAAAAAAAAAAGAACAGCTCTCTTTGATTGGTGTAGGATCACTAAGTACTCAACTCTATGATAGTGAAGAACAAGTATCTTCTCTCTCTCATTTCCAAACTTGTTTCTCAGCTTCACAGAACTAAGTATTTCACAAAGTTAAATGTCTGCTGGAGATTCAACAATATATGTATTAAGCCTGAAGATAAATAGAAGGCCATCTTCTACACTAACTGTAGTCTGTTTGAACCCCTAGTGGTATTCTTTAGGATGACCAATAGTCCAGCTATCCTCTAGATAATGATAAACAATAAATCCTTCTTTTTCTATAACTGCCATTATAGTTAAACCAGATACTCAAAATAAATTGTCTTCTGCTAATGCTTATCCTATTGGTCCTTAGACCATCTCTTCTAGCACTGGTGAGTTTCTAGACTTACTCAATATTATCTCTTATACCAGTTCTAGAGCTGGAAAATTTATTTATTCCAGAGAACACTCATATACTCATTGCACTATCAAGTACTCCTCCAGAAGTGTCTCTACTACTGAGGATTCTAGAAAAGTATCTCCTAAGCCCTCTTCTACCTCTGAAGAGGAAAAAAGTGATAAGAAAAAGGTTAGTTCTGGCTCCAGGATATCTATTGCCTCAAGAGTTACTACAAGCAAGCTCTCTTACAGAGTTGTCCCTCTCCAGTTTCCTGTTGCTCTCTTTTCTTCTGCTTCTGAAGAGAGAACACATTCTATGAGTTGGAATGACCAGATTGTATCTGAGGAAAGCAGAAATATTGCTTCTAGAGTGGTCTCTGTCCTCCAGGTCTCCATATTAACTGGTTTGATGCCTTATAGCACAGACTATAGAACAGCTGAGTCATTGTCCCAATTGGAAGATGGTAGTATAGGGTCAGATACCTGTCATGTCACAGGTGACCATGACACATTAGTTACCCATGATAATGATAGCTTATCTCAGGTATCATAACCAGTAACAAGTAACATTGTCATATCTAATATCATATATGATAGTGACTTTTAGGATGGTGACCATTATGTCATATCTCTCTTTGGTTGTCCTGGCTATTTAGAAACTAATGCTAGAGTTCTTATTTTGTTTGTTTTGTGTATTGTATGCTTTATTCAAAAGCATGTTATTAGGAGCTGTCCAATTGAACAGTTCTAGGCTATATCTGCAGCAGAGTGGGATCACTTTAAGATTTTATCTCAGGCTGATGCTCTCTCTCTTGTAGAGGCAATAAGGATCCTTTATGGTCCTAACTTATCTTAGGAGCTATCTCCAGATATAGAAATAGCAGCTGATGAACCACTAGTAGAGGAAGCTCTCTTTACTACTATAACTAACAAGAAGAGCAAGGGCAAAAAAAGGCCTTTTCCCTCTACTAACACTCCTGTATCTTCTCAAAATATGTCTCCACCAGCAACAGTGGTCTCAAGAGTACCTCTTCTTTCTCAGCCAGCTAGAACAGCTAATGTCAAGCTTACTCCCATGAAGGTAGCCACTAACCCCTAGGTACCCAAGCAGATACCCAAGTCCTTTGCCTAAGCAATACACAGTAGAAACTCCTAGCCCACTCCAAGATTTGCTCCAGCCTCTGTTCATCTAGAGTATGAGAGCCTTTTTTGTTTCTGTGATATATTCCCTGACCTTCCTATAGAGAAGGTCCTAACTATGTATTAGTTTAGATTTGGTGCAAGCACTTCTTCTAACAGAGGAGGTACTGTTTATTCTAGTACCTCAATATAAGATAACAATACATGGGCCTATAAGGTGCCAAGTGTTAATTTCACTTGACACTCTCATTGTAGAGGTTGCTGTGGCTAATGCTGGTACTATAGTTGAGTCCTATAATAGGGGCTTAGTTGAGGCTTACTCTAAGTTAAGAGTTAAGTCAGTTTGTAAGGTATGGAATAGTGTCTCTATATCTACCAACTTTGTTGTGTCAGCAACAGAGCTGGAGGTTATCAAGCAGTGGCTTAAGAAAGTTGCTGGCTTGATTGTCAATACTGTAGTGGAGCCTTATCTACTACAGTTTAAGTCATTCTTGAAGATCTTGGGTGTTTCTTATTGGGGCAATAACTCTTCTCTTCCTATTACACAGGCTCAAGTTGAGACTATTATTGCTAACACTCTTGTCTATGCATTCTGGAGTTGTCCAATGTCATAACTGCTAGTACTGGAGACATCCATATCATACTTAAGGTGCTAAGTGTCAGAAGTGTGGCAGACCATACAAAGTGAAAAACCACAGATCTATAGCTTGATGCTGTAAAGTCAACCCCAAGTCCAACCTTCCTAGAGA
>Ga0153920_1001246_pt1 | contig 10759 bp, 13 predicted proteins | sample TSNJ004MetaG_FD_104713 | JGI IMG/M metagenome (GOLD analysis project Ga0153920, IMG submission 104713) | Attine ant fungus gardens microbial communities from New Jersey, USA - TSNJ004 MetaG | ecosystem: Host-associated > Fungi > Mycelium > Unclassified | place: USA: New Jersey, Brendon T. Byrne...
GTATCATTATCTGCTCCTGCATTGACATAATTATAGTTTCCATTGACACTAATAATATCATCGCCATTTCCGGAATATACTTCATTATAGTTAGAATAAATGTTTACTGTATCATTTCCATTTTCGGCATAAATGATATGTCCGCCATAATTGTCATTGTTATAATCACCGGATATACGAATATTATCATTACCGCTGCCTGCATATACAGTGGTATTGGTTGAATATAATCTATAGTACTCTCCTGTTTCAGGGTTATTGTAAGAATAAGAATTACCAAGATATATGTCATCATTACCGTTGGAAGCAACTATAACATCCACCGGCGTATTTTTTACAACGTCATTGTAATATTCACCAGGGATATTAAATTCTTCTACATAGTCAAGATATATTCCCAAATCGCCGTTTTTAAAATTATTTATCGTGATTGAATCATCACCGTATTTTATAATTAATTGAGGGGTGATGCCATCGTAAGTTTTCCATTGATAAGTGTACTCCCCATTGTAGTTTAGCACAGCGCCGGAGATTGTTTGACCATTAATTATAATACGTCCTTTACCATCTGAATCATTGATAATATCATTTCCGTCACCAGTTACAAATTCATATGTATCAAACCCTTCACCGCCTGCTAGACCATCATCACCTGTGCCGCCATTAAGATAGTCGTTACCTTTGTCTCCATTGAGACCATCATCACCTATGCCGCCATATAGATAATCATTGCCATTACCTCCGTCAAGCCAATCGCCATTTGCGCCGCCGATTAAAATATCATTTCCGTCACCGCCAAAAAGCTCATCCGCATCATACTTTTTATAATAATCAAACTCATAAGTCTGATTATCAAAATCAGCCATATTAAGACTTGCAGGGTCATTTTCTACCATTGTTCTGATAGCTTTTAATTGGTCTATTGTATAGTTAACGGAATCTCCTATAAGAATGTCATCGCCTGCACCGCCGCGAAGGGTATCCTGACCACTGCCGCCGATTAGAATATCGTTACCGCTTAGACCAAGGATTCTGTCAACTCCGCTATTACCCCAAATGATATCGTTACCGCCGAAGCCTAATACGCTTTCTGTACCGAATATACTTTGTTCTTCACCAAACCAGTCAGTTTCAATATCCGGTGTTCCGATTATATACTCCCCGTCAAGAGTTGAATAACGCAGTTGATTTATCGGTGTACCGATTTCTCTGTTTATTATGTCTATGGCATTTTGTAAATCATCAGCGTTAACTTGAGTTCCGATAAGTGATCTTATTCGAATGTCATCATTATTAATATCATAATACCAGAGCGCTAATGCTTCTCTTGTTCCGAAACCTAATGGTTTGCTAAATATCTCACCAAATTCTTCCTTGGTATATTTAAGAATACTATTATGAGTATCAGTTAAAGGGGAATTTTCTATAGGCACGGGTTGAATGTAATAAGTGATCCCAACATTTGCTCTAAAATTGCCTACATAATCATTCATTATTGCAAAATTTATTATATTTGGACCAAATGGTCCATAATGATAAGACACCCCTGGAGCATTAAATGTGTAAGTCGGTATTCCGTTATCAGCTCCGATTATTTGTGCCAAAGCTCCTCCTAGCGAATGACCCGTTACCGATATATTTCTACCATATTGAGCAACTACAGCATCATAAAAATTTTGTGCATCCGCACGTTGCCCGCTTGGAATTTGACCTGAGACAATAACTATATCTGCAAGAATATCTTCCATGGTCTGTGGCTCGGTACCCCTATATGCAATTATAATTTCACCTGTATCTATATTTCTATAAGCTGCTGCCGTCATGCCGGAAATTGTTGAATAATAAGGGTTTCCATGTTCGTCAGTTGAGGTGTGGACAACTGAACCATCGCCCATCATTACATTTACTGACAACTGTTCCCATTGAGATCTATCGATTGCATAAGTATGGTCTTCAGCAGGGCATAATCCTTCAACAGCCGGTTGTATTCCATACACTGCATCACTAAACTTGACATATTTTTCAAAAATCTCATAAATATCCACTAGTTATCTCCTTTCATTATTTTATTTTTATTCTTATTTGTAAAATTTATAATCTCATTAAATCCAATCAACCATAGCAGTGGCAATATGCCTATAATAAGACTTATACATCTGAAAGCCCAATGATTAACTACAAAACTACTATAATGTACCTGATAATATATAAAGCTTTTAATTTGGTATGCCTCGAATAAAAAAGTAGCAATTAAAGATATCTTGAGAATATTTTTTCTTGCAATAATTTTTTCTTTAAAAACTAGCATCATAATTGAAGCCATAAATCCGTATATATATATGTATATATATGTAAATAGCCAGCCTAATAATATCATTTCTCCTCCTCCTTCTGTTTTTTATTAATAATCCAATTCAATCCTACAATCCATATCAACGGCAAGATGCCTAATAAGGCATTAGTACTTCCAAAATCTAAAATATAGCTTATAAAAGAACCAATGTGAAAACGGTTACTTAAAAAAATGTAAGGCTTATGAAAATCATAAATTAGCATAGCTTCATATATTAATGTAATTAAAAAAAATACAGCTAATATAATTTTTCTTATTTTGGGGTATTCATTAAGTACCGCTATTGTAAATGAAGCCATTGCACCAAATATAAACAAAAAAATCCATCCAAATATGATCATTCTAAATCGCCCCTTTCTGATTTTTTAAAAATTTCTTTTTCACCAAATATCTTTTTCATAAACACCTCTTTTTATTTTAGAGTGTATAACGACTAATTACATTTGTCAATATATAACACCTCAATTCTTTAACTCCTGATTTTTATTTTAGTCTAATATTGCCTAACTGTATATTAACCATTAGACTTATAAAATCATGCAACATAAGCATATTCTTTTGTTGTAGCCATAATCTTTTTCTCCTTATATATTTTTTTAATGTTAATTTTTGTAGAGTGTATTTTCACTTTTTTTAGTATTATCCTCGACAGCTGCTATTTCAATATTAGTGTTAATAAATCCAAAGTGATTTTTATATGACTTCATATAATATATTGTCCCTGCAATAACAAAATATGCTATTATAAGTCCAATTATAACTATAATCGTATATATAGTTATAAGTACTCCTTTAAAAATTTTCTTTTTTGTATCATTTTTCATTCTATGCCTCCTTTATCAAAACAATTATATTTGAATGATCTTTCTCACTTTGTTCTCCATACACAGCTTCACTGAATTTTACGTATAATTCACAATTTTCATGAATATCCATAACTTAATTCCTTTCTTAATTATTTATTTACATACAAATTTTAGTGTGTTTGTTCTTAAATTCTCTGTTTTTCCAAAAATTAATAACTTCATTAAATATCATTAACAATAAAGGAGGACAATTGAAGTAAATTGTTGCCGCTTGACCAACCACAAACACAAGATTTTTATTAGATTCTATGTCAATTTTAGAGGTTACGCCTAAATCAATGTATCTAGCTATAACAAGAATCTGAAATAAAAGTGAAGTCAGAAATATAAATAATAAAAAACCTGTTCTTACTATCTTGTTATCCTTATAGCCAAACATAAGAATGGCAGTAATTATACTAACAAGTCCTAGTATTAGCATATAAATATAGATATAAATATAATATACATTAACCATCTATTTTCTCCTTCGTATTATCCTTTATCAATTTTTTGATTTTATACATATATATAAAAATGAATGCTATAAATAATAAATTGAATGTATATAAAAATGCATAAATGGTAAAGTCATCTGGTCTCCGAGATAAAATGCATTGTATATCAATAAGTGAGCAGTAATAGCCCATCCCATCTAAATTCATTCCAACTAAAGTAACAAAAAATAATGGAATGTAAAGCAAAATCAATCCTATAACCATAGCTATATTTATTTTCAAATCAACTTTTTTATCCATTCGCGCCCCTTTCTGATTTTTTAAAAATTTTTTTTTCACCAAATATCTTTTTCATAAACACCTCTTTCTATTTTCGAGTGTATAACGACTAATTACATTTGTCAATATGTTACACTTCAATTCTTTAACTCCTGATTTTTATCCTAATTCATTATTACCTACTTGTATATTAGCCATTAGTTGTATTAACATATAAATACCAACCAAAAAGACCGCTCTTTAAAAAGTCCTGAATGCAGGTTATTATTGAACATATCACCAATAAATAAAAACAATTCAATATGGGGTTGAATTATTAGCATTTATATGCAGATAATTGGACAAGCATAATGAACAATATTTGTTTTTAGTAAATATACAATAAATTGAAAAAGGACCGGGATATGTTATATCCGATAAGCAATAAATATTATACCCCTCAAACTAACGTGTTTAGCTCATTTCAAAGCGAATCTAAACTTAGAAATAATCTGTCTGCATATAAAACATACCGATACAAGCAAAATGAACCTGTTTCAAAAGATACGAAATTAAAAGTTTTCGCAGGCTCTTTGGCCGGCTCAGTTTTACCTGTATTGTTAATTTCTAAATATAAAAAAATAAATCCGCTTAAACTTAAATACGGAATGACAGAAATGTTGGCTGTAGGCGGAGGCGGTGTCCTTGGCGGTGTATTAACAGGTATTGCCATAGACAAAAAAACACATACGAAATCTAAAATACATGAAGGAATATTCCAACTTTTAAATGTCGCTATCCCTACAGTATTGGTATGTCCTTTATTATCACTGTGCGAAAAAAGCAAGAAATTTAACAACGTTCCGACTAAGGCTGCAGTAACAGTTGGAGGATTAATTGCAGGAATGGTTGCAGCCGCTAAAATCGCCAATAAAATTAATGATCCTTATGATAAAATACCTGATAGAAAACTAACGATTAAGGATTCCATAGCTAACATAGATGAGGCTTTAGGCGTATTTGTCCGCGCTAAATTCCCTATAATAAAAGATTTACCTATAGAGAACATTCTCCCGCTTGTATATAGCTGGGGAGGATATAGAGCCGGTACAAGCAATTAAAAAGCATCAAGAGTTGTAGACTTTTATTCTTTTTCGATTTTGATTTGTCCGTTTTCTTCAGTAAATTTAACCGGTCTTACGGCTTGTTCTTTTTTATTTTCCATTCGTTTCTGATATTCCGCCTGCTTCAATCTCATTTCTGTTTCTTTTTCTTTTCTTTGACGTTTTTCTTTTTGCTCTTTTACACTTTTATTTTCATCTAATTCCCAATGCCTAAATTGTTGTTGGCGAATCATTTGCATATCATGTGTATTATTTGAACCGCCATAGAAATCACAAAAGCCGGGTAAAACTACTCCGTTTGCAATAATAATTGCCGCTAAAATTTTAAATCTTTTCATACGTGCTCCTTTTATTTTTTACTTAATTCTAAAAACAACATTCGCCACTGCGGTTACTTTCTTTTCTATAGTTGACGTGTCATTAATCCCCATATCCGAAACATCATTTGAGTCTGCAGGAGTAATTTGGAAAATACCCATTTTTACTGATTGTATTTTGCCCGGTCTGCTTTTTGCAGCTTTCAACATAGCAGTTGCGCGTTGTTTTGCATCAACTGTAGCCTCCTGCAAAAGTTTTACTTTTAAATCAGAAAGTTTTGAGTAGAAGTATTCAGGTTCATTCACATTTATTTCAATAGATTTGTCAATTAAGCTTTGAATATTTACTGAAATATCTTTTATTTTTTGAACATCTGCGGATTTTACAATTATAGGCTGGCTTAGGTTATAATAGGCAACTTCATTTGTGGACATACCACTCGGGGTATATTTATAAGTATAATAACCTCGATTAGTTTTAACCTCAATCTCATCTGCTGTAAGACCTTTTTCTTCCAAATAACTTATTACAACCGGGAGTTGCCCTTGAATTAGTGTATAAGCAGCAGCTCTGTCGGATTTTCTGGTAACTATTTCAAACTCAAAGCGTCCCGAATCTGATTGAACTATTTGATAAGCAGAACCCGTTACGGAAATTCCATTTCTTGAAATCCCATTTATTGCGGTTTTTGTTGCAATTACTAATCCGAAAGCTAAAATCACGGCTAACCAAATCAATTGCAATTTCTCTAATTTCTCAGACATATTAACCCTTCTTTAATAACACTTACTTATTATAACTCTATTTATCTAAAAAATCAATCTCATCGGGCTATAACGAAGTGAACACTTGTATTTTCTTTATTTAATGTTATAATTTTAAGAGTTATTATATTAAAGGTTTAAAAATGAATAAGTATTTATCAGAAGTTTTAGAAAAAACAAGCAATAAAAACCCCTATGAATGTGAATTTTTACAAGCTGTTGAGGAAGTGTTAGAATCTCTTGAGCCGGTTATTAACTGCCACCCGGAATATGAGGAATTTTCTATCCTTGAAAGAATGACCGAGCCTGAACGAGTTGTTTCATTTAGAGTTCCATGGGTAGATGACAGCGGAAAAATAAAAGTAAACAGAGGCTATAGAGTTCAATTCAGCAGTCTTATAGGACCTTATAAAGGCGGATTAAGATTCCACCCGAGCGTTAATCAGAGTATTATGAAATTTTTGGCTTTTGAACAAATATTTAAAAATGCATTAACAGGATTTCCTATCGGTGGAGGTAAAGGCGGAAGCGATTTTAGCCCTAAAGGTAAATCAGATAATGAAATCATGAGATTTTGCCAGAGTTTTATGACCGAATTATACAGGCATATAGGTCAGGATGTCGATGTTCCGGCAGGTGATATCGGAGTCGGCTCAAGAGAAATCGGATATATGTTCGGACAATACAAAAGAATAAGAAATTCATACGAAGGCGGCGTTTTAACAGGAAAAGGCATTGAATACGGCGGTTCTTTAGGTAGAACTCAGGCAACCGGTTACGGTTTAATTTACTTTACACGAGAAATGCTTAAAGAAAATGACCTGACATTAGAAGGAAAAACCGTTACAATTTCAGGATCGGGAAATGTTGCAATATATGCATGTGAAAAAGTTCTGGAATATGGCGCAAACGTTGTTGCAATAAGTGATTCAGATGGATGTATTTATGATAAAAACGGCATAAATCTTGATACTGTAAAACAAATTAAAGAAATTGAAAGAGGAAGAATACAAGAATACTTAAATAAACATCCTGATGCCGAGTATTTTAAAACAGAAAATGATATGCCTTATATTTGGAATATTAAAACGGATATTGCGCTTCCTTGCGCTACCCAAAATGAAGTAACGTTAGAATCTGCCCAAAAATTATATGAAAACGGAGTAATTGCTATAGGTGAAGGAGCAAATATGCCTTTACTAAAATCCGCAACCGATTTTTTAATTGAGAAAGGCGTTCTTGTTGCTCCGTCCAAAGCTGCAAATGCAGGCGGAGTAGCAGTTTCCGCAATAGAGATGAGCCAGAACAGTATGAGATATTATTGGTCATTTAAAGAAGTTGATAACAAATTAGATAAAATTATGACGAATATATTCAAATCTTGTAAAAAAGCCGCGCAAGAATATGGCTGTAAAAACAATTATGTTGCAGGTGCAAATATAGCCGCATTTAATAAACTTGCAAAAGCAATGCAAGCACAGGGCGTTGTTTAATATTAACTTAAAGTATTAGCCTTGTCAGTGATGTTTAAATATATAAGCATATGTTATAAACAATGACAAAATAGGTTAATATTATGTTTAAAATAAGACACAAAGATGAACGCGGCATAACAAAATTGAGCTGGTTAAACAGTTTTCATACTTTTTCATTTGCGGAATATTATGATTTATCTAATATGGGATTTGGCGATTTAAGAGTAATCAACGATGATATAATTGCTCCGGACGGCGGGTTTGGTACGCACCCTCACAATAATATGGAGATTATCACTGTAGTTCTTGAAGGTTCTCTGGAACATAGAGACAGCATTGGACATGTAGAAGTCTTAACGAAAGGTGAAGTTCAGGTTATGACTGCGGGAACAGGAGTATTGCACAGCGAGTATAATTATTCAAGTACTGAACCTCTTCATATTTTACAAATTTGGATTTTAACCGAAAAAGAAGGATTAACCCCTCGATATGACCAGAAAACATTTGATATTGATAAAATGTTGAACAATTTACTTCTTATTGTATCCCGCAGCGGGGAATCAAATTCATTAATAATCCATCAAGATGCTAAAATTTATCAATCAATATTAGAGAAAGATAATACTATAAACTTTGAGATAACTAAAAAACATAAATATTGGATTCAGGTTGCAAAAGGTTCTATTAAAGTTAATAATCATATATTAGAAGCCGGTGACGGACTTGCTATAGAAAATGAAAATGTTGTTTTAGAAATAACAGGAAATGACAACAAATCAAACTTTCTTTTATTCCAACTTAAAGAATAATTTATTCGCTAAAGAGACTATCAATTCTTTCTTTAGAGCAAACTGATTTATCTTTGAATTTGTATGAGTTGTATTTACAATATTCAATAGTGATTTCTTTATAGTTGTCTATTTTTTTCTTATCCTGTTTTAATACATATTCTGTTGAAATTTCTGGATAAATCTTGTTATAGCCTTTCACAAGATTATTAGTTTTAGGAAAAATGGTATCTCTTTCGATTATCCTTTGCATTTGGTAAGTTGAATAGTTCTGATAGAGGTATCTGAATAATGTAGAATCATTTTTGAAATTTTTTCTAACATTATTGAGCACGTTTCGTATTTTAAGCTCGCTTTCAAATAATGTTTGCGAAGTGCTTGAAGAACCTGCTATAACTACAGCAGATACCGGATTTATATATGATGATACTATTATAATAATTACAAATAATTTTTTTAATAAATTGCACATTTGTTAATAATACTAAAAATGATTTTTCAAGTCACCTTTGTTACATATTTTCATACTAAGTATTGACAAAAATAAAAAAATAATTTAATATAGTTGTTATAACAACTAATATATATAACAACCGATAGATACAACAACTAAAAGGAAAGATGATAGAAGTAACTGAAATTATAATGAAACAGCTTATTATGCCGCATATTGCTTTAACTGTATATAAAGGTAAAGCAAAAGTTACAGCATATATTAAATCACTAAAAATGGATGTTACCATAGACCAGTTAGGCATATTAAAATTAATATCGTTACGTCCTAATATCTCTCAACAGGAATTAGCTTCAAGTATTTTTAAAGATAAATCAAATTTAAGCAGAATAATAGAAACTCTCGAAAAAAAAGGGTTAGTCAAGCGGCATTTAGATATTAAATCCAATAGAGCCGTTAAAAAAATAACTTTAACACCTAAAGGAAAAGAATATGCAAATAAATTCAGTGAAATTGCGGGAACTATTCAGGAAAAATTAATAGCAGGTATATCTGAAAAAGATTTAGAAATCATGAAAACAGCTCTTGAGAAAATCAGAAAAAACATGGATAATCTGCCGGGAGATATAAGATGAAAAAGATAATAAGTTTATTGTTGATTTTAATATTCACGGTCAATATTCCTGCTTCAGCCTTCTCGATAAAAAAGAAAAAAGCTATAGATCCGCTAGACCAAAGTGAAAAATTGTCTTATGTGAATATTGATTTTATGGAACGTTTTGAAGATCCTTATTTAATGTATTACGTTAACCTTGCAGTCAAAAATAATCATGACGTAAGAAAAGCATCATGGCAGGTAGAGGAATACAGGCAAAATGTTAAATATTCATTTGGACAAGAGCTGCCCTCACTTAGCGTAACTGCAAATTATGCGGGTATTCATCTTCCCCGGCTCGGGAATATAAACTTAAGAGATAATGCATTTATTTTACCTTTTATACTGAGATATGAACCTGATTTTTTTCTCAAAAACCGTGATAAAACAAAATCAGTAAAAAAGACATACGAAGCATCTAAATTCGAAGAAAAAGCTGTTTATATTTCTCTGGTAAGCGATGTTGCAACCCTTTATATTAATATAATGCAATATGACAGTCTGATTGAAAGCCAGGAAGGTATCGTAAATATCAAGAAGATTCAACTAGACAGAGAAATGAAAAAATTTAACCGCGGCGTAATCAACAATGCGAACCTAAATTCCGCAAAAAGAGATTATGAAACCGTTAAAAATAATTTAGAAGAATATAAAAAACAAAGAGAAACAAGTTTGAATAACTTTGCCGTACTTTTAGGAATATCACCGAACAGTACAGATGACATTTTACGTTCAAAACTTTCTGATTTTGAATACCATTCGCAGATACCTGCAACAGTTCTGTCAGATGTAATATTTTCAAGACCTGATGTAATGGCATCAGAAGCAAAATTAGAAAAAGCAAATATTGATATCAGAGTGGCGAGAAAAGAGTTTTTACCAACTTTTAACATACTTGGTATATTAGCATTTAACACTATTTTTCCGGGGAATTTCTTTAACTGGGATTCAATAGTAGCTGCAATTATCGCAGGCGCAACTCAGGATATTTTTAAAGGCGGAACAAAAGTAGCAAATTTAAAAATCAACAAAGCACGCTACGAACAAATGTTTGAAGAATATAGACAAACCGATTTAAACGCCGTAAAAGAAGTTAACAACGCGCTTGTTATTGTCAAAACAGATAATGAAATAGACAACAACACAATAAAGAAATTTGAGTTACAGCAAAGAGATTATATAGATTCACAAAGCAAGTATAAAAGAGGTGTAATATCCTATCCGGAATTACTTTCAGAAGAAGAAAAGTTAATCTCCATGTATCAAA
>Ga0153920_1001253_pt1 | contig 10725 bp, 12 predicted proteins | sample TSNJ004MetaG_FD_104713 | JGI IMG/M metagenome (GOLD analysis project Ga0153920, IMG submission 104713) | Attine ant fungus gardens microbial communities from New Jersey, USA - TSNJ004 MetaG | ecosystem: Host-associated > Fungi > Mycelium > Unclassified | place: USA: New Jersey, Brendon T. Byrne...
ACATGCACTTCCCGAATGACCGCGACATCGGCTATTTCGAGCAGTTGACGTCCGAGAGATCAGTTGTGAAGGTCTCCGGAGGTCAGAAATACCGGGTCTGGGAGCTGCCGTCTGGCCGCGCGAACGAAGCGCTTGACTGCCGAGTGTATGCATATGCAGCGCTCTGCGGTCTGACGCATCTCGGCCTGAAGCTGAATCGCAGAGCTGATCTGGTCTCTCAGCCTCTTGATTATGACGCTTCGCAACAGGCTTGGGTGCCGAGATCGACTGAGTCGCCGCCCGTACCGCCTGCGGCGGCGACCGTTGATGAAAAACCGGCCCGAATGAAACTCACAGGGCGTATCGCTTAGGAACGAAATGGCTATCACCGACGGAATGAGCACTCCGGACATGCAGTCGAGGCTGGCCGCACTACAAGCGGCTTATTTCGATCTTTCCTCAGGCTCGAAGATTGTGACGGCCACTTACAACCAGGGTGATGGAACGAAGTCGGTCACGTATCAGCAGGCCGACTTGACGGCGATCTACCGGAGCATCCTGATGCTGCAGAAGGCACTCGGGATCATTACTCACTATCCACACGCGCGAAAACCTTACTTCTAATGCCATCACTCATCGTCGATACATCAGGCAAGCCCTTCGGGGATTTGCCAAGCGGCGGTCGTGCGCGGGCAGATGGTGGGTGGGGTGGACCCGGAATTACGCAACCGCCGTACTCAAGCCTATTCCCCTACGAAGCGTCGAATGTCCAAACGCAGGAAATGGGGCAGTGGTTTCCGCAAATCCGCTCCCCGGATTCGGAGATCAACCAGCATCGGGACCGGATGGTCTCGCGTTCGCGGGATCTTGCCCGAAACGATGGGTGGGCCCACGGCGGTATCAGTCGCATTCTCGACAACACGGTCGGTGCACACCTGCGGCTGTCGTCGAGTCCTGATTGGCGGCTTCTTCGACGCTTCAATAAAGGCTTCGACGCACAATGGGCGGACGAATTTGGAAAAGCAGTTGAGGCTTTATGGCGGGGCTATTCGGAAGATCTGGGGCACTACAACGACTTGACGCGCCAACTTACCGTCTCGCAACAGATGCGACTCGGATTGCGGCACAAGTTGGTCGATGGCGAGGATCTCGTTGTTGCCTATTGGAAGCCCGAGCGCGTAGGACGCGGCGGCGCTCAATACGCAACGACGTTTTTGGTTGTGGATCCGGATCGCCTCTCGAACCCGTATCAGATGGTCGACACCAAGCATATGCGCGGTGGCGTCGAGATTGACGACGACGGAGTACCTATCGCGTACCACATCCGTAAAGCCCATCAAAACGATTGGTACAACGCAGCGGAGTCGATGGTTTGGGAGCGCGTCGAGCGTGAGGACGAAGATGGCTGGCGCCGGGTGATTCACGACTTCGAGCGTGACCGTGCCGGACAGAATCGAGGCATTGGTGTTTTCACGCCAGTTTTGGCACACATGAAGATGTTGGCGCGGTACTACGGGGTAGAGCTTCAGGCCGCCACCGTAGCGACGATCTTCGGGACATATGTGACCAGTCCGTACGATCCTGCAATGATCGAAGCGGCGATGGATTCCGATCGGGGTGATCAGGAGATGGGGTTCTATCAGGACCTCCGCGCCGACTGGGCAAAGGATCGCCCGGCAATGCTCAACGGTGTACGAGTGCCTACTCTTGCGCCTGGAGAAGAAATCAAACAGGTCGCGGCTGCCCATCCGCATGCCGGGTTTGAGGACTTCGCGCACGAGATGCTGCGTTCAGTCGCCGCCGCACTTGGGGTCTCGGCCGAGCAGATCACCCAGGACTGGAGCAAAACCAACTACTCGAGCGCTCGAGCGGCACTTCTTGAGAGCTGGAAGACACTGAGCCGCCGCAACGCCGAGTTCAAGATTGGGACGGCGACTCCACTGTTTGCTTCATGGCTTCGTGAGCCGATGGAGCGTGGCGATCTCGATGACGTTCTGCCGCGCAATGCGCCCGATTTTATCGAGGCGGCCACGGCATATGCACGATGCGATTGGCTTGGTGTGGCCCGCGGATGGGTTGACCCGGTCAAAGAGAAGCAGGGCGCAGTTCTCGGGATGGACGCTGGTCTGTCGACTCTTAAGCGCGAGTGTGCTGAGCAGGGCTTGGACTGGGAAGAGGTGTTAGCGCAGAGAGCGCTGGAAATCTCGGCGATGGAGCGACTCGGTATTCCGCTTCCGAAATGGACTGGAGCCGCACCGGCGGAGCAAGCGGCAACACCTGAAGAGGTACCCGAACCACAATGAAGAGCTACCCATTTGCAGCGGCACGTATTTTTGATGTTCCACTCGCTATTCATCCAGCGAAGGGGCAGGTGATCGCCAAGGCGCTTGCCAGCAGGTTCGGCATTTCCGATGTTGAGTTTGCCGGCGGTGCGCCGACGATTGTTACGCCAATGGCGTACGACGAGTGGGATGACGGTCCTAGTAGCCAGAGCGATGAGACGCCTTATGACCTCCATGAGGGCGTTGCGATCATCGACGTCTCGGGCACGCTGGTGCAGAAAAGCAGCAATCTGCGGCCATACTCGGGAATGCTCGGCTACAACGCGATCCGTCACAACTTCATTGATGCGCTGAATGACAAGAAGGTTCGAGCGATCGCGCTTTCGATTGACTCTCCCGGCGGAGAGGTGGCGGGCTGCTTTGATTTGGCCGATCTGATATACGAGTCGCGCAGCGTTAAGCCGACACTCGCTATTCTCAGCGAATCTGCGTTCAGTGCAGCATATGCGCTTGCTAGCGCGTGCGAGCAGATTGCCGTTCCTCGTACGGGGGGGACCGGTTCGGTTGGTGTGATCTGTATGCACATCGATCAATCCAAAGCCATCGATCGGGCGGGGCTGGCCGTGACCATCATCAAGTACGGCGATCGCAAGGCCGACGGCAATCAATTCAACCCTCTGACAAAAGAGGCACTGGAGCGATTTCAGTCCGATGTCGACGAAATGGGTGAGTTGTTCGTCGCCACTGTGGCCCGCAACCGCAATTTGCCTGTGGAAACCGTTCGGAAAACGCAGGCAACAACATTCCTAGGCGCCGCCGGCGTCGAGATCGGCTTCGCTGATGCCGTAATGGCACCGGACGAGGCATTTCGCTCCCTGCTCGCCGAGCTGGGCTAACACTTCCCAAACCCAAGAGGTTACAGGTATGACTATTCGCTCCCTCGCGGCGCGCGGGCTTTCGTTCGCCCATCTCGCCGGCTTTGCGACTCGTGGCGCGCGCGCTGAAGACGACAAACCCGAAGACGAAGACACGAAGCAGGGCCGTCGCGCCGATGACGACAGCCCGGAAGAGCAGGACCGCGACGACGGTAATGGCTCGAAAGGCAAGAAGGGAAAACGAGCCGAAGACCATAACGATGACCCGGATGCTGAAGACGACGAAATGGACGATTCCAGCAAAGGGAAGAAGGGCAAGCGTGCCGACGATGACGCAGACCCCGAGGCAGAAGACGATGACGACACCGATCCCGACGCCGAAGATGACGACGGTGAAATGCGGGGCAAGAGCGCCGTTGCTCGCGCTCGCTTGCGTGAACAGGCTCGCTGTGCCGCCATCATGGGTTCGAAGTCAGCGGGTCGAAACGTCGAATTGGCAGCGAATCTCGCTTTCAAAACGCGTATGACGCGACAGGAAGCGTTGGCGGTGTTGCGCAGTTCACCTGCCGCAAGTACGACGAATCATTCGCGCGCGGCGCGGAATCCGAATCTTGGTGCAGGTGGCGAAATGCAGCGCAGTTCCGCGCATGCCACCAGTTCCGGGTGGGAGCGTGCATTTTCGAAGGTCACGGGCAAGCGCGCGTAACCAATTCATCTTCTCAAAGGGTCTCTGATCATGAGTTACGTTTCTCGCTCGCCTCTTGTCGAGGCATGGCATCCCGGCGGCTTTCTGGTGTCGCAACCGCGTGGCCACCGTCATATCGATCGCGGCACCTTCTCTGGTGCTGTCAAAGTGCTTCCCGGCACTGTCATGGGCAAGCAGACCGTCGGCACTGTGGCCACGGCAGCAGCTCTCGGAACGAATACTGGCAACGGCACGTTCGGGGCGATTACGGTCGGCGCGGCTACGGCCGGTGTCTATACGGTCGAATTCGACGATGCAACCCACTTCGTTGTCTCCGATCCGACAGGAAAAGAGGTCGGCCACGGCACGGCAGGCGCGGCCTTCAGTGCTGGCGGACTCGGCTTCACCATCACAGCCGGGGGCACGGCGTTCGCGCCGGGTGACAGCTTCACTGTCACCGTCGCCGCGGGTGCTGGCAAGTGGGTTCCGTGCACGAAGACGGCTACGGACGGTTCGCAAGTTGCTGCCGGTGTTTCTTTCGGCTTGGTCGATGCGACGTTCAACGACACACCGGGGGCTCTGGTAGTGCGTGACTGTGAAGTGAACAGCTCAGAGCTGGTTTGGGATGCGTCGATGGATGCGCCCGCCTAAGCGGCGGCGCTCGCTCAGCTTCTCACGCTGAAGATCATCCCGCGCTAACCCCAAAACCTCGACACGAACAGACAGGCCGCCTCCGGGCGGCTTTTTCATTTCCGAAGGAGCCGTTCAGATGGCATCTCTTGATATTTTTAACCAGGACCCGTTCTCCACGGTCACTCTGACCGCCGCGGTCGACAAGTATCCGTATCAGCCGCAAGCGCTTGGCGAACTCGAAATCTTCGAGGACGATCCGATTCGCACGACCGCCCTTGTGGTCGAGCAACGGCAAGGCCAACTGGTCGTGATCCCGCTCAGTGAGCGCGGCGAAGAGGGTACGCAACGCACGACCGAGAAGCGGCAGGCGCGCTACTTTGACGTGCCACGGCTGCGCCACTCGGACACGATCTACGCCAACGAGCTTCAGAACATTCGTGCCTTTGGCACGGAGTCGGAACTGATGCAGGTGCAGGACGAAGTTGCCCGCCGACTTGCTGGCCCGACCGGCTTGCTGAAGAACATCGAGTACACCTGGGAGTACCAACGCCTTGCGGCGGTGCAAGGGTTGTTCACCGATGCCGACGGCACTGTGCGCTACAACTGGTTTCAGGAGTTCGGCATCACGCCGGCGCCCGAGTTCGCTTTCAATCTTGCTGCCGCAGCGCCGAACACTCTGCGCCCGCTTTGCAACCAGATCACCCGGGCAATGGCACGGAAGGCGCAAGGTGCGTTCACGCCGTCTACTAAGGTATTCGCGCTGTGCGGCGATGCGTTCTACGACCAGTTTGTGAATCACCCGGACGTGATTCGCACCTTCGTGAACTGGAGCGACGCACAGGAAATTCGCGGTGGCAGCGCCGGAGGCGCGTTCTCGGCCTTCGAGTTCGGCGGCATCAAGTGGCTGAACTACCGCGGGTCGGACGACAACGCGACCATCAAAATTCCGGACGACAAGGTCAAGTTTTTCCCCGTCGGCGCGCCGGGCGTGTTCCGCCGTGCCCTGGCACCGGGTGAATCGTTCCAATGGGTGAACACCCCGGGCAAACCGGTGTACGTGGTGCCGATCATGGATCGCGATCGCAACGAGTGGTGGAAGATGGAAGTGAGTTCGTACCCGCTTCACATCTGCACCCGTCCGGAAGTTCTGTTCAGCGGCCGTTCGGAGGCTTAAATGCCCGTTGACTGGGACGCCGAGGTTCTCGGCCCATTGATGGGTGTGTTCGCCGAGCCGGTGCGGTATCGGCCGCGCGCCGGGGCTCCACTGACGATCAACGGGGTGTTCGATGACGCATACCAGAAGGAAATGCTTTTCTCGGACGCATCCGTCGAGATGACAACCGTTCAGGCCGTTCTTGGCGTTCAGTTGTCGCAATTCTCTGTGCCGCCGGCTCAAAACGACCAGTTGACGGTCGTTCGCACCGGCGGCGCTTACGTCGTGAAAGATGTTCGAGTCGACAGTCACGGAGGCGCCAAACTGATTCTGAGCAGGATGGGGGCACAGTGACCACTTCGGCAGACATTCGCACCAAGTTCGTCGAGGCCCTCAAGGGGGCGACCGATGCGGGTGAATCCGTGTTTTCCCCGTTCGACTGGCCGACGATGGGTGAGGCATATCCGTGTGTCCTGGTGCGCGCACCGAAGGAGCGGAAGGAGTCCCAAGGACCATTTCAGCCGGGGTATGACGTCTACTCGACTCTACAGGTCGTAGCACGGACCATCTCGCCCGCTCAGGTAGGAGATGAGGGTTCGGCGGTTGCTCTGGCCGCGGCTGAGCGACTGAAGGCGCAGATCGAGGTTGCGCTGATCAACAACCCGCTCATCTGGAACGACTCCCAAGGTGGTTCGCTCATCGAGCAATTCGCCTCTATCGACTCGGAGATATCCACCTCATCCGATGGCGACATGCCCATGGCTGAGCTGGTCATGCATATCGAGGTCAAGTTCTACCAGGGGCCGGAAGACTTCTTTCCGATTCCGGCGGTGGCGATCGACGAAGTGCAAATCGCCGTATCCGTCCCGGACGGCACGCCGCAACCCGGAATCATCATTCATCCACAACTCTGAGGAGCTGCGATGTTTATCAAGCCGGCACCTGGGATCAAGCTACGCGATCCCGAAACAAAGCAATTCGTCCCCGAATCCGGACAGGAAGTCGGGGAGTTTGACCTGTATTGGGTGCGCCGTATCAACGACGGCGATGCAATCCGGGTCTCTGAAGTACCACCCGATGCGCCGCCCGCAAAGCCGGGGAAGAGCGCTTAAAACACCTCAATGAATTGAACAATCAACCCGCTTCGGCGGGTTTTTTGTTTTGGAGAACGCCAAGTGACTGTTCCCTTCAAAACCATTCCGCAGAATCTGCGGGTTCCTCTGTTCCATGCCGAACTCGACAACAGTCAGGCAAACAGCGGTGCATCGACGCAGCGTGCGTTGGTCATCGGGCAGATCACATCGGCCGGGACTGGGACGCCGGGCGTTCCGCAAATCTCACAGGGCGCAACCGAGGCAAAGTCGGTGGGCGGTGCCGGTTCGATGCTCGCGCTTATGACCGCGGCGTACCGTAAATCTGATCCGTTTGGCGAGGTCTGGTATCTGCCCTTGGCCGACGACGCCACCGCAGTGGCCGCCTCGGGGAGCATTGCAATCTCGACGCCCGCTACTGCCACCGGTGTGATCTATCTATACATCGCAGGCGTGAACGGGGTGCCCCCAGTTACCGTCACCGTTACGTCGACGCAGACGACGGCGCAAATTGCTGCGGCCGTTGCGGCGGCGATCAATGCCCAATCCGACCTTCCGGTGACTGCGACAGCCGCCACTTCGACGGTGACAGTTACCGCGAAGAATAAAGGTCTTGCCGGCAACGACATCGACATTCGGGTCAACTACCGCGGTGCCGCAAGTGGCGAGACGCTACCCGCAGGGCTTGCGTTGACGATTACACCGATGACCGGCGGCGCCGTTAATCCGGCCCTGACGACGGCATTCGCGAACTTGCTGGACCAAGAGTTCGATTTCATCGTGTTCCCGTACACGGATGCGAACTCTCTGGATGCCATGAAGGCATTCCTGAGTTCGACGACGGGCCGATGGAGTTGGAGCAAGCAGATCTATGGCCACGCGTTCGCGGGATATCGAGGGACCCTGGGCGCTCTCACGACGTTCGGCAATACCCGAAACGACGAGCACGTATCGGCCATGGGGTTCAACGATTCGCCGACGCCGGCATGGATCCTTGCTGCCGACCTGGCTGGCACCGTGGCGACATCGGTCCGCGCGGATCCGGCTCGACCGGTACAGACTTTGGCGCTGTCGAGCTTCCTTGCGCCGCCGCTGGCGTCGCGCTTTGCGCTAGGCGATCGAAACACCCTGCTGTGGGACGGAATTTCGACGTTCACCGTCGCAAGCGATGGCACGGTCGCCATCGAGAACCTGATCACCACCTACCAGCAGAATAGCTTCGGGCAGCCGGACGACAGCTATCTGGAAGTGGAAACGCTGTTCACTCTGGCCTATGTCCTGCGGGCCCTGCGTTCCGTGGTGACAAGCAAGTACTCGCGAATGAAGCTTGCGGCCGATGGCACGCGATTCGCCCCCGGATCGTCGATTGTGACGCCGGCCATCATCAAGGCCGATCTGATCGCGCAGTACCAACAGCTCGAGTATGACGGTTTCGTGCAGCAGAGTGCTGTGTTTGCGCAGGGGCTCATCGTCCAGCAGAACAGCACGAATCCGAACCGCGTGGACGTGATCTACCCGGCGGTGTTGATCGCGCAGTTGCGCGTGTTCGCATTGCTCATGCAGTTCCGCTTGAGCTAACAAGATTGTTTCCAGGCGCCTTCGTGGCGCCTTTTTCTTTCTCTGGAGATTCCTCATGGCAGGTAATCCGAATCGCCTTGCCGGCACAGCAAGCATCACTGTCGATGGAACGAATTACCTGCTGGTTGGGGACTTCGAATACAACCCGTCGTCGAAGACGCGGGAAACGCTTTCGGGTCAAGACGGGGTTCATGGTTTCAGCGAGAAACCGCGTCCCGGCTCGATCTCTGCCAGCCTGCGTGACGCAGGCAACCTCACCGTTGCCGACCTGAATGCGATGGACAACGTAACGGTCGTTGCCCAACTCGCGAACGGCAAGACGATCATCGGCCGAAACATGTGGACGGTCGAAGATCAGACGGCCAAAGCGACGGATGCAACGATCGAAGTGAAGTGGGAAGGTCCCCAAGTTTCTGAAACCACGAGTTGAACATGAGCCAACCTGACGAAAAGACCCTCAAGCTTCGTAAGCCTGTAAAGCTCGGTAGCGGCGAGAGTGAAGTCATCTACGACAAGCTCGACCTGCGCGAGCCGACCGCTGGCGAACTCGACAAAGCCACGACAACCGGTGGTTCGAACATCGGCATCGGGATCATGCTGATTCACCTTGTTTCTGGCCTGCCAAAGTCGGCAGTCGAAAAGCTCAGTCAGCGTGATTTCACGGAGGCGAACGAGTATCTCGCGGGTTTTACCGACGATGGCCCGACGGAGTCGGAGACGTAATCGCTGACGTCACTCATTTTTTCAGTTGGGGGCCGCTCGATGCGGAGCGCCTATCGCTTTCAAAGCTAGCTTGGTGGAGAGACCAGGCTAAGCGCATTCGACACACCATGGAGGAGGTCTGATGGCTGGTAACGCGTATCAGATCACCATCACGGCAGCCGATAGGGCGTCGGTAGTGGCGAAGAAGATTGAAACGGCGATGCAGCGCATCACCGGTCCAATTGACAGAATCACGGCGTCTGCAAAGAAGATGAACGACGCCGGGGCAACTCTCAAGAAGCCATTCGCGGATGTCGGCCGATCGCTCAAGGCACTGGGCGATGAAACAGGGGTGACGAAGGTCGCTCGCGGCATCCGCCGGATCGGTTATGCCGCTGCTGATGCCGGTCGCAGTCTTTTGGGCATTGTCGCGCCTCTTGCTGGCATAACTGGACTTGGTTCGATCGCAGGCATCACTCTGATGACAAACGAGTGGGGCAAGATGGGGGCCGAGGTCTTGAGGACGTCGGCAGCCATCGGCGTTTCCACGTCGGATCTTCAGGCGTACCGTGGTGCAGCCAAGCTAGCTGGTATGTCTGCTGATGAAATGACGGGGTCATTGAAGACGCTCGGCAAGACCATTGAGGACGCTACCTACGGCCGGAATCAGGACGCTTTCGTGATGATGCAGAAGTTCGGCATCAGCCTGCATCGCACGAAAGATGGTGCGGTGGATGCCACCCGCGCACTCAAGGACGTCGCGAACGCGATCGTGAAGCAGAAGGGCAACGTCCAGACGCAGGCGCTGATTGCTGACGTGTTCGGCGTCGGATCGCTGCTACCAATGCTTCAAAAGGGCGAGTCTGGTATCGATGCTTTCGTCAAGAAGGCGAAAGACATGGGGCTCGTCCTGAGTGATGCGCAATTGAAGCGTGCGGCTGCGTACAACGAGCAGATGATCAAGCTCGAGACTGCGGGAACGAAGCTCAAATACTCATTCGGCGAAGCTATGGCGCCGGCGCTTGAGCGAATCATCGGTATTGTCCAGCGTTTGGTGGATCAGTACGGCTCAGTCGTGGCCACGAAGGTCGCAGAGTACGTCGAACGATTTGCAAAGTGGCTTGAACAGGTCGATTGGGACAAGACTGCGAGGCAAGTCGCTGGATTCATCGACGCTTTGGGTGGGGTCAAAGGAATCGCTATCGCTATCGCTGCGATTACTTTTGCCGGACCAATCGCCGGAATCGTAACGATTGCGGCGGGCCTGACTCAGTTGGCAACTGTAACGGTGCCACTGGCGATCGGCGCGCTAGCTAAACTCGGTAAGGCGAAGGTGGCGGCTGATGCCGCCGGAGCTGCCGCAGAGGGTGCTAGTGGCGCGGCTGGAGCGGCCGGTAAGGGGATTCTTTCAAGGATGCTGCCGTGGGTTGCAAAGCTTGGGCTTCCGCTTTGGCTATTGACTCACTCGGAAGGGCTTAACTCAGGTGAGGACGAATACCTCGCATCCCGTCGCGCCAAACCTGGGCAACCGTGGCCCGGTGCCGGCAAGCCGACGGCTGAGTCGGCGGCGCTGTTTTCCCGTCTCGAATCGCAATACAACTTGCCTTCTGGGCTGCTGGATAGCGTTTGGGCGCAAGAGTCCGGGCGTGGCACGAACATGCTGTCGGGGGCAGGCGCTAAGGGGCATTTCCAGTTCATGGATGCGACGGCCAAGCAATACGGACTCGATGATCCGAATGACCTCTCG
>Ga0153920_1001258_pt1 | contig 10715 bp, 9 predicted proteins | sample TSNJ004MetaG_FD_104713 | JGI IMG/M metagenome (GOLD analysis project Ga0153920, IMG submission 104713) | Attine ant fungus gardens microbial communities from New Jersey, USA - TSNJ004 MetaG | ecosystem: Host-associated > Fungi > Mycelium > Unclassified | place: USA: New Jersey, Brendon T. Byrne...
GGGCGACGCAGTTGAATATCCAGGCGAGTTCGGCGTGTTGCGACACCTGACTCTGATTGAAGACGATGTGCCGCTTCGGGTCGATGCCGGTAGCGATAAAGGCGGCCGTGACTTCGCGAATCTGGTTGCGCAGCTCGTGCGGGTCCTGAAGTGAGGCCGTAATCGCATGGAGATCAACGACGCAGTAAATGCAATCGCGCGTGTCCTGCAGGGCGGCGAATCTTTTGATCGCACCGAGGTAGTTACCCAGATGCAGATTGCCGGTCGGCTGAACGCCTGAAAATACCCGCTCCTTGAACTGCGTCATCTTCTCTTAATCCGTCATTGTTTTTTCTGAGCGGTTGTATCGAATAACGACAACGCTCGATTCTCCAGTCGAACTGCGTTCGAAAGCTGATTCATGCTGCCGACGCCAGAGTGCTCTTGCTAGATCATTTCTGCAAAAGAGGAAACCGCCTTTTCGACTGAAACGCCGATATTCAGCGGCTCGGTTGCATGAGCGTGGCTGACTTTTTCCAAGGGTGCATCCTTCCGCTAGCGGAGATAGCGTTTGATATCCCGGCGGGAAACGGCGCCGGATAACCATGCGGCGCCTGCATAGATAAGAAGACCACCGAGACATGTCACGACAAGACCCGTTATCCGTGAAGGATCTATGAAGCGGGTGATGGTTGCAAGGCCCAGCAACAGGATCGATGTCGCGATCAGAATGCTAAAACAGCGTGATATGAGCCGTTTGTCCGGTCGCCATAACCCTTTTCGCCAGAGGGCGATGACGAGAAGAAGAAGATGTACTGTCAATCCCAACCATGTGCCAAGTGCTATGCCAGCGACGGAGAATACTCCCTCCAGTCCGCTGGCGGCTATGAAAGTCATGATCAGCCCGGCGAGCCCCGCAACAATTGCAGTGCGCAATCGACCGCATGCAAAAACGGCGCTGGTGAAAATTTTCCCGGCAACCGCAAACGGCAGGGCCAGACTCAGGAAAAACAGCAATGTAGCGGTTTCAGCACTGTCTTTGGCCACGAATGCGCCACGCTGGAACAGGACGATGACGATCGGCAAGGCAAGATAGGCAAGGGAGACGGCAGCAGGCAGGGCGATCAGCATTGCGTTTTCGAGCGCCCGATTCTGGACATTGATACAGGCCTTCCTGTCACCTCTGGCATAATGGCGGGCGATCCGGGGAAGAAGAACGATACTGGCCGCAGCAGCTATCAGGCCTGCGGGTAGCTGGAACAGGCGATCAGCGTAATAGAACCACGAAACCGCTGAAGGAACATGCGAGGCAACCTGCGCCGCGGCGAGGGGAAACAACTGTGTTGCGCCTATTGCTCCGAGCGTTGGGAGAGCATCCCGAAAAAAGCGGCGCAAGGTCTTTGAATGATCTGACAACCGCGTGGAGAAAGGGAGGTTATCGACACCCCAATATCGGCGGCCCATTGCGAGGATCAAAATCCCGAGATGGAGAAAGCCGGAAATACCGGTCGCGATGGCAATCCAGTAGCCGCTTCTCTCGGGAGGAAGCTCAGAGAGTTCGGCGGCTACGATCGCGCCGATGAGAGTGAGATTGACGACCAGAGGCGCCAGCGATGTCGCGACGATCCGGCGTTCCGCATTGAGGATTGCGGCCAGAAAGGCGGCCAGCCCGCTTCCCAGAAGCAGAGGTAGAAGCAGGCGGAAATACGTGACGGAAAGATCGAAAATCTCATTGTCGAGCCCTCCCGCCAGAATGATCATGATGGGTCGGGCGGCAATTTCGCCAAGAACCGTCAATGTGATCAGAACGATGCTGGATAAAATGCACGCCTGCGCCGCGAATCTTGAAGCTGCCAGCCGGTTCTCTTTCGCCAACCCGACATAGTGAGGGATGAAGGCAGGATTGAAACCGCCTTCGCTGATGATCCGTCGCAGGGCGTTGGGGAAACGGAATGCTGCCAGAAAAGCATCAGCAGTGGGGTCCGCTCCGAGCAGATGCGTCAGCAGGATATCGCGTATGAAACCGAGGATGCGCGACAGGGCGGCGCAGATCGATACGATGGCGGTGGCTCGGGTCGGCGACATGAAGATGACGCATACATCTTTTTGACCAGCGTTTGAATGGAGAAAGAATATCGGCTTTTGCTCTCCACCCGAAAAACTCTCTCTGGGCCTTATCCCTGACGCTGGCGAGCAATGATTGCCCGCTTCTCCGCATAGGTGATGCTTCCGGGATAAGCCTCGTTTCCGAAAGCGAAGGAGGGGGTGATCGAGAATCCAAGGGAGTTACCGACTTTCAGCGCCTCTTTCATCTGCAATGATATGCGATCACTCTCGGCGGTCGCAATGAGCTTGTCCTGAGGGATTCCCAGTTTGACAGCTTCGCCCAACGCGCGCTCACCGTTTATCCGCCCCCTGAGATCGAAAATAGCCTGATGGAGCGGCAGATATTTCTTGGAGCCGGCAATATGGCGATAACCGAGTGCGACCCTGGTCGCCTCGGCCGAGGCCTGGCCGAGTATGGCGAAGTTGACAAGGATATAGGAAAGATTGGGCTCAGACTTGAGCAATTGCGGCAAGTCAACCGCTGACCGCCTGCACCAGGGGCAATTGTAGTCAAAGAATTCGATCATCACGACATCGCCGTGCGGGTGACCAAGCTGAACCGCTCCTTCCAGTTCCTGTGCATCTTGAAACAGTTCTACCGGAATCTGCTCAGCGGCAGAGAAATCCGCAGCGACCGCTCGCCGGGGCAAAACACATATCCCTGCTCCCGTTCCTGCGAGGCCAAGGAGGATGGAACGGCGAGAAATATCATGGGACACCATAAGTTCGGCTTGCCGGACATCGGATGCTGACCGGTAGCGTGAAAACAGGAAATGAATTTGTAATTGTCTCAATGAATTACCAGAACAATCACTGTGAATCTTCATTCGCTCGACAGCAAAAGTGGAGCTTTAAATTTGTTCGTCAAGGCTTGAAAGTCGGAAATTCTTGTTCTCTGACGCGGATCAATTAGAGAACAAAAGGTCATGTTTTGTTCTATGTGACAAAAAACAGCACTGTGCTCATTTTATCGGCACTAATTTTGAGGACTTATTGTCCCCGCAATCCCCACGGTTCTGAACCGGCTATCATCGAGTTTTCCACTGCCTGTCCCCAGCCTGCCTTTCGCCATAATGCAGGCTGGGCAGGCGATATGTGAGGGGTGTTCGATTATTCCACAGGATGTGCCGAAGAATTTTGGGGAGAGCGGAGAAACTGGACTCAATCAGTCCCGCCTTCCCTGGTCTGGTCGGGATGCGGCATCGAAATAATATTGTAGCCCGAATCGACGTAATGGATTTCACCTGTGACGCCTGCCGACAAATCCGACAGCAGATAGAGCGCCGAACCGCCGATTTCCTCGATGGACACATTTTTGCGTAGCGGTGAATGATCTTTCTGGAAACTGAACATTGCCCGGGCATCGGCAATACCGGCACCTGCCAGGGTCCGCACAGGCCCTGCCGAGATTGCATTGACCCGGATATCGCGCGGGCCGAGATCCGCAGCTATATAGCGCATCGATGCTTCCAGGGCGGCTTTTGCCACACCCATGACGTTATAATTCGGCATGACACGCACCGATCCGCCATAGGTCAGGGTCAGAATCGAGCCGCCTGCCTGCATGCGTTGCGCCGCGCGCTGTGCAATTTCGGTAAACGAAAAACACGAAATCACCATGGTGCGCGTGAAGTTCTCACGGGTGGTGACATCCACGTAGCGTCCCTTGAGCTGGGATTTGTCGGAAAATCCGATTGCGTGAACGACGAAGTCCAGTCCGCCCCATCTGCGGTCGATTTCATCGAACAAGGTGTCGACGGACGCAATGTCCTCGACATCGCAGGGAATGACAAAATCAGAGCCGAGGGTTTCTGCCAGCGGAGCAACCCGCCGTCCCAATGCTTCCCCCTGATAAGTAAAGGCCAGCTCTGCGCCGTGCTCACGCAGTTTCTTGGCTATGCCCCATGCGATCGAGTGATCGTTGGCGACACCCATGATCAGACCGCGTTTGCCTTGCATCAAACCGTGATTCACCTGAGTTGCCACGTTTTGTTCCCCTTGACCAATAAATCGTTGATAGGTGCTTTCGCACCGAAACCTCTGACCTCGCCGCCAGGATCTGGCGTTGCATTGATCTGAGGCACAATGTTGAAACCCATCGAGAGGAACGAAGTCCTCTCGGGAAAGGAAGCTGTCTTTTCGTCGGGAAGCTTATCCAAAGCCCCTAAAAAGGGAGGAATTACCCCCGGTACTTTTTATTCTTCCAGTCGCTTCATCACGATGGTGGCGTTGGTGCCGCCAAAGCCGAACGAGTTGGAAAGGACAGTATTGATTTTCGCATTGTCTATGCGTTTGCGGACGATGGGCATGTCAGCAAATTCCGGATCGATCTCCTCGATATTGGCGCTTTCGCAGATGAAGTTGTTGTTCATCATCAATATCGAATAAATGGCTTCCTGCACGCCGGTTGCACCCAGCGAGTGTCCTGTCAGGGATTTAGTCGCCGAAATCGGCGGGCATTTGTCGCCAGAGCCGAAAACCTCGCGGATGGCTTCGATTTCCTTCTGATCGCCTACCGGCGTCGACGTGGCATGCGGGTTGATGTAATCGACAGGTGTCGTCACATTCTGTAATGCCATGCGCATGCAGCGGATTGCACCCTCTCCGGAAGGGGCGACCATGTCGTAGCCATCCGAGGTGGCGCCATAACCGACAATTTCCGCAAGAATGTTTGCGCCGCGGGCTCTGGCGTGCTCCAGCTCTTCCAGAACCAGCACACCTGCGCCGCCCGCAATCACGAAACCGTCGCGATTGACATCATAGGCACGTGAGGCGGTTGAAGGACGGTCATTATACTTGGATGACATCGCGCCCATGGCGTCGAACAGAACGGACAATGTCCAGTCCAGCTCCTCGCAGCCACCGGCAAACATCACATCCTGCTTGCCATATTGAATCATTTCATAGGCGTTGCCGATGCAGTGATTGGATGTGGCGCAGGCGGAAGAGATCGAATAATTGACACCCTTGATCTTGAACCAGGTTGCCAGCGTGGCCGAGGCGGTTGAAGACATCGATTTTGGAACGGCGAATGGTCCGATCCGCTTCGGGCCTCTGGTCCGGGCGATTTCGGCAGCCTCGACCACGGTGCGGGTCGAAGGGCCGCCCGAACCCATGATAATGCCTGTGCGTTCGTTGGAGATGTCTTTTTCTTCAAGGCCCGCAGAAGCAATCGCCTGATCCATGGCGATGTGGTTCCACGCCGTTCCGGCAGCATGGAAACGCATGGCGCGCCGGTCGATCAGGCTTTCGGCGTCGATATTGGGTGCTCCATGAACCTGGCAGCGAAAACCAAGCTTTTCATATTCGTCAACCTTGACGATTCCGGATTTCGCCTCGCGCAAGGATGCGAGCACCTCGCTTGTGTTATTGCCGATGGACGAGACAATTCCCATCCCGGTGACAACGACGCGTTTCATACCATTCTCCCCGGCCGGTCCGGCAATCCGAGGTCTCGGCAAGCAGGACGTAAAGCCATTGTCTGATCGACTATTACCGAAGCTATCCGGCGGCGTGGCGTTAAGAATAACGCGTCCTTGCCTCCGGACAAAGCCATCATGCGGAATTTCTTTTTACGATTATCGTCAGGTCTGGAACAGGCCCACCCGCAGATCTTTCGCCTCGTAAATCCGGCGTCCGTCGGCTTCGAGCCAGCCGTCAGCAATGCCGAGCACAAGTTTCGAGCGGAAAACCCGTTTCAGATCGACACCGTAAACCACCTTCGTGACGTCCGGCAGGACCTGATCCGTGAATTTGACCTCACCGACCCCGAGCGCCCGACCACGTCCCGGAGCGCCAAGCCAGCCGAGGAAGAAGCCAACCATCTGCCACAGCGCATCGACACCGAGGCAGCCTGGCATCACCGGATCGCCTTTAAAGTGACAGGAAAAAAACCACAAATCCGGCCGCACATCGAGTTCGGCAAGAACATGCCCTTTTCCGTATGCCCCGCCACTGTCAGCGATTGAGGAGATACGATCAAACATCAGCATAGGCGGCAGGGGAAGCTGCGCGTTGCCGGGACCGAATAACTCCCCGCGCCCGCAGGCGAGAAGTTCTTCGTATGAATATTGCGACTGTCCGGCCATCCTGCTCGTCGGTCCTTTCATCATTTCGTCGGATCACCGGGGCAAGCCCGGGATGTTGTTCTGGTAGCACAGTGATGCGGCTGTTCAAAGCCTTGAGCTGCATTACTAAGAACTAGTTTATATCCGTTGGGAATCTTCCTTAAGGTACCTCAACCTCTAATCGCATCATTTTTCATGCGACTATGGGTTGCAGGCTGCGCTCTGTACACATAATATGCATCAAATTTAGATGCACATTTGAAGCGTTCAGCGCACGGTAAACCACATGGCAGACCAGATTTCCTCAGTCGCGAAATACGATTCTCCCCAGGGAGTTCCACCCGGAAAGGGTTGTCCCCTATCGGATCTGCGCGATAAGCTGCGTAAAGTCGGCCTTCGCCCGACGCGGCAGCGGGTGTCTCTCGGCTGGCTGTTGTTTGCAAAAGGTAACCGGCACGTCACCGCTGAGTCGCTCTATGAGGAAGCGACCCGTGCCCGCGTTCCCGTTTCGCTGGCGACAGTTTACAACACCCTGCATCAGTTCACCGATGCCGGGTTGCTGCGCCAGCTGGCGGTTGATGGTTCGAAATCCTATTTCGACACCAATCCGAGCGAACACCATCATTTCTTCATTGAGGAAGATCAGGAACTGATCGACATGCCTCATAACGATATCATGGTCAGCTCGCTTCCATCCCCTCCCGAGGGACATGAGGTTTCGAGGGTCGAAGTTATCGTGCGTCTCCGCCGCGCCGGCAGTGATTGATGCCGCAAGACCAAAAGATTTTGCTGATCTCGATGTCCAATATCCCAGCCGGATATTGGACATTCTGCTTTTCAGGGGCCTGCAAGCGCAATATAGCCCGATAAGCCGGAACCATGGGGCGTTTCGGCAATGTGAAGCGGCTAAATGACACTCGACATCACCCTTCTCTTCAACGCTATCGCGATCTCGGTCATGCTTGCTGCGATGACCATCGTCCGCGGAGGGGCTGCTTACGGGTCCTGGTTCGTTGTCCACTGCGCAATAATCGGCGTTGGCGTTATGGCCTATATCGACGGCTGGCCCGACGCTGGTTATTGGCTCTTCGCGGTGTCGATGGTGCTGGTGATTGTGCCCGGTGTTCTACACAACCGGGCTGCGATGGCCGAGGTCAGGGGCAACCAAGGCCTGGCCGCGCGTCTGTACTGGCTGGCGGCTATCTTTCACCCTTCGAGGATGTGGCGCTTCAACACCAGACGTGCTGAGGCGCTCAGCAATCCAAAGATAGCAGAAAAATGCTCTGCACTGGAACGTCTGGCTTCGTCGTCGGAACCTGACCAGGCAGCAGCGCTGCAACTGATAGTGATGCGACTGCGCAGTGACTGGGAGGGAATTCTGGCGCTTCCGGTACCGAAGAATCCTTTTATCGCTCCCCTGTTCCTCTGCCTGAAGATAATGGCGCTTGGCCAACTCGGCAGGATAAGCGACATGATCAGCCTTTTTTCGGTCAACAGGCCGATGATTGAAAGCTATCCAGGCGGTGAACAAGTCCTTATGTCGATCTTCGTATTCTGCGGAAGGCCCGATGCGGTTGATCGCCTGCTGCAATCCGGATCGCTCGCGGCTCTGCCTGAGTCCGAGAGACAATGGACGTGCTATTTTTCAAGGCTCGTCTCTGGCCAAGCTTCTGCGCGTGCTATTCTTGAAGGTATCGCCGCCGCTATTCCAGACACCGACAAGCGAGTGTCGATGGAGAGGCGATTAGGCGTCCCTTTCGTTGACCCTGCCAGTCTTCCCTCCGAGCAGGCCGCAATTGTCGACCAACTGGCGAGCAGGGTTCTGCAAAAGCCGTTGCCGACGCGCAGGAAGCTTCGGCATTTTCCTGCAACGCTTGCCCTTATCGCGCTCAATCTTGCGGTCTACGGCGCGCAGGTGTCACAGGGGAATCCGCAAAGCCTGCGAGTTCTTGTCGAGCTTGGTGGCATGTGGCCGCCGCTCGTGGCCGATGGTGAATGGTGGCGGATCGGCACATCGCTTTTCCTGCATGCCGGTCCGCTTCACCTCTTGCTCAATATGGCCGTTCTCGGTGGTTTCGGGTATGCAATCGAACAGCGATCCGGCTCTTGGAGAGTGGTGGTGCTCTATTGCGTCGGTGGGATTCTGTCATCCCTGTTCGTTTTTGTCCTGATGCAGAGTGATATCATCGGCATGGCGGTGCTGGTCGGGGCATCGGGAGCGATTTTTGCGCTGTTCGGCGGTTTGGCCGCGGATGCGATCAGCCGTTGGAAGCGAACCCGGCAGATTGAGGACAGGCAGAGGATTATTGTTCTTGCGCTTCTACTGGTATTGCAGACCGTGTTCGACTTCCTGATTCCGATGGTGAGCTTTGCCGCGCACCTTGGCGGTCTCGTTGCCGGATTAGGAATTGGCGCAATTTTTAATAGTTTTAAGCGTTGACAACGCAATGAAATTTTTTCATGGTTGGCGCATGTTTACCACTCGCGCTCCACTTCTTCGACTTTCCGGCCCGACCCTCTGAGGAGGGCGGGGTTTCGTCGTCGTTGTCATAGTCGCTGCGCGGTGCTGTCATGTTTTTCAGTTTTTTTCATAGCTATATTTCGTCATGCTGCTTTGCGCGGCAGAATATTGCCGCCTCCAGCCTGACGCTTCGACTTCGTGGCGGTCGCCGGAGCTAACGGCTGCCCGGTGGCTGTATGTCCTAGTCGTAAGCGCCCTGACTGAAACATATTTTTTGAAATGTTATATTCATGTTGAACCAGCCACAGACCAAATACCGCCCGTTTGCCGCAATCGATTTGCCAAATCGTTCCTGGCCTACGCGTCAGATCACCGCTGCGCCACGCTGGTGCTCGGTTGATCTGCGAGATGGCAATCAATCGTTGATTGATCCGATGGATGGCGAAAAGAAGCGACGTTTCTTCAATCTCCTGCTGAAAGTCGGGTTCAAGGAGATCGAAGTTGCATTTCCTTCCGCTTCGCAGACCGATTTTGATTTCGTCCGCAGTCTGATTGAAGAAAACAAAATTCCATCCGATGTCGCGATCCAGGTGTTGACCCAGTCGCGACGGGAATTGATCGACCGTACTTTTGAATCGCTGCGCGGCGTCGAGAACGCCATCGTGCATCTGTATAATGCCACTTCACCCCTGTTCCGCCGGGTAGTGTTCGGCATGGAGAAAGCTGACGTGATCAGGCTCGCCGTCGAGGGAACCTCGATGCTTCGCGAGGCGGCTTTGAAGCAGCCGGATACCAACTGGACTTTTCAATATTCTCCGGAAACATTCACGGCGACAGAACCCGATTTTGCACTCGAAATCTGCGAGAGAGTGATCGAGGTATTCGAGCCGACGCCGGAGAAGCCCCTGATTCTCAATCTGCCGGCCACGGTGGAGATGGCCACCCCCAACATCCATGCCGACCAGATCGAATATTTCTGCCGTCATATCTCACATCGTGATTCCGTTGTGATCTGTCTTCATCCCCATAACGACCGGGGCACAGCCGTTGCCGCGACTGAGCTTGGAATTATGGCAGGTGCGGATCGCGTGGAGGGATGCCTGTTCAACAGCGGCGAACGTACCGGCAATGTCGATCTGGTGACCCTGGCGCTCAATCTCTATAGTCAGGGGATAGATCCGAAGCTTGATTTTTCCAACATGCGCGAAGTGGTCCAGACCGTCGAGCATTGCAATCAGATCGGCATCCATCCACGTCATCCCTATGCGGGAGAACTGGTTTTTACTGCATTCTCCGGTTCGCATCAGGATGCGATCAAGAAAGGTTTTTCGGCTCACGAAAAACGGAATGACGGTATATGGGAAGTACCTTATCTGCCAATCGATCCGGCCGATATCGGAGCGTCCTATGAAGCGGTGATTCGCGTCAACAGCCAGTCCGGCAAGGGTGGCGTTGCCTGGATACTTGAGCAGGACAAGGGGCTGAAGCTACCGCGCCAGTTCCAGATAGATTTCAGCCATGTCGTGCAGGAAATCTCCGATGAGACCAGCCGTGAATTGTCGGCGAACGACATCTGGGATGCCTTTGTCGAGACCTATTGTCTTGAGGGTCCCCAGCGTTTCGAACTGGTCGATTATGTCGATCGTGGCACCCGGCGTCCGGGCGAGGAGAGAATCTTCGTGGGTCGCATCGACATAGACGGGGTGGAACGCTCGATCAGCGGTCGCGGCAACGGTCTCATTTCCGGTGTGATTGATGCTCTGAAAACCGAGTGCGGCCTTGATCTCGAGGTGACCGATTACCACGAGCACGCCCTTCGCAAGGGGACGGATGCACAAGCTGCGGCTTACGTGGAATGCCGCCGTCCTGATGGCTCTTCCGTTTTCGGCATCGGAATAGACGCCGATATTGCGACGGCGTCGGTCAAGGCGGTTCTGAGCGCTGCCAATGCGAGCGCTCGCAAAGGTGGAAATAACGGAACAACCTGATATGAATATCAGGTCAGGTCGGGCGTGATCTGAAGGTATTACGCCCTGCCTCTCCATGAGACTATTTCCGGTCGAGACATTGTGCGAGAAAAGCAAGATTCTCGTACAATGGGA
>Ga0153920_1001261_pt1 | contig 10693 bp, 6 predicted proteins | sample TSNJ004MetaG_FD_104713 | JGI IMG/M metagenome (GOLD analysis project Ga0153920, IMG submission 104713) | Attine ant fungus gardens microbial communities from New Jersey, USA - TSNJ004 MetaG | ecosystem: Host-associated > Fungi > Mycelium > Unclassified | place: USA: New Jersey, Brendon T. Byrne...
CGGATCAACCTGTATTTCGGGCTGATGTGCGTGTTCCACTTCACCCGTTACGCCTTCGGCTTCATGGATGTGGACGGTTTCCTGTTCGCCGGGTGAAACGAGCTTGTAAAAAACGTGATCTCGATGGTCAGCCTGTATCTCATCACCTACTACATGGCGCGGTTTACCCTGTGCCTGCTGGAGGCAGAGCGGCGCGTCTTCATTTGGATACTGCGCGCGGTTACCGCCGTTTCGATCATCATCAGCCAACTGATCCCCTTTTCCGCCGCCATGATCGACGCCTTTCAGACCGCCAACCGCACGGCGACCATCGCCATTGCCGCCTACCTGATGCTGGAGGTGATTCTCGCCCTGCCCCGCTTGAAAAACGACGCGCGCATCGTGTTCGCCTTCGCTTATGTGGCCTACGGTCTGTTTGCCATCATCGAGGCGGCGTACAGTATCACCCTTCGTATGCCCAGCTTTCCCGCCGGGCTGGCGCTGATCGCCGCCCAGTGCATCGTGCTGGCCAGCAGCTACGGCAAGGCACTCACCGCCGTGGAGCGCGCGAATCTTGAACTGGAGGACAGGGTCGCCCAGCGGACGGAGGAACTGCGGGACGCCTACGCGCAGGTGGCGGCGTCGGAGCAGTATTTGAAGGACATGGTGGGCAACATCTCCCACGACCTGAAAACCCCGCTGACGGTGGTGGGCCTCAATCTGGAGCGACTGACCGACGAAGAACACCCATGGACAGAGGCTGAAACCCGGCGCTACGCCTCGGTCGCCTACAACAAGACGCTGGACTTACAGCGGCTGACCCGCAACCTGTTTGAAGCGGTGCGCATGGAAGGCGCGGGAGCCGTGTTCAAACCGGAGTGGGTAAAGCTCTCCGGCCTGTTCCCCGAGGTGTACCGGCGCTACGCCGAGTATGTGGAGAGCGCGGGCGTGACACTGGCCGTCCGCTACGGGGAGGACAGGGAGATTTGGGCGGACACGGAAAAGCTGTGGAGCATATTCGACAACACCATCAACAATGCCCTGCGCTACACGCCCGAGGGCGGTTCCGTCACCATCACGGCGGAGCCGGACGGGGCGCAAGCGGTGCGCCTGTCCATCGCGGACACGGGCGCGGGCATCGCGCCTGAGCACCTGCCCCGCATCTTTGAGCGGTTCTACAAGGCCGACCCATCCCGGAGCGGCAAGGGCGGCGACAGCGGCCTGGGGCTATACATCGTGAAAAGCGTGGCGGAGGGCATGGAGGGCGGCGTGTCGGCCGCGTCGGAGCCGGGGGTTGGAACCGTCATCCACGTCACGCTGCGGGCGCGGTAGGCGAAACTTTTCGTTGCGAAATGATGCAAAATCTGGTATACTAAAGGTAAATAGAAGAACCTTGCGAATGCGCGAGGCGTGGATTTTAACAAAAATCCCGCCCGCGCATTCGGTGGTTTTAGGGGGTGTAAAGAAGCGTTAACAACTTTTCTTTACAAGTTGGCGGGCGTGAGAATAGCGGAAAACCCTGCAATCATGGTATTTTTTCGTATTTCATTGCCTTTGTGTGTGGCAGCGCGCGGCCCGGTTTCTTTACAACTTTTTGGATTGCGGTTTACGCAAGCGAAAATTCAAGGGCGCTGTTTTTGTAAAACAGGCAGCGCAAACAGAGGAGGAGTTTTACCATGCAAACAACAAAACGCATTATGGCAATGACGCTGGCCTTTATCCTGGCGCTGGGGCTGTTCGCCACGCAGCCGCTTGTACAGGCGGCGTCGGCGGAGGCGTCCGGCTGCACGCACACGCAGCATGACGCGCTCTGCGGCTACGTCGAGGGCGTGGACTGCGGCCATTCCCACGACGATTTCTGCGGCTGGGATGAGGCCACGCAATCCGGCTGCACCCATGACTGCGCGGACGGCACCTGCGGCTACATAGAGGCCCGGCCCTGCGGCCATCAGCATGACGCAAGCTGCGGCGGCTTGGTATTAGATTCCGGCAACGCCGTCATGCTCGTAACGGCCTTTAATTCGCTGCCGCCGCATATTTCGGCGCAGACCGTGGCGCTCGGCGCATCCCAAAGCGCGCTGGCGCTGCCGGAAACGCTGGACGCCGTAATAGACGGCACAGGCGGCGTTATCGCGGGCGTGACGTGGCAATCGTCGCCGCCCTTTGACAGCGCTGCGGAGGAAGCCTACACCTTTACGCCGGTTATCCCGGTTGGATACATCGTGGAGGCGGGCGTAACACCGCCCGTTATCGCCGTTACGGTGCGGGACGCGCAGACCGCGCCCACGCAAGCGGTCACCTTCGACCTGCCGCTGAACGAATCCGGCGAAACGGCGTTCTATCTGACCGAGGGCAAACCCATAACCGACAAGGATTTGCTCGACGGCGTTACGGCCAGGGACGAAAACGGCAATCCCGTTGCCGTGACGGTGAAGGACAGGGACGGGCTGGATATGCAAAACCCCCAAATGCGCGGAGCATACCCGAACCCGCCGTATATGATTACCTACGAGGCGGAGCACCCGGCCAGCGGAGATGTTTTCACCAAAACGCGGGAGTGTTATGTGACGCTGGGTGTGGATGATATAGAGACGACGGCAATCGGCAATGTAACCGACGTAACCGAATTGCGGGGCGCGGTTGCGAGCGGCGGCAGCGGCGACGTGATTTTAAGCAACGATATTTCTATCACAGGTGCTATTATGGTTGACGGGCACCGGGCCGGTCTGGTAATAGGCCGCGACCTTACCCTTGACCTGAACGGCTATAACCTGACGATTACCGTAGACGACTTAAACGGAATAAAGATAGCCAGCGGCGTTACGCTGACCATTATGGACAGCAACCCCGGCGTAAATAAGCTCACCGTTACCAATGCTGCATCTGGGCCCGCCAACGGCACCGGCGCGGGCATCAACACCACAGACGGCACGCTGATTATCCAAAGCGGCACGGTGGAAGCAAAAGGCGGTGTGTATGGCGCGGGCATCGGCGGCGGCTATAACAGCGTGGGCGGTATAATCACCATCAGCGGCAACGCGAAGGTTACGGCCATCGGCGGCATCGGCGGCGCGGGCATCGGCGGCGGCCTATACGGCGCGGGCGGTACAATCACCATCAGCGGCAGCGCGGAGGTTACGGCCACCGGCATCGGCGGCGGCGCGGGCATCGGCGGCGGCGCGGGCGGTGCGGGCGGCATTATTACGATCAAGGATAGCGCAAAGGTTACGGCCACTTCCAGCGGCGACGACGGCGGCGCGGGTATCGGCGGCGGCAGCAGCAGCGCGGGCGGTATCATTAAAATCGAGGACAACGCGGAGGTTACGGCCACCGGCGGCGGCAACGGCGGCGCGGGCATCGGCGGTGGCCAGCAAGGCGCGGGCGGCGAAATCACCATCAGCGGCGGCACGGTTATTGCCATCGGCGGCGATGGAGTCAGCTCCAGCTACGCCTACGGCGGCGGCGCGGGCATCGGCGGCGGCGGCGGGAATTCAAATCAAGCTCCCGGCGACTCCGGCGCTTCCGGCGATATTACCATCAGCGGCGGCGCAAACGTAACCGCCAAAGGCGGCAACGGCTCCGGCACCGGTACAATGAAAGCCCACGGGGGCGCGGGCATCGGCAGCGGCGGCGTGGCGGGTGACGGCACAAGCGGTGTCTTGGGTACGCTCAACATAACCACCACAGGCTCCGTCAGCGCCACCGGCGGCGCGGGCGACAGCAACGGCGCTAACGCGGGCGCGGACATCGGCAGGGGCGGCGATAAGGACGGCGCGGGGGCGGTAAGCTTTAGCGGCGGCAGCGGCACGGTGAATGACCCCTACATCATCGTCTCACCGGGGCAGCTTGACGCGGTGCGCAACGGCCTGGCCCTTTACTACAAATTAGGCAACGACATCGACCTGGACGCTTATCTGGCAATCGGCGGCGCTGGTTATGCTAAATGGGGCGTAGCGGGCTGGCTGCCTATCGGAACCAATAGCGCCAATGCCTTCACCGGCGGCTTTGACGGAGCCGGGCATAAAATCACCGGCCTGTGGATAAACCGCAGCACAGATTTGGTAGGTTTATTCGGTTTTACAAACGGCGCTGTGATTAAAAACCTTGGCGTGGAGATAGCCGATGACGGCGTCAAAGGACGTGACTTTACCGGCGGGCTGGCGGGCTATCAAACCGGCGGCAGCATAACAGGATGCTATACCACCGGCAATGTCAGCGGCACCAGCAACTATGTCGGTGGGCTGGTGGGATCGCAAGACGAAAGCAGCATTGCAAACTGCTACGCCGCCGGCAAAGTCAGCGGCACCTCCTACATAGGCGGGCTGGTGGGAGAGCAATACGCCAACAGCGGCAGCAGCATTACCAACTGCTACGCCATCGGCAATGTCAGCGGCACCTACGACTTCGTAGGCGGGCTGGTGGGGATACAAAGAGCCACTGACGGCAGCAACAGCATCACAAACTGCTACGCCACCGGAAATGTCATCGGTGCCGAATGCGTAGGCGGGCTGGTGGGATCGCAAATCGTCGATAACAACGGTACCGGCAGCAACAGCATTGAAAGCTGCTACGCCATCGGCAATGTCAGCGGCACCTACGACGCAGGCGGGCTGGTGGGATGGCAATCCAACATCGGCAACACCATCACAAACAGCTACCGCTATCAGTACGCCACGGTAAACGGCGTGGTAATCGCGGACGACGACTCTGCTGATATCCACGGCGGCATAAAAACCGCAGCCGATTTGATGGCCAAAGCGACGTATACAGGCAACGGCTGGCTGTTTGACGCGACGACCGGCCCGTGGTACTGGGTATCCGGCTCATACCCGCTGTTGAAGGGCGCGGCCAGCAATCCCTTTACCATATACACAATCACTTACCATCTTGACAGCGGTTCGTTTACGTCTGGCTATCAGGACAGCTATAACAACGAAACGGCGCTGACGCTGCCCACCCCCAATAAGGATAACTACAGCTTCGGCGGCTGGTATGATAACGCGGGACTTACCGGCACAGAGGTAACCGCTATCGCCGCGACGGATACGGGCGATAAGGAGTATTGGGCCAAATGGACGGCGGCGTTAACCGTGCCCGGCGCGCCGACAATCGGAACTGCCACAGCGGGCGACGGACAGGCGACCGTGACATTTACCGCTCCGGCTTCCGATGGCGGCAGCGCAATTACAAGCTATACGGTTACGTCAAACCCGGACGGCAAAACAGCGTCCGGCGCATCAAGCCCAATCATCGTTACCGGCCTGACCAACGGCACGGCTTACACATTTACGGTCACGGCGACAAATAGTATAGGAACAGGCGCGGCTTCGGCGGCTTCCAATTCCGTTACGCCACAGGCGGCGACCGTGAGCGTTACCGGCGTATCGCTGAACAAATCAAGCATGGCTCTCACCGTAGGCGGCAACGAAACCCTCACCGCGACGGTCGCGCCCAATAACGCAAGCAATCAGGCGGTCATATGGAGCAGTAATAATACAAGCGTCGCCACGGTATCAGGCGGCACGGTGACGGCGGTTTCCGTTGGCAATGCCACCATCACGGTCACGACGGCTGACGGCGGCAAAACGGCAAGCTGTATCGTGACGGTGAGCAAAACCACGTCCAACGGCAATGGGAACGGTAGCGGCAGTTCTTCCACTACGGCCACTACCTACCCCGTGGCGGTTACGGTCAAGCCGGATTTCCCCACCACCGCCCGGCTGACGCTGACCAAATCGCCGGATAAAAACAACGTACTGTCCCATACCATCACAAAGGAAATGGTGCAGCAGGCGATTGACAAGGCGAAGGAGGAAGCCAAAAAGCAGGTCCGCGAAAGCTACGGCTACGCGCTGGAGTTCGACTTCAGCACGACGGCCAACATCGACAGCCTGAACATCACCTTTAACGCCGATGCGCTGGCGCTGCTGGAATCGGCGGGCGTCAAGGAAATGTCGGTTTTAACCAACACTTTCCGCTTCGGCTTCGACCTCGCCGCCATCAAGGAGCTTAACAAGCAGAGCGGCGGCAAGGCCGTCACGGTGTCGGCCTCGCGGTTCAGCAAGCTCTCTGACGCGGCAAAGAAGCTGATCGGCTCCCGCTCGGCGTGGGATATAACCGTCAGCTACAAGAACGGCGGCAAGACCTACAACATTACCAATCTCGGCAAGGGCATGGTCGCATTGGGGATGAAGTATACCCCGGCGTCAACCGAAAAGACCGGCAATCTGGCCGTGGTCTACGTTCCCGGCAGCGGCAAGCCGCAAATCCTGACCAATTCCAGCTATGATAACGGCTGGATGATCTGGCAGCGGAGCAGCCTGTCGGTCTACGGCGTGGGCTATATCGCCGACGCTCCGGCCTTTACCGACACAACGAACCATTGGGCGAAGGACAACATTGATTTCGTCGCCGGACGCGGGCTTATCTCCGGTACAAGCGCGACGGCGTTCTCGCCCGACACGGCCATCACCCGCGCGGATTTCTTGATGGCACTCGGCAAACTCTCCGGCACGGAAGTGAGCGGCTACAAGGCCAGCAGCTTCACCGACGTTGCAAACACCAGCCCCGCCATGCCCTACATCGAATGGGCTGTGAAAAACAAGATCGTGCAGGGCATCGGCAACAACCAATTCGGCCCCGGCAATAAGATCACCCGCGAGGACATGGCAGTGATGATGCAAAACTACGCAAAGGCCACGAGCTACACCATCCCCGTTTCCCGTGAGAAGGTCGCGTTCGCGGACGATTCCAGCATTAGCGCCTACGCCAAAGACGCGGTGACGGTTATCCAGCAGGCGGGCATCATCACCGGGCGCGGTAATAATCAATTCGCACCAAAGGCCAACTCGACAAGAGCGGAGGCCGCGACAATTCTGCGCCGGTTCGTTGAGCTTGTCATTGACGAGGGCACCGCGCGCGGCTGGGTACAGAACGATTCCGGCCAATGGCAGTATATCAACACCAACGGCAAGGCCGTCACAAGTAACTGGCTGACATCTGGCAGCGACAAATACTACTTCGACGATAAGGGCGTCATGGTATCCGGGAAGTGGCTGCAAATCAGCGGCAAGTGGTATTACTTCGGTGCGGACGGAAAGCTGGCGGTGAATACAACCATCGACGGGTATACGGTTGGTGAGGACGGCGCGAGGAAGGAGTAACCCATGAGTGGGACAGGGACAAAAAGGATACTGCTGGTTGACGACAGCCGCGAGATAAACGACGCCAATTCCGATTATCTTACCGGCGAGGGGTACGCCGTCCGTGCTGCGGAAAGCGGCGCGGCGGCCCTTGCCGAGCTTGAGGCGGGACGGTTCGACTGTGCCGTCTTGGATGTGCAACTGCCGGATATAGACGGCTATACGCTGTGCCGTCGCATAAAGGAGAGTTACGGCGCGCCCGTTTTATTCCTGACATGCCGTGACAGCGGAGAGGATTATAAAAAGGGCGAGCTGGCCGGTTGCGACGGATACATGACGAAGCCCTATACATTGAAGGAGCTGGCGTGGAAGATAGAAACGCTTATCAGGCGGCAGGAAAAGAACGGGTAGCCGGGAAGCTGAGATTCGCACACCGGCTGGCGACGATGAAAAAGCGGAAGCGCGCGATTAATGAGCTGATATCCGGCATAATGCCACAGAGGAGTTGTTTATTACGAATACCCACACTCACGGCTATCGCCGTAACACATTTGAGGTATAGCTGCCAAATAAGACGGCCGGCAGACTGAACGTAAAGCCTTCCAATGGCAGCTATGCGATTGGAGGGCTTTATATGTTTAACGGACCATACGCGAAATATCTGGATGTCGTGCCGCCACGAACACGCGGCGGCACAGGGTAGCTCCCCCAAAATCACAGTTTATAAACTCAATACATCCATTTGCCCCGCGCAAAACCATAAAAAAGGGGCGTGGATTCGTCGCGGCCTTTTACAGACAGGCCGAAGCGCCCGGCAGGACAATAATCTGCCGGGCGCTTTATGTTTTCATGAAGATTTTCCCCGCGCTCGTTCGCCGCCTGCTCCCTTCGTTTTCCGCAATCCATACGAAGATATGAAAATCAGAAACGGAGGCGAGATAAATGAATTTACCAATGCTTGTAATAGACAGTGATCTGGATGTTTCCCGGCGCGAACAGGCCGGGTGGATGCAAAACGGAATCCCCACGGTGAGGGTGGATACCATGTGCGAGGGCGTGAAGCGGCTGGGCGCCGAATCTTTCCTGTTTACCGCCATAAACGCGGATACCATTCATTACCTTCCGATGCTGAAAATCATGGATGAGGTATCGCCTACGCCCATCTTAATCATAACCTCGGCGTTCACAGTATACGATCAGGTGGAGGCGCTTCACCACGGCGCCGACGCTTACGTTCCATTTAGCCGTCAGGTCGATGAGAATATTATGCTTGCGCTGGCCTTAATCAACAGATACAACGCGCGGGGCAAGCGCCCGTACCACCCGCCGCGTACCGAATCATATGAGAAGCTGCTATTCTCTCCGGGGTCCAGTCAGGTGTTTTGCGGGAACGAGGAAATACCGCTGACGGAAAAGGAATTTAACATTCTGATGTACCTCTTTGAGAACCGCGGCATTGTATTGACATACAACCAGATATTCCACAGGGCTTGGGGAAACGGTTATGGCGACGCGTCGCATGGCACCCTGTGGAACCATATCATCAGGATTCGGAAAAAGCTCGCGCGGTTTACGGGCGGCGACGGCTATATTGAGAACCTGAGAAACGTGGGATACAAGCTCCCTGCGTACAATGGCAAACAGGCGTCCCGCGATTCCGCGGCGGTTTCTTGACTGGCGGCGGGGAAACGGGCATAAAACGTCCGTTTCCCCGCTGTTTGCCGTATGCGGAAAATAAAAGGCAAAATACAGTTAAAAGAAAGCCGAAATACAGTTAGCGTCTTTATACTCCCCCTTATTACAGAAAATGGGGGGATGAAGCCGCGCGGTTCCGCTGCCCCCGCATGGGGAGTGCGGTATGCGCCGGGAAAAGACAGGACTATTTGTTGCAAAATTCAATACTTACTTAATTCAAGCAGCCGCGAACCCGCAATGGTTCAAGGCTCTTTCGCGCACAGCGCATTCAGGCGCCTTTGCGTCTTTTTCTATACACAACATTCATTCCCTGCGTGTACGCACGTTTGCCTTCTGGCGGACGCGCCTTTTTTATTTTGCCCTGTATACGGACAAGCCCGGACACGGTTTGCCCCGATGCCGTTCGCCGCCTTCCTTCTGTTTGCCGCGATCAATCGCAGATAACGGCGGACAGGAGGATTGCCATGCAAAAAAACTGATAAACTACCCCATTAGGGCGCGATTGGCGCCCTTTCCTCCGTTCGCCGGCATTACCCCACAACGAACGAACGGAGGAATATAATGGACAAGCCATATGTGGAAATCATGTATAAGCTCGCCGATGGAAAGCGGATTCGCCTCGAAGTTTCGATAGAGGTAAAAGACCTGTTACAGCAGGCCGACCGGCAAATCCGCTCCCAAAGGCGGCAAGACAGGCGGCGTCACACGGAATACATAGACGGACTGACAGACACGACTATTGTATGCCCGCAAGAGGACTTCGCCGATCTCGTAGATAGGATGGACAGCTATAAGCGGCTTTATTCCGCTATCGAAAAGCTGACCGACGTACAGAAGCGCAGGCTATGCCTGTATTTCTTTGGAGGGCTGACTTACAGAGAAATCGCCGATTTTGAGAACGTCAACCATCGGACGGTTATCCGGTCTGTTGAGCAAGCCTTATGCAGGCTTCGCAAATACTACGCTGAATAAAGTAACCCTTTGTACTGCTCCGTCGTCTTGGCGGAGCAGTACCTATATATGGAATCGCCGCCGATAATCGCCCATACATAATTCCATTCTCACAGGGTAAAATAAATGTCACTTAGATTATACCGCATATGCGGCAGTAATTACAAGACATAGCCAAACTATTTTATGCACCATTTGGGCAGTAAAATATAAGATATAGGTGGTGCATGTATGGATGTATTGGCGCGCATTGTTCAACTGCGTGATGAACGCGGATGGAGTAATTATAAACTGGCAAAAAAGACCGGCATTTCTCAAACTACAATAGGGCATATGTTTACCCGCAATACGCAGCCGAGCATTGCTACGCTTGAATCAATATGTGAGGGCTTCGGGATAACGCTCTCCCAATTTTTTTCGGATGGTAGCGGTATGGTTTCATTGGATGATGAACAACGAGAATTACTCTCCGCGTGGAGCACCCTATCAAAAGAGCAAAAAACAACCCTTTTGGAATTACTGAAAAAGATGTAGTCTTATCATATAATAAAAAGGTGCCTGGCAGTACAAAAAAGCTGCCTGGCATTTTTTTATGTTTTTGCATAAATACAGGCCCCAAAACGCCTCTGCCAGTCCTTAGGGTAGAAGGATAATTCCCTTCACTCGTACCTTGACAATTTCATATACGGTATTTTAGGTACATACCCACGCGCGCGCGAGCGCGATAAGGGACGGCGCGGCGATGGACAGCCCGGAAGGGCTGCCGGAGCGATAAACGTCCGCTTATAACCCATCCGTGGCAGGATGGGCGCGATAACCCGCGCGGGGGGCAACGGTACTTCCTCACGGCCTCCTAATGACTTGGGGGGAGCCCTGCGGTATGCGCTTGCTCTGGCAAAGCGGCGGTACAGGCGGAGCTATGACGC
>Ga0153920_1001263_pt1 | contig 10691 bp, 8 predicted proteins | sample TSNJ004MetaG_FD_104713 | JGI IMG/M metagenome (GOLD analysis project Ga0153920, IMG submission 104713) | Attine ant fungus gardens microbial communities from New Jersey, USA - TSNJ004 MetaG | ecosystem: Host-associated > Fungi > Mycelium > Unclassified | place: USA: New Jersey, Brendon T. Byrne...
AAAATGCACCACGCCGTGGAACTGCCCATCCGGCGCGGGCGACGTCTCCGCCCAATAGTAGAAGTCTTCCGCCAGCAGGCAGCCTTCGAAACCCATATCGATCCTGTCGAGCGCGTGTCGATCCAATGAAAAGGCGGCATCGTAGCACGTCGCATGACAAGCGGCATACCCGCGCAAGGCAGTAGAATACTGCGGCATAGCAACCCACGACTCTAGTTACCGACACCACGATGTTCACCGGAATTGTTCAAGGCACGGCCACGCTGTCGTCCATCGAAGATCGCGACGGCATGCGCACCCTCGAGCTGGCGTTTCCCGAAGGCTTCTGCGAAGACCTCACCCTCGGGGCCAGCGTCTCGGTCGATGGCGTATGCCTGACCGTCACGCAACTGCTCTCGCCCACCGCAGCATCGTTCGACGTCATCCTCCAAAGTCTGAACGTCACGACGCTCGGCAGCTTCGGCACCGGCGCGCAGGTCAACGTCGAGCGCGCCGCCAAGGATGGCGCCGAAATCGGCGGCCACCCGCTGTCGGGTCATATCGACTTCTCGACGGAAATTCTCAGCGTACGCACGTCGGATACCAACCGCGTGCTGCGCATCGCTATTCCCGAAGCGTTCCGCAAGTACGTCTTCGCGAAGGGCTATATCGCGATCAACGGCGCGAGCCTGACAGTCTCGGAAGTCAATCGACAGGAAGGCTGGTTTGAAGTGTGGCTGATTCCGGAGACACGTCGCATGACGACGTTCGAGGACAAGCTCGCCGGTACGCGCGTGAACATCGAGATCGAACGCAGCACACAAGTTGTGGTCGACACGGTGCGTGAAGCCGTCCAGGAAAGCCTTGGCCGACTGCAACCGGTGCTCGAAGCCCTGCTCAAGGAAAAGGGCCTCACGCTCGACGATTTCGTTTCCGTCCCGCAATTGCCCTCAGGCAGCGCGGACGACAAACCGGCTTCCAAGGCCTGAGCCTGCCGCCCCACATCGAAGGACATTCATGCAACTAGCCACCTGGAACGTCAATTCGCTCAAGGTTCGTCTCGGTCACGTGCAGGATTGGCTGCGCAGCAATCCGGTCGACGTTCTCTGCCTTCAGGAACTGAAACTCACCGACGAGAACTTCCCGATCACGGAAATCGCCGCACTCGGCTATACATCGCACTTCACCGGGCAAAAGACGTATAACGGCGTCGCGCTCCTGGTCAACCACGCGAAAGTGGGCGAAGCCAAGGATCTCGTCAAGAATCTGCCGAACTTTGCCGACGAGCAGCAGCGCCTCATCACTGCGACCATCGGCGGTGTGCGTGTGGTCTGCGGCTACTTCCCCAACGGTCAGGCGGTCGGCTCGGACAAGTTCGCCTACAAGCTGAACTGGCTCGACGCCCTCACCCATTGGCTCTCCGATGAAATGGAGCGTCACCCGCAACTCGCGCTTCTCGGCGACTACAACATCGCCCCCGAAGACCGCGACGTGCACGACCCCGCGAAATGGGAAGGCCAGAATCTGGTGTCGCCCCAGGAACGTCAGGCGTTCGCGCGCCTGCAAGGACTCGGCCTGCGCGATACGTTCCGCATGTTCGATCAGCCCGAAAAAACATTCAGTTGGTGGGACTACCGTATGGGCGCCTTCCGCCGCAACGCCGGGCTGCGCATCGATCACATTCTCGTGTCGTCTGCGCTGGCTGAGCGCTGCACGGCTTGCGACATCGACCGCGTGCCGCGCACGTGGGAACAGCCCTCGGATCACACACCGGTCGTCGCCACGTTCAAGGACTAGGACCAGGACCAGAACCGATAGGCAGATGGATTGACGGGCGGATGCAGGCGCGTCCGGTCGGCAATGCAAAACGGCACCTGAATCAGGTGCCGTTTTTTCATTTCACGAAGCCTTGGAAAATCACTGGCTGGCGCGCGGGTCCGTCAGACGCGACTCATAGACAAAACAGCGAATCGCCGCCTTGTTGCGTGTATCCATCTGCATGAACTCGAGGCCGTAGGCCCACGTACCATCAACACGCGGCCCCTCCACGCCTCGCACGGCGGCCATGCCGAGAATCGGCACGACGTCCGCACCGATCGGCACGCGAAACTGCAACGCAACGTGATGACAGCCTTCGGGCAACGGGGCCTTCGCCACGATGCCCGCCCCGTCGGCGCTGATGTCTCGCACCAGCACCAACCACTCGGGCGTGTCCTGCGGGTCGGCCAGCATGCGGGTGAAGGACGCACGTGTCGTCTCGTCCAGCGGGGACAGCCGTGCGACCAACCGCGTATCGACGCGAGGCGTGCGACGCACCGGCGTCTCACGCACCTGCGACGGACGCGAGATCACCACGTAGTCGAACGGGCCGTGATGGACGCTATGCACGTCGCACGTGAATTCATACAGGTTGTCGCCGGGAAACGTCCAGAGCGCGAGCCGATCGCCCGCCGTCACCGGCAGACGCGTCTCTCCCGATGTGGGTGGCGTGATGATCAACATGCCGTTGGGCGCCCGGCCGATCAGCCGCGCACGCACGCGCGTGGTGTCGGCATCGGGCGCAACGCGCACCTGCACCCACGCACCGATAGGCAATGGCACGGGCAAGCCGTGGAGATACACCGTAGATGCCGATGCCGATGTCTCCAGCGGCGAGGCTGAGTTCGCTGCCTCAGTGCGGCCAGCGGCCTCGCCCGTGGTGGCAACCTCGGGAAGCGGCCGGTGCGGCGCGAACATCGTAAAGAGCCAATCGAGATCGGCTTCGGACGGCAAACGTTCGCCCGCCGCCAGCAACGGCGTGCCGTCAGCATCGAACAAAGGCCAGGAAAGTGGAGCATGTGCGTCAAGCTCGCGGCGATTGACCGCCACGAACCCCGGATAGCCTGACGCAATACAAGTCGAGTGCATGTGCCTGGGAGAGTACGAAACCCTTGAGAGCCTGGGAACAAGGCATTGGCCTTCCCCGCATTCCGGCACGCGGGGCCACGTCTTGGGCGACCCTCTTCGTGCCGGCATCCGTAGCCAAAACCCCACAAATGTCGCCAATTACAGAAATTCCACGCATCCGGCCGGCCGGACACGCCGCCCGTTGATAGGCGACGCATTACGCGTCCGTATTTTTACCACGAAAGCCCATGTGTCCTGACGACGAAATATCGGGCAAAGGGCCCGTCAATCTCCGTTGATCTCAGTCGACATGGCGTCGGTGGCGCCTCTACGCGTCGCCAGAGCATGACGAATCGTGTCGGCCCGAAGCGGCAAGCGGATCGCCCAGAACCATGGGAGTGTGTCACGACAAGCCTGCGCCAGTCCCGGCAGGCATCGGACTTCGGGACAAGTCAGCCAATTGATCAGACGTTCCGCCAATGCCTCCATCGACCCCGCCTCGTTCGCCAGACACATGCGCAGCGCGACCGCCTGAGGCAGATGACGCCACGCCGCGTCGCCACTCATTGTTTCATTGAGCAACGCGAGCGCGTAGTGGCGATACAGGCGAAGCGCCTCTGCGGGAGGTGTCGCCCCTCGGAGCGCACTCGACTCATCTGTTGCCGTCGACCAGGGGCGTTGCCATTCCGGTTGTGTTGCCAGCCAACTCAGCCCCGCGACGAGAGAAATGAGGCGAACCCGCCGCGCCATCGACGCACTCAGTGGCACATCGCCATCTCGAGTCAGCACGGGAACATCGCGGAAAACGTCATCCACATCGGCGTGCGCAACGCGCCGCAATTGCACGTGGCCCGGCGAGCGCGCCAGATTCACTAGTATGTCCATCCGATCGGTCGGACTCAGCGACGTGCGTGCAGCGCCCGTATGCGCCGCGCCGGTCGCCACGACATCGGCATGCAACGCGTCGTCCAGCGTTCCGTGGCATGCCGCATTGGCCCGATGCTCGCCCGTTTTGCCGCACCAGCGCCCCATCAACCTGACGAACGGATCAAGCCGACGCTCCACCGGCCAAAGCCCGGCGAGAAACCCGAACTCTCGCAGCAGGCCCGGGAGCTGCGACATGGTGCCAGGCAGAAAGTCGTCGGGCGACTCGGTGTCGCGCACCACGACACGCGTGCCAAGCCAATGCCACCCCGGCAGGGTGTCGTGAGCGAAAGGGTTATCGCCCACCTTCGGCTCGCCAGCGGCATTCGATCCAAGAAGCCTCGCCAGCAAATGCATTGGCAGGCGTGCGGCGACGTTACCATCTGCGCGAATCAGCACTACGCAACGCGCATCGGACGCGTTGATCCCGTCCGCAGAAAGTGCCGCGTGCATCTGCGCCGGCAACGCATCGAACCATGCCTCCCGCAACGCCTGCGCGCGCAATGCGCCGATACCTCCTGCCCCTTCACCGGCCCAATAGAGCGTTTGACACATTGCCCCGGAGAGCGACCAGCATGGCCTGCGCGAGGCAGCGCCGCAATCCCTGTGCAATTCCCTCATCAGCGACGCCGTCACCCACTCCGCGCGACCGCGTAATAGCGGCACATCATTCAGCTCGCCAACGGTATGGGTTAGCCATTGGGCACGCAGTTCGGAGAATCCATCATGCTCGCCGATGCCTCCCCCCTCGCTCATTGCGGCCAGCAGGCATCCAAGCCACTCGCTGCGACGCACGTGGTCAGGCAAGCGGTGCAGCGGCGGCGCCATCTCGTGTCCCGTGTCGAGAATGCCCGGCTTGCGGCCCAGCGCGCTCAACAGTTGCATGAAGACATTCGCGCGCGCCGCCGGCTGATCGGGCGAAAATGTCATCCACGATTGCACGACCTTGTCGAGTTCGGGAGGCGTCAGGCCGCGCAACCACGTGGCGTCGAGACGAATACGCGCGTCCTGCCATTGCGTGCCTGTCAGATTGCAATCGGGTCCGATGCGAAGGTGTTTCAGACTCGCACCGCAAAAGCGCGCGTTGCGCAAATCGCAAGATTCAAAGTACGCGCCATTGAGCTTTGCCCCGCGAGCATCCCACTCCGTGAGGACACACTGACGGAATTCGGCGCCACGAAGATCGGCCCCCAGGGCTTGCGCTTTGCGCATCGTCATCGACGTCCATTGCGAACGCTTTGCCTTCGCACCGATCAGCTTCATGCCATGTGCGCTTCCTGCGGTGAAGCAAGCGCCATGCAGCTTGGTTTGCTGGAACGAAGCGCCGTCGAGACGCGCCTTCGCAAACGTCAGACCATGACATTTGGCACCGGCCAGGTCTGCCCCGCTCATGACGGTATGCAGGATCTCGGCGCCGCGAAGATCCGCCTCCACGAGCCGGGAATCGGTCAGATCGGCCGCCCGGAAATTCGCGCAGCGCAGATTGGTTCCCTCAAAATCCGCACCGATCTGCTTCGAACACGCAAAACCCGCCTTGGGTAACGATGCCCCGCCCCACCACGCGCCGTTGAAATGGCCGCCGGCAAACTTTGCCCCCGGCGCCACCACGCCGCGCAAATCGGCATTGGGCATCCACAAATCGGGAAGCGACGCATTGCGCAAGTTCGACAGCGTAAGCGCGACACTCAACACGGAAACCGGCCATTCACGCATGGGCAGCCGCTCGCACGCCAGCATGTCGCCCAGCGCCTCGTCACTCGACGACAGCCAATGCCATCGCAAAGCCGCTGCGGTCTGCCCATCCCCCGTGCTACACCACTTCACGAGGTCGCGAGCCACCTCCGCAGCCCGCGCACCATCGAGCAGATGCGAGAAGCGGGTGACCCACGCCTGCTTGAGCGCGCCCTTATCGAAGGGCAACTCGCCTTGTGCGGCATCCGCCCTTGCTGCCAGGTGGGCCGTGCTTTCGTATCGCCCTCGTGCGTGCGACGCCGAGGGGAGGATATTCACCAGCCATGCCACCTGCAGTGAAATCGTGCGGCGCTCGTCCTCGTTGGCACACAGAATCGCCCGACGCAATGCCTCGGGCGGTGCCACACTGCACGCCGCAATATCGGAAGGCGACAAGAGGCCCCGATTAACGGCACCGATTTCGATATCGCGGACGGCCGCGGAGGTCTGTCCCCCGCCGGAAATCCAGTTTCGAACCGACAACATGCGTTGCTCCCTGGCACGCGTTTATCCACGTGCACAAAAAAGCCACCATGTTGCCGAAGGAATTCGGGACCGCGCGCTGAGGAAATTCTGATTTGGTGCGCAGCCCCGTCAGGGAATGCTGTCGTCTCAGGCGAGACAGAGCTTGAGCGCGTCGCGCCAGTCGGGGGCGCGAACGCCGAAGGTGCGTGCGAGCTTGTCGTTGTCGAGGATCGAATACGCCGGGCGCTTGGCCGGCAGCGGATAGGCAGAAGTCGGAATCGCCACAACGTTCGGACGTTTTTCCGGCGCGCTCAGATCGAGAATCGCTTCGGTGAACCCGTGCCACGTCGTCTGCCCGGCTGCCGTCAGATGATAGAGACCACCGTGCTCGCGCCAGAAATCCGCATCGACGCCCTTCTCGCCAAACCCCTGAACCAACACCTGCGACGTCAGTTCAGCGATCGTGCGGCACCACGTCGGCGCGCCATGCTGGTCGGACACGATGCGCAACTCATCGCGCTCGCGGGCGAGCCGCTGGACGGTCAGCAGGAAATTGGCGCCGCGCGAACCATACACCCAGCTCGTGCGCAACACCAGATGATTCGCGCCACTCGCCGCGATAGCGGTTTCGCCCGCCAGCTTGGTGCGACCGTAGGCGTTCTGCGGATTGGTCGGCTCCTCCTCGCGATACGGCGTGGAGGATGTTCCGTCGAAAACGTAGTCGGTGGAGTAATGAACGACAAGCGCGCCGCTTCGTTTGGCCTCTTCGGCCATGATCCCCGGCACGACCGCATTGACCTGATACGCTGCGGCCTCTTCCGTCTCGGCGCGATCGACTGCCGTGTATGCCGCCGGGTTGACGATCATGTCCGGGGCGAAGTCGCGCAGGGTACGCACCACGCTGTCGGTGTCGAGCAGGTCCATCTCGTGGCGTCCGGGGGCGTGCACGTCGCCCATCCCCTGCAGGCTACGTGCCAGTTCCCAGCCCACCTGCCCGGTAGCGCCGGTCAACAGGATGCGTCTTGCCATGATTCGACTCCCTTGTCGCTCAACAGTGAACCAGGGAGCCTACCGCGATTGGCTTCAGGTTTCCAGCCCCAATTCCTGAATCTTGCGCGTAATGGTGTTGCGGCCGATGCCGAGACGGCTCGCCGCTTCGACCTTGCGCCCGCGCGTGAAATCGAGTGCCTCATTGATCAATGCGGTCTCGAAACGACGCGTCAACTGGTCCATCACGTCGGGTGACGCCGAACGAAGCAAACGCGCAACCTCGCGGCGCAAGATCGGCTCCCAACTGTCTGCCGCCGCAACGTCGCCCGGGGCGCCGACAACCCCCGTCACGGCAGGCGCCCCGTTCACGCCAGCCGCAACCCCGGACGGCGCAGGCCCCACGCCAACGCCACCGTACCCGGTCGCAGCCCCCGCAGGCACCGATGCCGCCACAGCGGCCGTCGACACCGCGGCATACGCCGGCGCGCCCGCAGATGTCCCCACCCCGGTCGCCGACGTCGCCGCCGGTACCTGGAACTCCGGCGGCAGATCCTTGATCTCGACCGTCTGCGCCGGGGCCATGACCGTGAGCCAGTTGCTCAGGTTTTCGAGTTGACGCACGTTGCCCGGGAACGGGAAACGCGTCAGGTGCGCCAACGCCGCCTCACTGATGCGCTTGGTCTCGACCCCCAGTTCGCGCGCGCTCTTCTGCAGGAAGTGACGCACCAGCAGCGGAATATCCTCGTTACGCTCGCGCAACGACGGCAGACGCAGGCGAATCACGTTCAGGCGGTGATACAGATCCTCGCGGAACAATCCCTGACGCACGCGATCTTCCAGATTCTGGTGCGTCGCCGCGATGACACGAACATTCGCCTTGATCGGACTATGGCCGCCGACTCGGTAGTAATTGCCGTCCGAGAGCACGCGCAACAGACGCGTTTGCAAATCGAGCGGCATATCGCCGATTTCATCGAGGAACAGCGTGCCGCTTTCCGCCTGCTCAAAGCGTCCGCGCCGCGTGGATTGCGCGCCGGTGAACGCACCGCGTTCATGGCCAAACAATTCGGACTCCAGCAAATCTTTCGGAATTGCCGCCGTATTCAGAGCAATGAACGGCCCCGAGGCACGCGGCGAATGCCGGTGCAGCGCCCGTGCAACCAGTTCCTTGCCCGACCCGGATTCCCCGGTGATGAGCACGGTCGCGCTCGAATGCGACAGGCGGCCGATGGCACGGAATACGTCCTGCATCGCACTGGCCTGTCCGAGAATTTCAGGCTCTTCGGTGATGCGTTCGTCGTCCGTGGCCTCGCGCAGGCTCTCTTCGACCGCGCGCAGAATCAGTTCGACCGCGCGATCTACGTCGAACGGTTTGGCCAGATACTCGAACGCGCCGCCCTGAAAGGCCGCTACCGCGCTGTCGAGATCCGAGAACGCGGTCATGATGATGACCGGCAGTCCGGGATGCCGTTGCTTGGCCATTTGCAGCAGTTCGAGCCCGGAGCCGCCCGCCATGCGGATGTCCGAGACCAGCACCTGCGGCGAGTCGTGTTCGAGTGCGGCACTCGCTTCGCGCGGGCCCGTAAAGCTGCGCACCGGCAGGTTGGCACGCGAGAGCGCCTTTTCCAGGACCCATCGAATCGATTGGTCGTCGTCTACTATCCAGATCGGCTTCATTGTTCACCGTGTAACGTCTATGCCCGGCCGCAGGTGCTACGGCCGACGGCGTGAGGGCCGCATCAGCCCAGGGGCAGCAGGATTCGAAAATCCGTCCGTCCGGGCCGGCTTTCGCATTCGATGAGACCATCGTGGCGCTGCACGAACGACTGCGCCAGTGTGAGTCCCAGACCGCTTCCGCCATCGCGCCCGGAGACGAGCGGATAGAAGATGCGATCACGAATGTCGGCGGGAATGCCAGGCCCGTTATCGATCACATGCAATTCCAATGCCAGCTTGTGCAATCGCTTGGCAATCGTGATCTTTCGCGCCACTCGCGTACGCAATTCGATGCGTGCGTCGCCTCGCGCGATCTGCTCGCGCAACGCCTCTGCACCATTGCGCACGATGTTGAGCAGCGCCTGAATGAGTTGCTCCTTGTCACCACGAAAATCGGGCAGGCTCACGTCGTAGTCGCGCTCGATCGACAAGCCCTGCGGAAACTCGGCAAGCACCACGGAACGCACGCGCTCACACACCTCGTGGATGTTCACGTCCGTGGCGATATAAGGGTGACGATGCGGCTCGAGCAGGCGGTCGACCAGCGTCTGCAGCCTGTCGGACTCCTTGATGATGACCTGCGTGTACTCGCGCAACTCGCGCTGGTCCAGCTCGAACTCCAGCAACTGCGCCGCACCGCGAATCCCGCCCAGCGGGTTCTTGATCTCGTGCGCCAGATTGCGGATGAGCTGCTTGTTCATCAACGCCTGGTCGATGATGCGTTCTTCGCGCTCGTTCTTGATCTTCTGCTCGTTCTCGATCAACTCGACGATCACGAAGTCGGGCGCAGCCTCGGGGGCGGCCACAATCGCGTGCGTATGCAGCGGCTCCTGTGCGGTGCGCTCAAGCACCAGATCGAGGCGCGTTGTCTGAAAGTGGTTGGCGATGAGATCGACCAACGTCGACGAAAGCACCTCGCCATTCGTGAAGACGTCGTTCCACGTCATCTGCGACAGCGAACGGCGCGAGAGCGCGAGCAGCGCCTCGGCCGCCGGATTGGCGAACACGACACGCAGCGTGTGCTTCTCGAGCACGAGCAGCACCGTCGGCAGCGCTTCGAGACCGGGCAGAATACCGGTGGCCGTGAGCTTCGCCTCCCAGGGCTCAATGCTCGTATGCAACGCCGACATGTGACCGGACAATCCGGCAGCATCGGTCGTCATATCGACGGCATGGGGGTCTTCGGCGGCAGCCGCATGCGAAGCACGCTTCGACGGCCCTTTCGCTCCAGCACGGACACTTTTCATCAAGGATCGAGGCGATAGATTCATGGCTGGCTACGAGGTGAATGCGCGCTGCGGATAAAAAAGGGGGACGGCCGCGGCCATCCCCCTTGCTTGTCGAGCATGACGGTCGGCCGCTGGCGTTCCGTCATGCCGGCGCATTCCCTGCGCAGCGATTCGATTACAGCGAGTAGTACAGTTCGAACTCGAGCGGGTGCGTGGTCATGGCCACACGACGTGCTTCTTCCGTCTTGAGCGCGATGTACGAATCGAGCATGCCGTCCGTGAACACGCCACCACGGGTCAGGAACTCGCGGTCTTCGTTCAGGTACTCCAGCGCCTGTTCGAGGCTCGAGCACACGGTCGGGATCTTTGCATCCTCTTCCGGCGGCAGGTCGTACAGGTTCTTGTCGGCAGCTTCGCCCGGGTGGATCTTGTTCTGCACGCCATCCAGACCCGCCATCAGCATGGCCGAGAAGGCCAGGTACGGGTTGGCCATCGGGTCCGGGAAGCGCGCTTCGATGCGGCGGCCCTTCGGGTTGGCAACGTACGGAATGCGGATCGAGGCCGAACGGTTACGGGCCGAGTAGGCCAGCTTCACCGGGGCTTCGAAGTGCGGCACGAGACGCTTGTACGAGTTCGTCGACGGGTTCGTGATGGCGTTCAGCGCGCGAGCGTGCTTGATGATGCCGCCGATGTAGTACAGCGCGAATTCCGACAGACCGCCGTAGCCGTTACCGGCGAACAGGTTCTGACCGTCCTTCCAGACCGACTGGT
>Ga0153920_1001264_pt1 | contig 10683 bp, 9 predicted proteins | sample TSNJ004MetaG_FD_104713 | JGI IMG/M metagenome (GOLD analysis project Ga0153920, IMG submission 104713) | Attine ant fungus gardens microbial communities from New Jersey, USA - TSNJ004 MetaG | ecosystem: Host-associated > Fungi > Mycelium > Unclassified | place: USA: New Jersey, Brendon T. Byrne...
TCATGAAATGCTGATTCCCGCGGCTATTAGCTCGTTTGTCAACTTTGTTATATTGTTTTCGTTATGATCAAAAAAAATCGTCGTTACACCCATATTTTGGGGTGTGATAAGGTTTTCCCTCTTGTTGTCGATGAAGATACACTCACTCGGTAAAACAGTTAATGTTTCAAATATCCAGTTGAATATTTTCCGGTGCTCTTTTCCGGAACCGATATCAGCCGAAACGGCAATACCGTCAAAACAAATATCCGAAGGGGATTGTAATAAGAAGAATATGGTGCGAGGTTAACAACAGGAACAAGTTTACTTGTTCCTGTTTAATTGTTGTAAAGACTACCTTAATAATAATCTTGCAAGTATAAGGTCAAAAAAATCTTTGATATCGTTTTATCATGCCCCGCCTTTGCGGGGGAAATTTATCAGGCAATCTCTTGATTTAATAATATTATTATCATCAACAACACGGAAAATAAGCCAATAATTGTATATAGTGCATATAAAAAGAGTTATAAATTCATTTATTATGTCCATTGTAATCCAATTATCGCAGGCATATAATTAATAATATACTAATAATATTAGTAAATAATATTAGTAAACAATATCTGATTTGTATTCATCCGCCAATGAATACAAATCTGATAGAGGCAAAGTGGGACAAAAACGAGATGAAAGGAAGGTATACATGAAGCAAAACAATCGAAAATGGATGGCAATTCTCTTGGCTTTTACGATGGTCTTCGTATTAGCCTCTTGTTCAGGCACCAGCCAGACAGGCGCTGGTTCGCCTCTCTCTGAAAGTGCAGCACCTGGGTCGGCCCCCGCTGCATCGGCTGCCGGTGACGGCCTGTCGTCGGCCGAAAACAGCCTGGAAGAAATCATGCAGAGCATCGAACCGCTGGAAAACCCGGTAAAGCTGCGCATCGGGATCGGCGCAGGGATTCTCCACGATTTTCCTGCATATCTTGCAGAGAAGCTGGGACTTTTGGAGCATGCGGGGATTGACGCAAATATGCTGTATTTCGGCAATGGCCCGCTAATGGTGGAGGCCCTGACAGCTGGTGAATTGGATGTTGCGGGCTACGGTATTGGCGGTATCCTGGGCGGCTCCGTTACTGACGTCGCGAAGATCGTCCATATCCGCATGGAAGAGGCTGTCGTACAGAAGTATTTCGTCAAGGCAGATTCTGCTATAGCGCAATTTGGTCTGAATCCGGAAACCGGTATGTACGGCAACAAGGAGACATGGGCGGGGAAAGAGGTTTATGTTCCGCCGGGGACGACGCTGCAATACCTGCTGGGAGCGGCATTGGAGAAGATGGATATGACAATGGCAGACATAAAGCCGGTTTTCATGGATGCAAAAAACGTGAACACAGCCCTGTACGCCAACCAGGGCGACGCCTGGGCCCTTTGGAATATGTTTGGCTACGCTGGTGAGCTTCAGAATGACTATGTGGAGGCATTTAACGGCACGACGGCGGGGATCAGCTTATCCGCAGCGTCGGTGGTGCGGACGGAAGCCCTGAACAACCCCGACTTGGCAGCGGCCGCGAAAAAATGGCTGGAATGCCAGCTGGCTGTAATCGACTGGATGCAGGCAAGCGAGGAAAACATGAATATCTCTGTGGATTACTTTTACGAATGGACCCAGGAAGAGGGCATCATGGCGGAAAAAGAGGACCTCTACCGATATATGAACGATGCGTCCTTTTTTAATCGCAACGAGTGCCTGGATCTGATGACCAGTGCCGACGACGAGGGTGTCATGACAGCCATGGGAATGATCTTGAATGCCATGGACTTTTTCGTCGGCGAGGGAAACTATCGAGAAAGTGATAAGGCCAAAATAACCGAAGAAGACTTTTATGTGGATTTCATAAAAGAGCTGCAATGAGATAGCATTGTATAAGCGCCACTCCGGATGGAGGGGTCATCTGGAGTGGTGCATGTGAGAAAGGAGGTATTGTCTTGGGGATAGATACACAAAATACTGCGAAATTTGTGAAACAGCGCAGAAAGGATAACTCATGGTATGCTTTTCTGTCGGTTGCCACAGTACTTGTATTTTTGCTGTTGTGGGAGCTGCTGGCAATCATTGGGGTGTTTCCGCCTAACAAAGTTCCTGCGCCCACGGATGTATTCCGCGCTCTGGTGTTTAAAATGACGAATACCGGCCCAGACGGCGCGACGCTGCAGGTAAATATTCTTGCAAGCCTGCAGGTGTCACTGTCCGGCTTGCTGCTGGCGACCCTCATCGGGGTGCCTCTGGGTTTGCTGATGGGGTGGTACCGCTCCTTTGACCGGATGATCCGGCCGCTGTTTGAAATCCTGCGTCCGATTCCGCCGGTGGCCTGGATTCCCCTCGCCATCCTGTGGATCGGTGTAGGCCTGCAGGCCAAAGCCGCCATCATTTTTCTGTCCGCCTTTGTACCCTGTGTGATCAATTCTTATACCGGGATCCGCCAGACCAACCCGACCCTCATTAATGTCGCAAAAACTTTCGGCGCTAAGGATTTTTACATATTTCTTCATGTTGGGGTGCCCTCAGCGGTTCCCATGATTTTCGCCGGAGTCCGGGTTGCATTGGCCAATGCGTGGGGAACGCTGGTGGCGGCTGAAATGGTGGCAGCCTCGGCAGGATTGGGCTACATGATCAACATGGCTCGCCAATTCAACCGCATTGATGTGATTGTGCTGGGGATGGCATGCATCGGTACGCTGGGTTTTCTGTTTACATGGTTGTTCGGTCTGTTGGAGCGCAAAATTGTGAAAGGGAGGACAGTTTGATGGCAAAATTGGAAAATCAAGTGGAACACGCAGGCGACGTCCGGCAAGACAGCACCGTGAAAAAGGCCGTCAATGCGATTTTACCCTTTGTATCGATTATAATTCTCGTCTTGATCTGGTTTATTGCCTCCGGTTATAACAGCAGGATACTGCCTTCGCCGGTTGCTGTGATCCAGCGGATCGGTAAGCTGCTCGTGACGCCTTTGAGTGGAAGCACTCTGTTTGGACATGCCGGCATTAGCCTGCTGCGAGTGTTTATATCCCTGTTCTTCGCCCTGCTCCTGGGAATTCCCATGGGCATCCTCATTGGATGGAACCGGACATTCTCAGCGACAGTGGGTACCATCTTCGAACTGATCCGCCCGATTCCCTCACTGGCATGGATTCCGCTGATCATCGTTTGGTTCGGCATCGGCGAACTGCCCAAGATAATCATGGTGTTTATGGCGGCGCTCATGCCGGTCGTTGTAAATTCCTACACGGCCATCAAGCTGCTTCCCCCTCTCTACCTGGATGTAGGGCGGATGTTCAACGCCAGCACCGACGGCGAGTTGCTGCGCAACGTGGTTTTGCCAGCTTCCCTGCCGACGATCTTCGCGGGTGTGCGCAATGCAACCAGCGTTGGCTGGATGGTGGTTCTGGCCGCCGAGATGTTGGCCGCCAAGAGTGGTCTGGGCTTCCTCATTAACCGTGGGATGGAGTCGTTCGATGTGCCGCTGATTATGACAGGGATGGTTCTAATCGGAGTTGTGGGTGCATTGCTGGCACTTGCGACGAACCTAATTGAAAGGAGGTTGTGCCCATGGAACAGGGGAATCGTGTCCGAGTAAGCATCAACAATTTGAGCAAGACGTTCTACAGCAATGCGGGGGAAGCCATCAATGTAGTGAATGGTATATCCTTTGACGTGTACAACAACGAGTTTTTGGTTATTTTGGGGCCGGGACGCTGCGGCAAGACGATTCTCCTCAACATGATTACCGGCCTGCAAAAGCCTGACTCCGGTGAAGTAAGCATCGACGGCAGGGTAGTGACGGGCGTGGCACCTGAAATGGGCATGGTGTTTCAAAAGCTGGGCCTGATGCCCTGGCTGACCATCATGGAAAATGTCGAGTTCGGTCCTAAAATGCGGGGTGTATCCAAGAAAGAGCGCCGGGAGAAGGCGGCCCACTTTCTGGATCTGGTAGGGTTGACCGGGTTTGAAAATCATTACCCCTACCAGTTGTCCGGGGGAATGAAGCAGCGGGTAGGTATCGCGCGAGCCTACGCCAACGATGCCCAAATTCTGGTAATGGATGAGCCTTTCGGCCAGCTGGACGCCCAGACGCGCTACAACATGCAAATGGAGATTGTGTCCATCGCCGAGAAAGAGCGCCGTACCATTATCTTCGTTACCAACAATATCGAGGAAGCCATAAAAGTCGGCGACCGGATCATCCTGTTTACCAAATGCCCCGCGCAGGTTAAGGAAATTTATCCCATTTTAATGCCCAAGCCCCGTGATGAGATATCCAGGGAATTTCTGAACATCCGCTCTGAGATTTCCGACAACACTGACTTGGCGCTCTAGCGTAAAGGAGGAATGCAAATGTCGGACGCAAAGATACGCGTAACCAACCTTACAAAAAAATTCGGGGATTTGCTGGTGCTCGACAATATCAGCTTCCATGTGAAGCAGGGGGATTTCGTCTGCGTCGTAGGACCAACCGGATGCGGGAAAACCACATTTCTAAACCTGCTGACCCGTTTGTACACACCTACTTCGGGAGACCTGTTCATCGACGGCAGCCCCGCAGACCCGCAAAAGCACAATATATCCTTTGCCTTCCAAGAACCGTCGGCCATGCCTTGGCTAACGGTGAGGCAGAACCTGGAGTTTGGCCTCAAAGTCAAGAAGCAGCCCAGGTCTGTCATTGATGAGCGGGTCAACCGGATTCTGACCTTGCTGGGGCTGGAGGAGTTCAAGGATGCGTACCCGCATCAGCTCTCGGTTAGCGCGGAGCAGCGGATCATCATCGGAAGAGCTTTCAGCACCTATCCCGATTTATTGCTGATGGACGAACCCTACGGCCAGATGGATATCAAGATGCGCTTTTACCTGGAAGACGAGGTGCTCAAGCTGTGGAAGGAATTTGGCAGTACGGTGCTCTTCATCACCCACAACATTGAGGAAGCGGTCTATCTGGCGGAAAATATCCTGATTCTGACCAACAAGCCGGCCACGATCAAGGAATCCATTCCGGTGTCGCTGCCTCGCCCGCGGGATGTCACCTCGCCGGACTTTATCGAGCTTAGGCGCTATGTGACCGATCAGATCAAATGGTGGTAAACGCCTTTTGAGTCTACAAATAAAATGTAAAATTAACGGAGGAATGCACACATGAGAGCAATCATGGTGATGTTTGATTCGCTGAACCGGCATATGCTGTCCGCCTATGGAAGCGACCGGATCAAGACACCTAATTTCAGCAGATTGGCAGAAAAAACGGCCACTTTCGACAACTTCTATGTGGGTAGCATGCCCTGCATGCCGGCCCGCCGGGAGTTGCACACAGGGAGGCTGAATTTCCTGCACCGCAGTTGGGGCCCCATCGAGCCCTGGGACGATTCAATGCCCGAATTGCTTAAGGAGAACGGCGTGTACTCTCATCTGATCACCGACCACTATCACTACTTCGAAGATGGTGGCTGTACCTATCACCAGCGTTACAGCAGCTGGGATCTGTACCGCGGTCAGGAGGGTGATCCCTGGAAGGCCGAGGTAAAGGACCCGGAAGAGGAATACCAGATCGGCCGAAAGAATTACCTCTGGCGCTCCGACACCATCAACCGCAAGTACATCACCAAGCGGGACGAATTCCCCCAGGCACGTTGCTTCGAGGCCGCCCTGGAATTCATCGGCAAGAACAACGACGAGGACAACTGGTACCTTCAGGTGGAGACTTTCGATCCTCACGAACCCTTTTTCGCCCCCAAGGAATTCATCGACCTGTATCCGGACGGCTACGACGGTCCTTTTTTCGACTGGCCGGATTACAAGAAGGTGGACGAGACCCCGGAGCAAATCGAGCACCTGCGCAATCAATACGCGGCGCTGGTCTCTTTCTGCGACTGGAACCTGGGCCGTATTCTGGATGTCATGGACGAGAAGAATATGTGGGAAAACACCATGCTCATCGTTAACACGGACCACGGCTTTCTGCTTGGCGAGCACGAGTACTGGGCAAAGTGCAGCGTACCCTATTACAATGAGATCGCCCACACACCTTTCTTCGCGTGGGATCCCCGCAGCGGGATCAAAGGAGAGCGGCGCCAGACCCTGGCCACCACCATCGATATCCCGGCCACCATCCTGGAGTACTTTGGCATCGACCGCCCGAAGGATATGATGGGCAAACCGCTCAAAGAAGCGATTGCAAGGGACGCAAAGATTCACGACGCGGTGCTGTACGGCATGCACGGTGCGCATATCAACGTCACGGATGGGCGCTACACCTATATGCGTGCTCCTGCCAGCTCAGAAAACTGGCCGCTGTACAACTACACCCACATGCCCACCCGGATGGAGCGCCGCTATCAGCTGGACCAGCTGGCGGATGAGAGGGTGGAGCTGGCGGAGCCTTTCGCCTTTACCAAGGACTGTAAAACTCTGAAGATTCCCTGTCCGCCGCTGTTTGAAACACAGAAGGGAGTGTTTGTGGACCCGTGCGCTTTCGGTACACTACTGTACGATGTGAAGAACGATCCCTCCCAGGAACACAAGCTGGATGATCCTCGGGTGGAGGAACGGATGATCAAACTCATGGTCGGACTGATGAAGGAAAACGAGGCGCCCGGGGAGCAGTACATCCGCATGGGACTGGAGGCGTATATATAGGAAAAACCGGTGAAATCACTTGTGAAGCCGTCTCACATATGATATCATTTAGTTGATTTGGCCCAAAACAAGCGATAAGGAGAGATCGGATATGGCTAATAAAAACAAGCGGATAACAACAAACGACATCGCCAAATATGCTGGTGTATCCCAGTCTACCGTTTCGCTGGTGCTGACAGGGAAGTCCGGGGCGAGCATCTCGGAAGAAACGGTACGCCGCGTTATGGACGCGGCAGTGATCACAGGGTATATCCAGCCGGACGAGGCCCAGAACAATACCCTGCTGCCTGACATGACGGTGGGCTTCATTGTACCGGACCTGATCAATCCATCCTTTGCTGACAACCTTTCCCGGGCGTCCGTTTTTATGGCCAGGCACAACATCGATCTGATCGTGTGCAACACCGAGAAAAACTCCGAACGGGAGATCCGGTTTATCAATCATCTCATGGAGCGCAAGGTGGACGGTCTGATCTTTACCGTGACACCGTCCAAGCCTGAAATGCTGGAGAAGATCAACAGAAAAATCCCCATCGTCGTAATCGGCGAGACGGAAGCTGCCGCAAATATCCCCACCGTCGGAATTAACAGCGTGACGGCGGGTGAATTGGTGATGGAGCATCTCTACAATCTGGGCCACCGGCGGATCGCCTATATCACGCCGCCCATTCAGTCGGTTTCGATCCTGCGTCATCGGCGTCTTCAGGGGATGAAGAACTTCCTGGGCGAAAGAGATGGGCTGGGCACCTTTCACGTTTACGAGCAGGCCGCCTACACCCAGTGGAATGAGGATTCCTTCGAGGTGGGGATGGGATATGAGCAGACCCGGTTCGCACTGCGAGACCATCCGGAGGTGACGGCTATCATCGCCCAAGGCGATATGATTGCTATCGGTGTCTACAAAGCGATTAAGGAAGCCGGTCTCCGGATTCCGGAGGATATCTCTGTTGTTGGTTTTGACAACATCGAGATGTCCAAGTACATCACCCCGCGTTTGACAACGGTGGACTATTACAACGAGATGCGCAGCAGGCAGGCGTTTGAATACATTCTGGATTGTCTGCGATCCACAAATACCGGTTCTCTGTTTGTGGAATACCGGCCCCGCGTAGTTGTGCGGGAGTCAACAAGCCCTGCTCGGGAATGAAACATGATGTTGCATATTTGAAAGGTGGAGATAAAGTGAATATTCCTAAGACAATGAAAGCTCTTGTAGCTTACAGTAAAGACGATTATCGCCTGGAGTTGGAATACCCGACTCCGGAGTGCGGTCCTGACGATATTATCATTAAAACCGAAGGCTGCGGAGTGTGCGCAGGTGATCTGAAATGTTCCCACGGTGCGGCCATGTTCTGGGGCGATGGCGACATGCAGCCATCCTGGGTGAAGCCTCCCTTCATCCCCGGACACGAATTTCTTGGCGTCATCGCCGAAGTTGGCGAGAACGTCAGGGACTTCAGGATTGGCGACCGGATCACCGCCGACCAGATCGTTCCCTGTGGCAAGTGCCGCTTCTGCACCACCGGTCAGTATTGGATGTGCCAGCCCCATGATATGCTCGGGTTCCAGAGCTACAACAATGGCGGCATGGCAGAGTATGTCCGCTATCCCAGGAACGCGGTGATCCATCAGGTGCCGGAATCCCTTTCGCTGGAAGCGGCCCTTCTGATCGAACCCTATGGCTGCTCCAAGCATGCAGTAGATCGTGGCAATATCCAATGTGAGGATGTTGTGGTGATCTCCGGTGCCGGGACGCTTGGGCTTGGCATGATTACCTACGCGCGCATAAAGAACCCCGCGAAGTTGATCGTGCTGGACATGATCGACAGCCGCCTGGAGAAGGCAAAGGAGTTTGGGGCGGACATCGTCATGAATCCCGGAAAAGAGGATGTTGTCGCAAAGATCAATGAGCTTACGGACGGCTACGGCTGTGATGTATATATTGAAGCGACTGGCCATCCATCCTCAGTCCTGCAGGGGATGAGTATGATCCGCAAGCTGGGCCGCTTTGTTGAATTTTCGGTGTTTGCCGCCCCTGCCACCCTGGACTGGTCCATCATTGGTGACCGGAAAGAGCTGGACGTGCTGGGCGCCCATCTCTCCCCCTACTGCTATCCGTTTGTCATTGAGAACATACTCAATGGCAACCTCAAAACCGAGGGTGTGGTCACACATTGTTTCCCCATTGAGGAGTGGGAAAAAGCCTTTGACTACGCCAGCGGGAAGTATGGAGATTTAAAGGTGGCGATTACTTTCTAATCCGGTGCTAACATCCCGGCTGTTCAGCCGGAGTAAAGGAGAGCGTTATGAGCAAATTTGCAATTGGCTTAGACAATGGCGGCACCGTGATCAAGGCTGCTATCTTTGATTTGCAGGGAAAGGAAATCGTGGTCGCCTCCCGTCAAACACCGGTTTTTACCCCTCACCCCAGCTACACTGAGCGGGATATGGAGGAGCTATGGCTGAATAACTGCGCCTGCGTCCGGGAAGCGCTTGAGCAATCCGGTGTCAATCCTGCCGATGTCATTGGACTTGCTGTATGTGGGCACGGTAAAGGGTTGTATCCCTGGGGAAAGGATGGTAAGCCTGCGTATCGCGGCATCGTATCCACCGATAACCGGGCGTGGAAGTATCCGGAAAAGTGGTACGCTGACGGCACATTTGAGAAGCTGTACCCTCAGCTCTGTCAGCAACTGATGCCTTGCCAACAGGTGTCGGTCCTGGCCTGGATGAAGGATCACGAACGAGCCGTATATGACAACATCGACTATGTTTTCTCGGTAAAGGACTACATTCGCTTTCGCCTTACCGGCGAGGCCCGCAGCGAAGCCACCGACATCTCCGGATCAGGGCTGATGGATATTAAGAATGTACGTTTTGACAAAGAAATGCTGAATACTTTTGGAATTGGCGAGGTGCATGACAAAATCCCGCCACTTTGCTATTCCCATGAAATGGCGGGCTCCATTACAGAAGAGGCCGCAAAGCTGACTGGATTGCTGACAGGCACGCCGGTGGCGGGCGGTATGTTCGACATTGACGCATGCGCCATTGCGCTGGATATCTCCTCCCCGGAATCTATGTGCACCATTGCCGGAACCTGGAGTATCAACGAATTTATCGCTGAAAAACCGGTCATCGATGGCAGCGTCGCGATGAATTCCCTGTACGCCATCCCCGGCTACTATTTGATTGAGGAATGCAGCGCAACCTCCGCCGGCAATCTGGAGTGGTATCTGGAAACCTGTATGGAAAATGAGATCCTGCCCGATGGGAAACAGCTATACCAGCATGTCAGCGACATGGTGGCGTCGGTGTCACCCGACGACTGTGAGGTTTACTTTCTGCCGTTCCTCTACAGCTCCAACGCCCATCCCCTTGGAAAAGGTTCCTTTGTGGGGTTGACCACTTATCACGGGAAAGCGCATATGCTCCGCTCCATCTACGAGGGCGTGGCTTATTCTCACAAAACCCACATTGACCGGCTGCTTTCCGCCCGGAAACCTCCCGCCGCCATCCGCATGGCCGGCGGTGTGGTGAATTCCCCTCTTTGGGTACAGATGTTTGCCGATATTCTGGGGTTTCCGATTGAGACGGTCAAGGTCAGGGAACTCGGAGCATTGGGGTGCGCCATGGCTGCTGCCGTAGCCGCAGGTGTCTACCAGGACTACCGGGAGGCGGCAAAACATATGGTACATATCCATTCCTCTGTATCACCGCAAGAGCAGGAAATGAAGATTTACCGGAGAAAGTACGAGAAATACATGGCTGTCAGTAAGGCATTAGATACCATTTGGCCGTTGTTTACTGTTTGAGAAGGAAAGAAAAGAAGCAAAAGCGTCAGGAGGCATCAAAGTCCATCTTTGATGCCTTTTGAGCGTATATCTGAAAATAAGCATTTTCATATAGCCAAATAAGCCTGAAAATGCTAGAATAGAATCAAATTACCGCGCAGACACTAAAGCAAACCATATTAATCGGAAAAGAGGATCATAACGTGTATACAATCTATAAAA
>Ga0153920_1001265_pt1 | contig 10681 bp, 9 predicted proteins | sample TSNJ004MetaG_FD_104713 | JGI IMG/M metagenome (GOLD analysis project Ga0153920, IMG submission 104713) | Attine ant fungus gardens microbial communities from New Jersey, USA - TSNJ004 MetaG | ecosystem: Host-associated > Fungi > Mycelium > Unclassified | place: USA: New Jersey, Brendon T. Byrne...
ATCCAATATTTTAGTCAATATGTACCGTAACCGGCCGGAAGCATTTCCCGGCACCCGCCAGCTGGATGGGCAGAACCTGATTTTTAATATCCAGAATTATATTGAATCTCATCTGAAGGAAGATTTGCGGCTTACTGTTATTGCCGAGCGCTTCTTCATCAGCCAATATCACTTAAGCCACATCTTCAAAAGCATCACGGGTTATGGGTTTAAGGAGTATGTTATCACCGCCCGGTTATCCAAGGCAAAAGATATGCTTTTGCGCTCTTCTGATGAAATACAGGAAATCAGCTCCGCCGTGGGCTTTCACAGTGCTTCCCATTTCATCCGCAGCTTTAAGGCCATGGAAGGCATTTCTCCGCTGCAATACCGCAACCAAGGAAAAAAAACGTCTTAATCTACTCTTGGCATGGTGCTTTCATTTTTACGGCTTTGACGTCCTCCGCTTCGTTTTCGGTGTTTATGCCAACATACGCAAGCTCAAAGCCCAGCATGGACTGCACCGCTTTATATAACACTAACCTGCAATGTTTATCCTTCATTCGCCCGATCTCGGATGGACTTCAAAATACTCCGAATGCCCGTCAATCGCTCGGATTCAAATGTAGCGGCAAGATCCGTGCGTTCCAGCACGGTGATCGGTGTGGAGATAAGCTCATTTGCGTCGCAGCCGTCCACGATCTCCGCGAGAATGGCGAGTATACCTTTTATAATCAGCGTATCACTATCAGCCTGCATATTCATAATTCCGTCAACCACATTCAGCCGCAACCATACAATAGATTGGCAGCCTGCTACGAGGGCTTCATCCGTTTTGTATTCTGACGTCATCGGGGGCAACTGTCCTGCACGAAAGATTAGATAGCTGTACTGCTCGAAGCCATCTCCTAAACTGTTAATTGTTTCCACAATTGCATCCTGTCTTCCAGCGATTGTCATGTTTCTCACCTCCCCATAAGTACTGCGAGCATCCGCCGGATTGCTTCGTCCAGTTTGTCAATTTCCTGCTCGGTGTTATAAAATGCCAGGGAAACCCGTATTGCAGTATTAACTCCCAAACGTCGTAGCAATGGCTGAGCACAGTGGTGGCCGGAACGTACGGCAATACCGAGGCTGTCCAGAAGCATTGCCGCGTCGGTTGGATGAACCCCTTTAACGGTAAAGCTGATTGCACCGACTCGCCGCTTGGGATCCGCCAGCACTTGGATTTCTGAATGTTTTTGTAGGGCGTCTTCGCAATATCGCAATAGCATGTTTTCCCGATCCGCGATTTCCCGTCGCCCCACCTGCTCCAAATAGCAAAGTGCCCGTGCAAGGCCAACTGCGCCAATATAATTGGGGGTACCCGCTTCAAACCGGAAGGGCAGCTTGTTATAGGTGGAGGTATCGGAATAAACCTGATCCACCATTCCGCCGCCAAAGCTTGGAGGCGGCAAGGAGAGTAATTGCTCTTTCTTCCCATAAAGAACGCCAATTCCGGTAGGCCCCATCACTTTATGGCCGGAAAACACCAGAAAATCACAATCCAGTTCACATACGTCAACTAATTCATGACGCATTGCCTGCGCCGCGTCGATCAGTACCAAGATATTGCGTGTATGCGCTCGCGCAATGATCTGCTTGACCGGGTTGGCAGCGCCGGTTACATTGGAAACCCATGTAATAGCCAGCAGCTTTGTGCGCTTGGAGAGCATTTTCCAAAGCGCTTCCAGATCAATGTCACCGGAGTCCAGGACGGGAGCGACACGAAATACCGCGCCGGAACGCTTGCATGCCTCCTGCCACGGGATGAGATTTGAATGATGCTCCATCTCGGTCGCGATGATCTCGTCCCCCGGCTGGAGGGTATCGCGGAAAGCATAGGCGAGCTTGTTGATCGAATCGGTTGTCCCGGATGTAAATATAATTTCCTCAGGACACGCGGCGCCTATAAAACCGCGCACGGAATCCCTCGCCTGCTCAAGCACGCCGGTGGACTGTCGGCTAAATGTGTGGATGCCCCTATGCACATTACCGTTACAGGTAAACCAATGTACCTCCATCGCTTCAGGCACGCATCTGGGAACCTGCGTGGTAGCGGCGTTGTCCAGATAAATATACGGCTTGCCGTCTACCGCTGTATTCAAAATTGGAAAATCATCTCGTCTCATGGTCGGTTCCCCCCTTTGGTTACTGCCAATTTATTGACTATCCCTGCATGTGCCGGAGGATACTATGCGTTAATTCCGTAATCGTTAGAATCGCGGGCGATTCCTCTTTTGAGAACTGGATTGATAGTGCTTTTTGCAGTGAAATCAGCAACAGGATTTTTTTAGTTACCGAGGAAGAAATAGCGCCGCAGGAGCCGGAGCGATCCTCGAACTTTAATCCGCCCTTTTTCAGCCCGGCAATCAGTTCCACGCTGGCCGCCGCTAGTTCAAGTATGTCGTCGCTCGCACAGCAACCCTCGGGAAGCATAAATTTAAAATATAAATATTGACGGATGAGCGGGTAGAGGGTGTCAAACTCCTTTTCGGAGGCTTTGATTTTTAGGGTCAAAGCCTCCGAGTCAACCGCTGCCGTTTTAAGCTTTTCCTGAAAGGTCACGATATCCATGATCATGCCGTAACCACATGCAGATTTAGCAGCTTGCCCAGAGCCACAACCTGGTCAAAGCAATCGCCATAAACAAGGGGCAGATGATTGCCGAAGTCGCACTGCTTGTCAAAGAAGTCCTTCAAGTCCGCAACATGGAACAAAATGCCCTGCGTACAGCTATTCAGATCGTGCCCAATGCTGCCTACGACCTTTCCCCTGGCGACGAACAGACTCTTGCCATCCGGTGATATACGCGCCATCGTAATTATCTGGCCTGCGTCTTGGGCAAAATCGTAGCGGAAAGTCACGCCCCATTCTGAATCGGTGTATGGGTGGATGGCATATTCCATTGGCTCAGCGTCAAAGCCTTTCATCTGGCGGTTGATAGACGAGTGGAAACTGACAACAAGATTTTTTTTGGTCTCGTCGTCAAATTCCAGCGATTTCTCCTCGAAGCCAAGACGCGGGGGGAGTTTGATGATGATGGTCTTGCCGTCCGCCTCATAAAAAATCGGCGAGGTGTTGCCCATATAAGCGCCGGCCTTTGCAAACGAAGAAAGGATTACTTGAGTAAGCAGCCCTGGTATATCGTATTCACAGGCGGAGCAAATGCCCTCGCCATTCAGGAGCGAATGGGTCATACAGGGGGTAAACTTGTTTTCATTAAGCCTGCGGGTTGCGCACATTTCGGGACAGGGAGCCGAAAAGACATTACAGCCGAAATGATCGAGCATCTTCTGCACTGTCTTATAAAACCGTAGCGAATCCACAACCGCCTCTTTGGTCATCGTACACTCGTAGGCCCCGGAAATCAGGTCGTCTGCTTTTTTTTCGATTTCGTCCATATCCTGTGGAGTCAGATTAAGATTCTTCCAACCGGGCTTTGTGTGGTTGGCAACCGGATTGCCCGGAGATGTTTGATCCAAAAACTCATGGACATCGAGGTATTGAAATTCCGTGCCAAATCTATTTGTAACATCGTCCAGATTAATAAAACCGTCCGGCGTGCTTACAGGCGCATAGTTGGTGAACGCACGGTTGAGCAACAGCGCACGAGTGTTTTTGAGTACCTTGCGAACCCGGTGGATTTTGAGCTGCTCCACCATACCCTCCCAGCTGATTGGAGAAACGCACTCATAACCGCGGCTGCGGAGCATGGCTGGCATCATTGTGCTACCAAAACACTTCGGCACAAGCACAATCGGCTTTTTTGTTTTCATAGCTGTTTTGAGCATAATGGGATAGGTGCGCCCCACCGAATAAAACAGATAGCAGTCAGCCTTTGAATCATTGATGGTAATGCCACCCATAAGCTCATCCGAAATCTCAAATGCCTCGGTGATTTCGCACTCCACGGGGTCAAGCAGTTCAAATTCTTCTATGTTGAGATGCTTGTTCAGTTTTTGCTTGAATATTCGATACCCCTCCGCACCATTCATGCGGTCGAATTCAAGGGTCAACTCGTCGCCGCTGCCGAAACGGCACGGACCCTCAAACACGTACTCGTGCACCATAACGCTATGAACCGGCTGGATCACCAATTTGATATCGCACATTTTTTTAATACTCATGTTAATTACTCCCTTCTTTTTAGCATAATTATGATTAAATAACATCAGTATTTTTTCAGCCCTTTTGGATGTTAGCTGTCGATTTGTTTAGCCTCACGCTTTCGTGCAGCAAAGCAAATCACTAAACCCACTGCAATTAAAGCAAGTCCAATAACGTCTGTTAGCTGGCCGGGATGAATCGTCAATATTGCCGCTATGCCGAAAATAACACGGGTTGTAGTAGGGAACTTAATGAAAACATAGCCCTCAAGCGCCCCTACAAGGCACAAAACACCAATCAAAGCCGTTATCGCCGCAATAAGTATTTCTACCACACTGCCTTGCATAACAAGCGCCGGGGATGATATAAATATAAACGGAACTATAAAAGCAATAATAGCTAATCGGAAAGCGGTATATCCGGTTTTTGCAGGTTCGGCCTTGGCTAGTGCCGCCGCTGTATATGCGGTGACTGCTACCGGCGGCGTCACTGCTCCAAGACAGGAAAACATAAATATGAACAAATGTGTCGCTACTATATTTGCGCCCATCTCGATCATCGGAGGCGCTAATACTGTGGCCGAAAGGATATACACCGCTGCCGGGGGCATTCCACAGCCCAGAATAATACATAATATAGCGATTATCACAGCCGCGATATACATGTTTCCATTAGCCAGTTGGATTAAATTGTAGGAAAGCTTTTGGCTGATACCGGACAAATTTACCATGCCGACAATGATTCCGGCGGATAGACATGTCGCAACAATAGACACCGCGCCGGAGCTTCCGCCTGCCAATGCATTTGTAATCCTTTTAAGATTAGGGCGTGTTTCTTTTCTAAAGAATGCGACCACAAGCACAGCGATAATTGCAAAAAACGCGGTTTTCAGTGCGCTGTATCCGTACAGGATCATACCGACTAGCAAAACAATGGGAATCATGAAAAAACCGCGTTCCTTCATCACGTTACCAATGTTCGGCAGGGCATCTTTATTCACGCCGCTCAATTTACTCTTGATCGCTATAGCGTCTACGGACATAATAATCGAGAAATAAAACAGTAATGCCGGTATCGCCGCCGCCTTGGCCACTTCAATATAAGGCACACCAATATAGTCCGCCATAATGAAAGCAGCCGCACCCATGATCGGCGGAGTAAATAGTCCTCCGGTCGAGGCTGCGGCCTCGACTGCTCCCGCGATGTGGGGTTCGTAGCCAACCTTTTTCATCAAAGGAATTGTGAACGCACCGGTAGTCACCACATTTGAAGTGGCATTACCGTTTATCATACCCATAAGCCCGCTGGCAAGCACCGCGGTTTTGGCAGGACCACCACGAAATCGTCCGGTCATTGCGTAGGCAACGTCAACAAACCATTCTCCGGTTCCGAATGCTTCCAAAAAGGACGCAAAGATGCAGAACATAATGATGTATGATGCAGCAATACCCATTGCAGTACCGAAAAATCCTTCTGTAGTAGTAAATAAAAACGAGAGAATACGCCTCCACGGCACACCAGCGTGCTTTAAGAACCCCGGGAAGTAGGAACCGAACTTTGCGTAAATCAAAAATATTGCAGCGATAATCATAATTGGCTTTCCTGTAGTTCTTCTTGTCATCTCAAACACACAGACTAGAAAGATTGCACCTATTACGATATCCATTGTTGTAGCGGGCGTCGTCCTGTCAATAAACCGTATAGGATATACCCACATCAAATAATAACACGCGAAAGCAACATAAGCCGCCAGCAACACATCCACAACTCGCGTAACTGTATTTTTGCGTCCAAAAACTTGCAGTGGAATTGTAAGAAATATCGTTGGACACAAAAGAGCAACTAATAGGCAGCGCGTTGTCATCTCAGACACTGCTCCAAATGCTGAAAAATAAATGTAGATAAGAGAAGTTATAATGAATAGCGCTCTTGAAATATAGGGTATGATTTTCTCGGCTTTATCAGTCGTTTCAGCTACTTCAACTTTTTCAGACATTGTATCTCTCCTCACTTTCTGATTGGTATTATACCCATTTCTTTGTAAAACATTTCTGCGCCGGGATGTAGTGGGATTGAACAGTCGGCAGCATTGTCAATGGTAAAGTTTCTGGCTGATGGATGGGAAGCGAGAATTGTCTTCATGCTTGCTTCTGTAAACGTGGCCTTGCAGAAATCATATACAAAGCCATCATCAAGATCGGCGCTGCAAAGCATCATATTGCGGACGCTGATGGTCTCGACCGGAACGGAGGTTTTGTACATATCGGCGGGAATAGTGTAAGATGTGTATATGGGATACTTCGCCATTATTGTGTCCCGCATATCTGTATCCACGCCGAACAGAACAATATCCTTTCGCGTTGTAGTTAAGTCTGTAATTTGGGCGGCGGGAGCCGCACCTTGAAGGACAACCGCGTCAACCTTACCATCGGTCAGCGCTGCAGAAGCGTCTGTATAGCTCATGTATGAGGGGGTGATGTCATCCAACGTGAAACCATACTCGGGGAAAATCTCTTTGCACATGGTGATGGTAGCAGAACCTGCGCTACCTAAAACGACCACCTTGCCTTTTAAATCATAAATGCTTTTGATATTTTTATTTTCTAGCGTTATTACATGAAATACTCCCTCGGAAAGACCGTTATATACACCGCACAATTTATCCAAAGGCTTTTCAAACGCGCCTTCGCCTTTGTATGCATAATATCCTATGGTCGATGTAGTCATCCCCATTTGGGTCGTACCGTCTTGAATCAATGAGCAGTTTTCGGCTGCTCCGCCAGTCGTCATTATAGTGGCGTTAAATCCTTTGCCGCCTAATTCATCTGTTACCGCGTTCATGATTCCGGTGGTAATGGAATTATATGCACCGCCGGAATCGGATCCTCCAACTGTCAAAAATTTAGGCATCTCATATTCCGGGGCAACACCCGAAGGCTCGTCTCCGGAAGCTTCAGTTGAAACCGACGCGGTGGAACTTGCCTGCTCAGACGGAGCAGCTGATGAAGAGCTACCTCCACTGCCACAAGCGCTCATCATCAATACCATGCACATAATAAGAGTAATTGTTGCTAATAATTTCCGTTTCATCGTTATAAACTCCTCCTTTTTTTGCTATTATTTAAGGGAACATTCCCCGTTTGCCATCCGCTATGCTGGCGGGAGCTTGAATATTCTTTCTGCATTGGCATGAAGAATGTCCTCTTTTTCTTGTTGGGGTATATCAAGACGGTCTATGATGTCCAATGTGCGCGATATGTATCCCGAACCGTCCTCAGGATCAAAGGGCATATCGCTGGCGAACAGCATGTGCCCAATACCATAAAATTCTAATGCGCAATCCAACGCCGCATATGAACCGAATGTCGCACAATCGGCATAGAATTTCTGGAACTCTGCTATCTGATTTTTTTCTTTGATAGGACTGTCTGTAAGATAACTTAAATCGGGTGCGGTTCTCTTTGAGTATAACTTTAATCCGTTTTCTAGTCGCCCCGCCAACATAGGCATCGCTCCGCCACCGTGGTGCAAAACCACACGCAGGTCGGGACATGTCTGAAACAAACCGGCATATGCCAATCGCGCAGCAGCCATTGTTGTTTCCACCGGCCACATAATAGTCCACCACAACTCATATTTGCAAAGCGTCTCACCTTTATAATAAGGCTCGTGAACTGTCCGTATCGGATGAATCCAAAGAGCAGTATCCAATTCCTGCAACTTTTTATAAAGTGAAAAGTATTCGGGCGTATCGATGGCGACACCATTGTTGTTTGTGAATATCTGCACGCCTGCCGCGCCTAATTGCTTTACCGCGTATTCCGCCTCTACTGCCGCTTTCTCCATATCGTCCAACGGCAGCACGGCTACAAAGGATGGAAACTGTTTAGGATATTTTTGACAAAGTTCATAAAACAATTCATTCGCATACCGAGCAAGGGTAGCTGTATGAGCCGGAGCGACCAATTGCTCTACATTGGGAGAAACTACACAGGGAATTTGACAATAATTTTCGAACCGTTCCATCAATTTCAATCGGTAGTTGATATCTGACATCGCAGGCATCCTGCTAGCTCTTTTGAGCATATGCGCATCTCCGCCAAGGCTTGTTATTTTGTCAAAATATGCTGATGGAAGGTAGTGGTTAAACACATCTATTGCTCTATTCATCTATTACGCTTTCCTTCCTATGGTTTAATTGTTCAAACGAATAATGACTTGGCCAGTCTTTATAGGTTCATTATATAGAGAAGCCTTTCGTTTGTAAATAAACATCCCCGCTGCAAGCAATATTCGAATATCAGAACGCAAGAAATGTATAGAATTTACTTGATTGATATGTCAAGGGAAACGTGGAATAAAAAGCGCGTAACGGACGGAACAGTTTTCATTGTTTGGGGCGGGTAATCATGGTACAATTGGTACAATTACTTAGGAAAGTAAGATTCCTTGATAAGAAAGTGCCTGCATCACCTCAACTCCCCTGCCCCCTCATTCATGAGGGGAATTAGGGGATTCCTTTTTTACAACTTTTTGTTTATAATAGTCTTATGAATATCTTACAAAAGATTTTTACTAACCATTCTCTAGTAGGTCAAGGACGCTCACACGTCCAAGCCCCTATTCAAAACCGTACGTGCCCTACTAAGGCATACGGCTTTTCACCCTATATTCATTTAACTATCTGTAAAACAGACTGACCTTGATGGTCGGCTCTAATAGTGGAAACGTCCTAAGCAATCCGTTATAAAATGCATCCAGCGTGTAGCTTCTCTTTTGACTTCTTCGGTTCAGCCACTTGAATAACAACCACTTTGTCTGCGATAAAAAGCTCTTCACTTCCCTCGTATTATCTGTAACTCCATAATACTGGTAATGCCCTCTTAACTTCGCATTAATCGTCTTAAATATCAGTTCCAGTGGTGTTGTCCTATGGCTCTTTATCCACTCTTGCATTGCCTTTACCTTGCTTCGGAACTTCTTCTTGCTCGTTTTCACCCTACACCGGAAGAACTCTTTCTTGCCATTCATTCCACAGTAAAAGGTAAATCCCAGGAAATCGAAAGTCTCCGGTTTTCCTGCTCCTCTTCTTTTCCTGTTTTCTCTGGCAAATCTCCCAAATTCGAGTATCTTCGTTTTCTCCATTGCCAGTTCCAATCCATACTTTTTGAATCGTTCCTGTAACCTCTGATAGAAAACTTCCGCTTCCCATTTATTCTGGAAACAACAGACAAAATCATCACAATATCGTATCAGATAACACTCTCCCTCACATTGTCTCCTGACAATGACATCGAACCAATTGTCCAATACATAATGCAGATAGATATTTGCACATATTGGACTGGCACCGTTGCCCTGTGGGGTTCCACATTCACTGTCCAGATACTTCCCATTTTCCATGATGCCCGCTTTTAGAAATTTCTCTATGAGTTCCAGAAACTTCTTGTCTGCTATGTCATGGGCCAGGAATTTCATCATCCAGCCATGGTCTACCACGTCGAAAAACGATTTGATATCCGCTTCTACCACATAGTTTGTTTTCCGATACTGCACATCCTCTATGACTTCCCTCACCGCCTGATGACAACTGCGATTGGGTCTGAATCCATAACTTTCGTTATAAAACTTTGGCTCATATATCAATGTCAGTATTTGTGCTATTGCATGTTCCACCAGTTTGTCCTCATAACAGGATATTCCCAGCGGTCTCATTTTGCTGCTTCCGTCTTTCGGGATATACACTCTCCTTATCGGTTTCGGCTTATAACTCCCTTTCTTCATTCTTTCCACAAGGTTCTCAAGATTTTCTTCCAGATTTTGTCCATATTCCTCTTTTGTCACCTGATCCATTCCATATGCCTTATGTTTGTCCATTTGTTGATGGATTGCACGCAGCACATCTACATTGATATAAGATGTGAGGTTTTGAACTTTTCTGTCTGTTCTGTCTGCCTTTGCGATATTAAACTGTATTCCAAGTAATTCGCTTACCATGTTCTTCAGCTCTCCTGTCTGCATCATATCTCACTACTTGAAGCTATAAAGTGTCCACCCCTTCCCTCCATCTGCTTTCACAGGCTTCTTCGGTACTATGAGTGAATCGGACTCCCTGCCACACGTTTGGTTTCCTATCGCATTTCTTTGGTTTGGATTCCATACCTCTTAAAAAAAAGGATATGACAGGGTCTCAGCTGTTCCGATGAACTACTTATCATCAACCTCGCCAAGCTCTCAGACTGGGGGATGTCAGATATTTCTTGCCATTTGCGAAATACCCAATATTGTCTGCTACGACTAACAACGTATCGACCACTTCCAACTAGATAATCATTTCCCAGCTCAATCACTTCACTTTCGTTTCGGCTCTGTTGCTCCCCGACTTACGCTTAAGTCTAATGTTGCCATTTCGACTCCAAAGTCTAGGTACAAGGCGGTTGGCTAGACCTTACCTTGGTAGGTTTCCTACTGTATTTCATCAGCTTACCAAAGCTTTGCAGAATTTCTTCCGCTCGCTAGGGGAAATCAGCTACGCTGATTTCGCAGCTCGCAC
>Ga0153920_1001270_pt1 | contig 10667 bp, 11 predicted proteins | sample TSNJ004MetaG_FD_104713 | JGI IMG/M metagenome (GOLD analysis project Ga0153920, IMG submission 104713) | Attine ant fungus gardens microbial communities from New Jersey, USA - TSNJ004 MetaG | ecosystem: Host-associated > Fungi > Mycelium > Unclassified | place: USA: New Jersey, Brendon T. Byrne...
GAAAGCTCCTTTTCCAGCAGCTTCTTTCCGTTTTCATAAATTACTCCACGAAAAAAATCCCCCTCTATTGTACTGGCTATAGTCAACCCTTCCGGCTCGGGGATTACCGTTTTTATAAACCGTTCATTTGGGGAAAATACCTGTGAAATCGTTTGAATTTCATTGTCGTAGCTGTGGCCTGTGATTATCGCGCGCATGCTTAAAAAAACGGATTGTTTTGCTTTTCAAAGCTTATAGCGCTTGCCTGTCCGTGGCCGGGATATACCTTTACCCGCTCCGGCAGGGTCATCAGCTTGGTTTTGATAGAGTTGATCAGCGCTCTGCCGTCTCCCAGCTCAAAATCTGACCGGCCTATGCTCATGTAAAATAGAGTGTCACCGGTAAACAGCATTCCCGCTTCTTCATCATAAAAGCAGGCTCCTCCGGGGGTGTGGCCCGGCGTGTGTATGACCTTCAGGGACGCAGTCCCTGCACGCAGCACATCGCCGTCTTCAAAATAACGCTCGGGTTTTATTTCCATAGGCCCGTCCGGAAGCATTGTGCTGAAATTAAGATGCTTGTTTTTAAGAAGGGCTTCTTCATCCTTATGAGCCATTATGTCAGCGTTAGTAAAGCTCTTGATTTGGTTTAAAGTGGCTACATGATCCGCGTGTGAATGGGTCAAAAGAATCGCCGTTATTTTTATGCCTTCCTTTTGGATAAAGGACAGGGCCTTGTCTCCGGAAAACCCGGGATCAATGAGAACTCCCTCCTTTGAGGCGGGGTCGTAATAAACATACAGGTTTTCATCCATCATAGAATCTGAAAATTTTTTTAATTCCAATGCAATACACTCCTCTTATTAAGTTGTAATTCTTACTACTTCCCGTATGCCTTGCATTTTTTGCAAACGGTTAATTATCTTATCAAGCTGGTGACGTCCGGTAATCTCAATGCCTACGTTGAATATGGAGCCTGTCTCCTCAGTTCTGGCGTTCATGGTTTTTACCTCTACCTTTTCATCGGTAAAGATTCTTGATATCTCTGTTAAAAGCCCCATTGTGTCACTGCAAATGATGCGGATATCCGCGTGGTAGTATACGCCGTCCGTCCCCTTTTCAGGAAGCTGCCATTCGGCTTCAATAAGCCGGAACCGCTCAAGCTCTGCCATGTTGATAATATTGACGCAGTCCGTCCTGTGTATGGAAACTCCACGTCCTCTGGTCACATAACCAATTATCTCGTCACCGGGAACAGGACTGCAGCATTTGGAAAAACGGACAGATAAGTCACTTACACCCTTTACCAAAATGGAGTTTTGCTTACTGACGGTTTTTAGGTAGCTTTCGGCCACCTGCTTTTGCGGCAATTCCTCAGGACTTATCTTGGGCTTTGTCTTTTCCAGTTCCTTCTTATATTCCTCGTATAGCCGGTTTATTACCTGGGTCTCCTTTAATCCGCCGTGGCCTATGGAGGCGCAGAGTGAATCCCAATCCACAAAGCTATATTTATTCAATACGACGCTAACTCGCTTCGGATGCAGCAAATCAGGCAGATTAAGGCCCTTTTTCTTTGCCTCCTTTTCTAAAAGCTCCTTGCCCTTTATGATGTTTTCTTCTTTATTCTGCTTTTTGAACCATTGGTTTATCTTGCTTTTTGCCTGGCTTGTTTTTACCAGCTTAAGCCAATCACGGCTGGGGCCTTTGGAGTTTTGACTGGTGATGATTTCCACCTGGTCCCCGTTGGTCAATTGATAGTCGAAGGTGACTATCTTCCCGTTGACCCGGGCGCCTATCATCTTATTGCCTACGGCGGAATGTATCGCATAGGCAAAATCTATTGGAGTAGAACCGGTGGCCAGATTAAAGACCTCGCCTTTGGGCGTGAAACAATAAACATGATCCTGATAAACGTTAAGGTCGCCCTTTAAGGCGTCCAGATATTCCTTATTATCGGAAAGCTCTCTTTGCCATTCCAGTATTTGCCTGAGCCAAGAAAGCTTTGCTTCCGCGCTGTCTTCATCCTGGTCCCCTGTTATACCCTCTTTATACTTCCAATGTGCCGCTATACCATATTCGGCTACCCGGTGCATTTCCCAGGTGCGTATCTGCATCTCAAAGGGCTGGCCTTCCGGTCCTATAAGCGTGGTATGAAGGCTTTGGTACATATTTGCCTTCGGCATAGCAATATAATCCTTAACTCGTCCGGGAACGGGCTTATACAATTCATGGGCGACGCCCAGCACCTCGTAACAATCGTGAGTGTTTTTTACTATAGCGCGGATGGCAAACAGGTCAAATATTTGATCCAGGGTTTTATTCTGCTTTATCATCTTCCTGTAAATACTGAAGAAATGCTTGGGGCGTCCTTCCACGCTGGCCTCAATATTTTCCTTAGCCAGCTTTTCACGGACGTTTTCTACTATTTTATCCACATATTCATGCCGCTCGCTGAGCTTGGCGTTAATCTTGACCGCAAGCTCCTTATAGGCTTCAGGCTCAAGATATCTGAACGACAAATCCTCCAGCTCATAGCGCAGCATGGAAATACCCAAGCGGTGGGCAAGAGGAGCGTAAATGTCCAAGGTTTCCTGGGCTTTTTCCTTTTGCTTCTCCGAGCTCATGTATTTAAGGGTACGCATATTATGCAGACGGTCGGCTATTTTGATAACTACGACACGGATGTCCTTTGCCATGGCCAGAAACATCTTTCTGTAGTTTTCCGCCTGCATTTCTTCCTTATAATTGTCACTTTTTTTGGAGGCCTTGCCTTCCACCTCCCAAAGCCCGGGATGGCCGGCTCTTTTTCGCTCCTCATCCTGCAGCTTTTTCTTCTGAAGCTCCTGCTCGATTTCAATTCTGTCAAGCTTGGTAACGCCGTCCACCAGTATGGCAATTTCTTCTCCAAACATTTCCACGGTGTTTTGGTATGTGAACTTTGTATCCTCTATTACATCGTGAAGCAAGCCGGCGGCTATAGTTTCACGGTCAAGCTCCAGGTCGGCAAGAATTATGGCTACCGAAAGCGGGTGAATTATATAAGGCTCGCCTGATTTCCTTAATTGGGTACCATGAGATTCACCGGCTATCCGGTAAGCCTCATATATCATGTCGAAGTTGCTGGCAGGGTGATAAGACCGCATTTTGCGGATCAGGGTTTTAAACAGCTCATCCGGATTTGGATGAGCGTTCTCATCATTAGCTTGCTTCATCATTACCACCCACCCTTCCTTTTCATTGTTCAGTTTCGGTAGAACTTAGAAATATTATAGATATGTTTGTCTTATATTTCAAGTAAAAGTAAAAGAAATGACCAAAGGAGTGTATTTAAAAGAATTCAGGTTATAATAACAGTTAACAATTGGAAAAGCAAAGGGGACTTTAAAATGTTTAAGGGAAAGGTATCAATAATAGGCTCAGGATATGTCGGGGCGACGACCGCCTACACAATTATGCTCAGCGGTTTAGTATCGGAGATAGTTTTGATAGATATAAACCGGAACAAGGCGGAAGGCGACGCTATGGATCTAAATCACGGCATAAGCTTTGTTTCTCCTGTGCAAATAACCGGCGGTGACGATTATGAGCTTATCAGGGATTCCGATCTTATCATAATAACGGCCGGCGCCGCCCAGAAGCCGGGGGAGACCAGGACGGACCTGCTAAAAAGAAACACCGCCATATTCAAGAATATAGTGGATCAAATACTGCGTTATTGCGACAACGAGCCTATTTTAATGGTAGTAACTAACCCTGTTGACATATTAACATATGTGTTTTACAAGCTGTCCAATTTCCCACGTGAGAAGGTAATAGGCTCAGGCACTGTACTGGATACTGCCCGGCTTAAATATCTTATAGGGGAGCATACTAACATTGACACACGGAATGTTCACACATATATTATTGGCGAGCACGGCGATACGGAGGTGGCGGCCTGGAGCATGACAACCATAGCCGGAGTAAGGCTTGAGGAATATTGCCGTATCTGCAACCGATGCGACGCTAAAAAAATATGCAAGGAGGATTTTTACCGGCAGACAAAAAACTCCGCGTATGAAATAATACAAAAAAAAGAAGCCACCTATTACGCAGTGGCTTTAGCAGTACGCCGCATCACCGAGAGCCTTATAGGTAATGAAAATTCAATTCTTACCGTTTCAAGCCTTATGGAAGGGCAATACGGTATAAATGATATTTGCTTAAGCCTGCCAACCATAGTAAACGGAAAGGGCGCGGACAAGGTGCTGGAGCTCCCGTTTAACGACGAGGAAATAGACGGACTTCGCAAATCGGCTTCTACCCTTAAAGGCTTGGCGGCGGATATTGGTTTTTAAAGAATAAATTGAGCCGCGTACAGCAAAACAAAGCCCGGCAAGCCAAGCACTCCGACTATAAAGGCCGTCATCAGATTGACGCCTACGGCGGCGCCAAATGCTGCCATAATAAGATTTGCGGCAAATATGCCGGTACAGCCAATTATTCCCTGAATAAGAATTCTGAGAATCATTTTAATAGGCTTAACGAAAATTAGCAGCCCGATGAAAACAAGGCATGCAACCGCCATCAAAAAAATCGTTTGACTTGAATTCATAATAAGATCCCCCTTTAATGCTTTGGCCGGCGCTCACTATCTTCCGAAGCCATCGGCTATCAAGCCTTTTTCCTTGCAGAGCTTAATGTAATACTTATAGCGCATATTTATTGATAAAATCTCATAAATACAGCTGTCTATCAATATGGGATCTGTAATATAATCAAGATTAGCATGGGTTTCATCCAGCTCCAATTTTAAGGCTTCCAGGTTTCTGACGATTTCCATTTCTTCATTTGACAGCCGCCCTTTGTTTGTTTTGAAAGATTTTTTTCTTATATCGGCTTTATTATTCAAAGCTGGGCTTGTCTGAGTCATATGCTTTCCTCCTCATGGGTTGCGTTCACTTCTCCCGATATATTCTTATTATAATATAGTCATGATTTTCCAATCTTATTCCATACTTGGCAAATTAGTTGATGGATAATACGCCAGTTTTTTCTTTAATTCGTTATTGATACAATAGAAGCCTTGGCGGCTATTGAGCGTGAAGCCTGTACGCCGGAAGCCGGCAAGTGCCACTCATCTGAACAGGAAAAATGCCACGCGGAAAATTGCAGTGAGGAAACCATAGAATTTTGTCACGGCAGGGAAATGGGGAACGGGACGGACACACATCATGAAAACTGCAAATGCCGCCAGTGCTAGACTAAGGCTGTTCCTGTCTTTCGCAGTCCTCTATCTATATTATGCTGACAGCCGGAATTGTGAGCCTTACAATATTTTTTGCTAAGAAAAAACCACATGGCGGGGAGCGGGGAGGAGGTTGGGAAATGATTTATCTTGATCTGCTTTTAGGTTTTCTGAAGGTCGGCTGCTTTGCGTTTGGCGGCGCTTACGGGGCCATCCCTCTTATCCGTGATGTTGTGCTTTCATACGGCTGGCTGAGCGAGGAAAGCTTGACCTATTTAATCGCTGTTAGCGAAAGCACCCCCGGCCCGATTATGGTGAACCTGGCAACCTTCGTGGGAAGCAGTCAAGCCGGATTTTTGTCTTCCACTGTTTTTATAAATTCCCTTATAGCGGGTGAAGCGTATTTTATTGATCGAACGGCTACTCCCAGCGTCCGATAATACTCACGAGTCAATTTTTTAGCTACGACGCCCTCAGGAAGCCTTTTTAAAAGTAATTCCGGCATTAATGATATTCCTAATCCTTGTTCAACCATAAATATGATGGAATCGTCTCCTCTTACTCTGTATTTTATCTTAGGCTTTATATGATTATCATCTAGAACCAGCAAGATATCTTCATCAGAGCCTTCATATGGAGCGATAAATAATTCATCGGATAATGACAACGGATCAATCGTTTCTTCTTGGGCTAAGGGATGAGTTGTCTGCATAACGGCAAGTATCGGATCTTGTTTAAGCGTAATAAAGTCGAATCCCTCAGGCGGAGGAGACGAAATAAAACCAATATCTATGCGATTTTCTTCTAACATTGTCAACAATTCTTTCAGATCACTTTCAAATAACTGTAATGAAATGTTTGGGTACCGGCTTTCAAAGTTTTTAATAATAAGCGGCAGCCAATTAACTGAAATACTATAGTAGGAGCCAATGCGGATTGAACCAATTTCTACGCCATTCACTTTATTAATGGTATCTTTTAGTTTTTCTTCATTCGATATTATTTGTCTAAGATAATAGAGCAATTCTTTTGCGGCGTCGGTTGCCACGACGCCTTCTTTTTTCCTGATCAACAGTTGAAAACCAAATTCTTTTTCCAATGACGCAATCATATGGCTAATGCCCGGTTGAGTATATCCAAGTATTTCTGAAGCTTTAGTAAGGCTATTTGTGTCTATCGCTGTGACTAATGCCTTATATTTTATTAGACTCATCATATCATCCATTCAACAATTGAATATTTATCATAACATTTATTCAGTTTACTTATTATGATTTTTATACTACAATTACGCAAGAATAATTCAAATATTATATAAGAACTTCCAAAATAAATGCCAAAACAAAAAAATATTTAGTTAATAGCAATATACCATGTTGTGTTAAGTAATACAACAGATCTTATCTCATTTTTGCAAACGATTGCATTAAGGAGGTTAATATGTTAACCCACAGAATATTTCAGACTGTTGAAACTCACACCGTTGGACAATCCACCCGTATTGTTACTGGCGGTATCCCGTACATACCTGGTAACAGCATGTACGAAAAGATGCTGTATATGAAAGAAAACTTTGATTGGATACGTACGCTGCTTACTTGTGAGCCCAGGGGGAGCAAGCATTGCGCGGCGGCTTTACTAACGTCGCCCTGTACGCCTGGAACAGATATTGGCGTATTATACTTTGAGCCTCTCGGATGGTTGCCTATGTGCGGACATGATACTATCGGCGTTGGGACAATGTTGGTTGAGACCGGTATGGTTAACGCCGCGGAGCCCTTTACATATATAAAGCTTGATACTGCCGCCGGTGTTGTTCCTCTAAAAATTAAGGTTGAGAATGGTAAGGCAAGAGCTGTGTCTTTTACTAATGTCCCGGCTTTTGTCTGTGCTGAAGATGTTATTGTACCAACAAAAGAATATGGCGAGATAGTTGTTAACATAAGCTATGGCGGTAATTTTTATGCAATTGTATCAGCCTCTGATGTTAACCTTGATATATTGCCGGAAAATTACAATGCTTTAATAAAAGCTGCAGATAAAATTAAACCTTATATTAGAGAGAAAATTAAAGTTGAGCACCCACAAAATTCATCCATAAATACAATTACGCATATTCAATTTACCGGTCCTCCCCGAAGCTCCGGAGCGCATTCCCAAAACGCGGTTGTATGCACCCCCGGCGGAATTGATCGATCTCCTTGCGGCACAGGCACTTCGGCAAGATGCGCGCTCTTGTATAAAAAGGGAGAAATCGCATTGAATGAGCCGTTCATACACGAAAGTATTATCGGCAGCACATTCAGCTGTATGGCTGTTGAGGAAACAACGGTCGGGAGCTATTCAGCAATTATTCCTGAGGTAACCGGTTCCGCCAATATCATGGGAATGACAACACAGTTCCTTGATCCTGACGATCCTTTCCCGGAAGGATTTTTACTTGGATAATACGAGGAGGATACATTATGAATTTAAAAAAATTGCATGAATGGTGCAGTATACCTTATGACCGGCTGATTGATCATCCCGATCGAAAAACAACCTTACGAATGGTGGAAGATTCACAGGCTATGGGCGAATTAATGGCAAGAGAGCTTGCTGATGAAATTATCAAAAGCGGTAAGGACGGGCGGGAATACAGGGCAATTATTCCATGCGGCCCCAGTTGCTGGTATGAACCTTTTACAAGAATTATAAATACGGAAAAAATATCTTTACGTCATGTTACTGTTTTTCATATGGATGAATGCCTTGACTGGCAAGGACAGTTGCTGCCTGAACAACATCCATATAATTTCAGAACATTTATGGAAAGACATTTTTACGGAGGAATTCCTGATGCGTTAGCAGTCCTTCCCGAAAACAGGCTTTTTCTTTATCCGGGCTCAATGGGAGAGATTGCTGACAAAATAAAGCAAAAACCAATCGATATAACAGTAGGCGGTTGGGGACAAGACGGTCATATAGCATATAACCAAGCACGCAGGGACCCATATAGTCAGCCTGATATTGAAATGATAAAAAATTCTACAATAAGAATACAGAACAACAACAGTGACACGATTCTCGCTCTATCACAAAGGACGTTAGGCGCTGGCTATCAGTTTGTACCGCCAATGTCTATCACCCTTGGCATCAAAGAATGTTTATCTGCTAAAAAGGTGCGGTTGTTCAGCGACACGGGTGCCTGGAAGCAAACGGCTTTAAGAGTGGCGCTGTTTTCCGAACCTACGCCGGAATACCCCATGACTTTGCTTCAACAGCATCCGGACGCAATTACCACCGCAACGATTGAAACGGCGATGCATCCAATTAGTCTCCATCCGGAGTGGGAATTCTGGCATAAGGATGAAATTATATGAAATACGACTCTGTAATAGGCGTCGGCGGTGTTGGACGGGGAATTTGCTTTCAGCCGGAAGAAAATCATACGCTGGGAAGAAACGAATCAAGGCTGGCTAACCTGACAGACGCATTGGACTACTGCAAGCTGCATATTGTTTTTCATTACATAGCAAAGCTGCTGGCTCCAAAAGTACAGATTGTTCCACTAGTCAAGCTCGGTGCGGATTCGGCCGGAGACTATTATCATCAAATGCTGAAGAATACCGGAATGGATACGAGCCGGATTGTCAGAAGCTCTGACGCGCCTACATTATTCAGTGTATGCATTCAGTATCCCGATAAAAGCGGCTGTAATATTACTGCAGGAAACAGTGCATGTGCTCAGGTTGATATTCCATATATTGAATCAGCGATTAATGAGCTAAGTATTTCACGTTCCTCCGTGGTTGTTGCATTGCCTGAAGTGCCGCTTCTGTCGCGAAAAGCATTGTTAAAAATGGGTAAAGAGCTTGGCGCTTTTTGCGTCGCCTCAGTAACACGAGAAGAAGCGTATGATTTTATCAGGAGTGAGAGTGCCCATGATTGCTCATTAATTGCGCTAAACCTGGAAGAAGCCGCCGCTGCCGCGGGCATGGAAGATATTGACGGCCTTTACATGGCAAAAAAATGCGCGGAAAAAATCCATATGCTGATTCCTGAATGCATGTTATGGATTACATGCGGAGCAATGGGCAGTGTTTCATTATCAGGCCATACGCTCATAACCTATCCGCCCTTGCCCTGCGCTAACGTTATCAGCAGCGCAGGCGCGGGTGACGCAAGCCTGGCAGGTATCATTACCGGCCTTTGTATAGGGTTGCAGTTCCAAAAGCGTCATCAGGACGCAAGCTGGCTGCAAACGCCTTTGCAATGCGCATGTGAATTAGGCGTGTTGGTAGCAGGCTTGTCTTTAGAGACAAAGCATAGCATACACGAAGGAATTGACTGGCAGTACATTATAAACCGAATGACCGGCTGCGGATGGCCGGGAGCTGACATATTCCTTCATTATATAAAAGGATGCGCGAAAGGATAACTCTATGAACTTTAAAAATAAAATTGTGCTAATCACCGGCGGAAGTGCCGGTATTGGCCGCTCGACGGCTATCTTGTTTGCTGAGCATGGCGCGAAAGTAGCTGTCAGCGCCAGAAGTAAGAATGGCGGGGAAGTATCGGAGGAGATAAAAAGAGCCGGAGGAGACAGTATTTTTGTTCAGGGCGACGTTTCAGTTGAAAGTCACGCAAAAAATATGGTTGATGCAACTATTAAGGCATATGGAGGTTTAGATATTCTGGTCAATAACGCCGGTATTGTCAGACCAGGCCGCGTGGATGAGCTGACAGAGGAAGTTATAGATGAAGTTCTGGCGGTAAATATTAAAGGTACTGTTTTTGTTTCAAAATACGCAGTTCCTGAACTGATTAAGCGGGGTGCCGGAGCCATTGTCAACGTGGCGTCGGCAGCTTGCCTGTATGGTGTTGCAAACAGAAGTATATACTCAGCTTCCAAGGGCGCGGTTGTTTCATTGACTAAAGCAATGGCAATGGATTATAGCAAAGAAGGCATTCGGGTTAACGCTATTTGCCCCGGTGCAACATTATCACCATCTATGGAGACTCGTTTCCAGTCATCAGGTGAACCTGACGCTATGCGAGCGAGCTTCATTCGCAACCATCCAATCGGACGGTTGGCCCAACCTGAAGAAATGGCTTGGAGTATTTTATTTGCCGCCTGTGATGAAGCATCGTTTATGACCGGTTCAATAATTCCTGTAGACGGCGGCGTATCTCTATAAAGATTTAGGCGGTGTATCATGCGGCACTATACAGATACGATAGTGATTGGCGGAGGAATTATTGGTTCCGCAATAGCCTATTTCCTGTCTAAGTCAGGTCAAAAGGTGACGCTTGTCGAAAAGAAGGATATTTGCAGCGGAACTTCCTGCAAATGTGATGGAAATATTCAGGCAGGGGATAGTCAGCCTGGTTACGACTCTGCGTTTGTTCAAATGGGTATAGCCATGTTTGATCAAATCCAAGGTGAACTGGATATTGATTTTAAATGGAGCAGACAAGGA
>Ga0153920_1001273_pt1 | contig 10647 bp, 14 predicted proteins | sample TSNJ004MetaG_FD_104713 | JGI IMG/M metagenome (GOLD analysis project Ga0153920, IMG submission 104713) | Attine ant fungus gardens microbial communities from New Jersey, USA - TSNJ004 MetaG | ecosystem: Host-associated > Fungi > Mycelium > Unclassified | place: USA: New Jersey, Brendon T. Byrne...
GCCGGCTCCGCCAGCTCCTACAATACCACTTTCCTTAATTAACGCACGCAGTTCTTCAGCTGTCATATGAAACCTCTACTCTAATCCGGCAGGATCGTCAATGATTCCCACAATGGCAGCATCTACAGGTGCTTTTTCCATATTACAGCCAATCCGCGCAGCACTGCCGCAGACTACCAGTACATACTCCCCGATGCCCGCACCAATATTGTCTATCGCTACCAGCTGTGTCATTTCACTTCTCATCCTGGAGACCGGTTCCACAATCATGAATTTATTTCCTATTAAATTCTCATTCTTGCGTGTTGATACCACGCTTCCCACTACCTTGCCTACTATCATACCTACTCCACTTCTGTTGCTTGGATTTGCCGAATAATTAGTTGTGCAATAACACCTTATCTCCGGTAGATATCTTACTGGCATTTGCTTCGTCCGTATCTATATGCATTTCCAGTGTAAAAGAATCATCCACCCGGATCTTAACCTGACCCAAAACGGTCCCCCGTTCATTATCAACTCTTACAGAAACAATATCACCATCACTCACTTTGGCATATACAGCATCTGCCGTTGACATATGTATATGGCGCATTGCTATGATACAGCCTTCCTTCAGATACAGTGCACCTTTCGGTCCAACGATGGCAATCGGCGAACTTCCCGCCAGATCCCCGGACTCTCTCACAGGTACCTGTATCCCCAGCTTCACAGCATCCGTGGCAGATACCTCTACCTGGGAGGCCTTTCTGACCGGACCAAGAATCCTGACATTTTCTATTGCTCTAAGCTTCAGACCAACGATTGTCACCATCTCATTGGAGGCAAACTGTCCGCCCATAAGATCTTTTTTCTTTGTTAACTGATAACCTTCTCCAAATAACTGTTCCACGTGCTCCTGTGTCAGATGCACATGTCTGGCAGATACACCCACAGGTACCGGCATTCCGTTCTCACCCGGCTTTTTATTCTCAACCGCGGCGATTACCGCACGTGTAATAAACTCAATCTCTCTTGCATCCATAAGTATACTCTCCATTCCGGCAGTGTCCTCCAAAAGGACACTGCCATTCAGATCCTCTTATGCTTTTGTCTGAGGCAGAATCATTTCTACATCGCCATGAGGTCTTGGAATTACGTGAGTTGCTACCAGTTCGCCCAGCTTGCATGCTGCAGCAGCACCGCTTTCAACAGAAGATTTTACAGCGCCCACATCTCCGCGTACCATTACGGTTACCAGACCGGAACCGATCTTCTCTGTGCCAACCAAAGATACGTTAGCGGATTTACACATAGCATCTGCTGCTTCGATCGCTGCTACCAATCCTCTTGTTTCAATCATTCCTAATGCTTCCTGTGACATTCTTTTTTCCTCCTTTTTTGTTACAGATAATGTATCTGTAGTAGTATGTTCAATGTTTGAAGTATCTGTATTTGCAGCAGACGATGCTGCTTTCGCTGCCCTAACACGGTTAGTAGCAGTTACTGCCTTTTTGGGTGTTTCTTTTTTCTCTGCCATTTATGCTTCCTCCGTTTCCACTGCCATAAACCGGCCGGCACTTTTCTTTACCAGCTTAACGATTTCCGGGTGAGGATTGGCAATGATTCCATGGGATACGGGTTGTTTGACCGCGTTCTTACAGGCTGCTTCCACCGCCTGTGTGACTGCGGCAACTTCTCCCCTGACTATGACCGTAACCAGGCGCCCTCCTAACTTACGCTCCCAGGTAGCCAGTTCCACTTCTGCAGTTTTACACATGATATCCAATGCATCCGTTGCTGCGACAACGCCGGATATCTCGATAAAGCCATATGAGTTGCCCATGATTCGTCCTCTTTCCTTAATTTACTTCCGTCATGCCATTACCGTTCTATACTGTGGGCAGGATTTTCTCCACATCAGCATGAGGTCTTGGGATTACATGCGTAGCTACCAGCTCTCCCAGTCTGCTTGCTGCAGCAGCTCCGCTTTCTACGGCAGCCTTCACAGCACCCACATCTCCGCGTACCATTACGGTTACCAGACCGGAACCGATTTTTTCAGTACCAATCAGTACTACCTCAGCAGATTTGGTCATTGCATCTGCAGCTTCAATTGCTGCGGTCAGACCTCTTGTTTCTATCATTCCCAATGCTTCTTTTGCCATTTTAATATCCTCCTTAAAATTATCCTTTTTTTATTGTTATGATTTGTAACAGTTCAGCTTGGCGGCTAAACAGTTACTATGATTTGTCAAATGCACTCAGCTTCAGCATCTTACAGGTGTCTTCCGTGGGATTGGCAATGATATGATGCTGTACAACCCCCGTCAGCTGTTCTGCCTTTTCTATGCCTGCCTCCATGGCAGCTTCCACGTCCGCTATGCCGCCGCGAAACTTAATTGTTACCAGCAGCGGTACCGGGAGGGCATCCGCATTGGCCGGCTTGTTCTTATCAAAATTTTCCAAAGTCACGTCTGCTGCCTTACAGCCTGCATCAGCTGCCATAAAGGCACATACCAGACCATATACTTCCAAAATTCCAACTGCTTGGTTCACTATGCACTCCTTCCTGTTAAAACCTCTGAACTGTTACAAAACCTCATCTATTCGTTAATAACCGCAATCTTCAGTCCGGTCATTGCCAGGTTGGTCTGGAAAGCTTCATTGATCTGGTCTAATGAGTAGGTGTGGCTGACCAGTTTATCAATAGGCAGTCCGATCTGCTTTGCGCTTTTCAGGAAATCAAAGGTGGTCGCATAATCTCTCAGGGTATATACCCAGCTTCCCACTGTTGTGATTTCTTTTGAACAGATATCAAAATGCGGGTTAATGGTTGCATCTCCGCCGTTGATGAAAAATCCCAATTCACATAAACCGCCGCCGTTTCTGATGAACTTGTATATGTTGGAATGTCCTGCCGGAGAACCTGTACACTGGAAGGCAAAGTCTGCCAGTTTGCCGCCAAACTCCTTCTCCACCGCTGCCGTCAACGCTTCGATACCATTGTAATCTTTGAAATTCACCGTCCCGCTTGCACCAAGTTCTCTTGCAAAGTCCAGTCTCTTCTGTTCGCCGTCTACTGCCACAATATTATGGATTCCCATGGTACACAGGATCGCAATACAGATTAATCCAATGGGACCGCAGCCCTGGATCACCACTCTGGAATTGAAACGGAGAATATTTGTGGTTTTCGCACGTTCCACTGCGTGAATCAATACGGCACAGGGTTCAATCAGGATACGGGAATATAAATCCAGATCACTTACATTAAATACTGTGGAGCCTCCCCGTATCAGGATATAATCAGCAAACCAGCCGTTGAAGTGAATATCATCTTCCGGAAGGAGACCGTATACATCCGCACCGCCGACATTCTGTTTGTTCAAATCGAACATGGTAATATCCGGATTATCCTTGAAAATCATACAGGTAACCACTTTGTCACCCAGTTTCAGGTCTTTACCGGCGCTGTCCTTCTTCACATTTTTACCCATTTTGACGATTTCGCCGGTTCCTTCATGTCCAAGGACTACAGGAATCAGGGCAAAGGGATCTTTTTTGTATTCATGACCATCGGTTCCGCAGATACCGCATCCCTCTATCTTTACCAGCATATCATCATCACCCACATCCGGTAAAGGAAATTCTTTTAATTCTATCTTGCCGATCTGTGTCAGCATTGCCACTTTGGCACTCTTAGGGATAGTGCCGGCAGCCTTACCGCCAGAAGAAGTACTTACCGAACCTTTACTCTCCATACCGGCAATGACTTGTTTTACTATTTCTTCAATATTATCCACATTAATATTATTCATATCTAAGCATACACCTTTCTGCTTTATTATTTAGCGAATGCACAAACTGTCGCTCATGACACAGCGTCTGCTCTTGGTAAAGCTTTTGGCACTGGTCAGTCCTTCACCAGTACGGCTTGCTATGGTAAAAGTACAAAAACCTTCTCCGCCAAAGCCAAGGGCTGCATAGGACGGTCCGTTTTTCACCAGGATCGCGGTATCAATTGCTTTTGCATACTTGGTGATGTTATCCACATTCTTGGAATGTATATGGGCGGAATGACGGTTGCCGTGTTCCAGCCATACTGCCTGCTCCACTGCATCGTCAAAATCTGCGGCACGTACAATTCCCAGTATGGGCATCATCAATTCTTCCGAAATAAGGGGATGTTCTTTTTTTCCTTCAAAGATAATACAACGGATGTTATCCGGTACACTGACCCCGATCATGCCCAGTAAGGTTCTGGCATCCCGGCCGACGCAGTTCCGGTTCAGTTTTCCGTTCTTTAACACTGTTTCTGTTAATTGATCCACTTCCCCTTTATCTGCCAGATAACAGCCCTGTTCCGTACGCATATATTGTATCAGTTCATCAGCCACTGCGGCAATTGCCACTACTTCTTTTTCTGCGATACATGGCAGGTTATTATCAAAAGTACAGCCGTTTACAATATCTGCTGCTGCTTTCTTAAGATCTGCAGTTTCATCCACCACAACCGGCGGATTGCCTGCTCCGGCACCGATTCCCCGCTTTCCGGAGGAGAGCACTGCCGTTACCACACCGGGACCGCCTGTTGCTGCAATCAGATGGATATCCTTATGCTTCATCATAATACTGCTTGTATCCATGGTGGGTTTCTCTACCGTGACCGCCACATGATCCGGTCCGCCTGCTTCCAGGGAAGCTTCATTCACCAGATTAATGGCATATATGGAGGTCTTTATTGCCTGGGGATGAGGGTTGAATACTACCGTATTGCCTGCAGCGATCATTCCCATACAGTTACAAAGTACTGTTTCACTGGGGTTTGTACAGGGGGTTATGGCACCAATGACACCAAAAGGTCCCATTTCCACCAGGGTAAGCCCTCTGTCTCCCGACCAGGCGGTAGTGATGATATCCTCCGTACCGGGCGTCTTCTCCGCTACCAAATGGTGCTTCAGTATCTTATGCCCCACATTACCCATTCCGGTCTCTTCCACTCCCATGCGTGCAAAGGTCTCTGCCTGTTCATGGGTTTTTCTGCGGATATTGCTGATGATCTTCTCCCGCTGGTCCATAGACATGCTCCGCATTACAGCCTGCGCTTTCTTTGCTGCTTCAATCGCTTCGTTCATATCCCGGAACACGCCGCGCATTCCCACCGAATCTTCATTAAGCCGGATTTTGGCAAGTACTTCCTGTACTATATCTCTAACCGTTTGCTCATTCATACATACACCCCTTGTCCGCCTTGGCCTCTAAGGCGTCTTCAGCGGACATTAATTTCAATATTTGAAAATGACCTTCTTTCAAACTTTGAATCTCCGTATCATTTTCTTTGTCCGGTCATTTCGTAAAAGGTATCTTCCGCAAAATGGGCCAGGTATGTATCCTGCTTCGCACTGCCGCCGCTGACGCCAAAGGCACCGATGATGTTGTCTCCTATTTTCAGGGGAACTCCTCCGCCAAAGATGACTATTTTACCCTGGTTGGTAAATTGTATCCCATATAGAGGTCCATTAGGCTGGCTTAGTTTTCCAAGCTCCTCGGTAGTCATTTTAAAAGCGGCTGCTGTATAAGTCTTATTCACTGCCACATCATAGCTTCCCGGATAAGCATCATCCATACAGCGTACGGACACGGGATTGCCATGGGAATCTGACACCGCTGTTACCACTTTTATACCCATTTCCCTTGCCTTGTCCTCCACTTTTTTCATAAGGATCTCTGCAAAGTCAAGGGTAATGTCAATGCCCATACGGACAACCTGACTCTGAAGCGCCGTTGCCTGAATGCCTTTTTGTTCCAAAATACCACGAACTGCCTGTGTTACGATTCTTTCATCTATCTTCATATTTGCTCCGCACTGCCCGCTGGTTTTTAATATCTTATTGTAAACCCAACTGTTTCAGAACCTGTCTGGTAATCTCCTCAACCACTTCGGGACTGACGCTTTTGGGTTCGGCGCTGACAGAACCGGTGCACTGTCCAGAGCAGTTATGGCAGTTTGTCTTGCCTTTATTCTGGCACAGGTCTGCCGGATGCTTACCGGGCATGCCAAACTGGCGTCTGATTTCATATAATTTTTCCACTGTTGCCTGATCAAATTCCTTCGGCCCGCCCAGCATTTTTGATTTATACAAAAGCTCTGCATAGAATTCCACAGATTCCATCTTGTGGTAAGCTGCAAGAAGATCAACCGACCAGGTGAGGGCACCATGGCTCTCTAAAAGTACTGCATCATAATAGGGCAGATATTTTTCCACATTATCAGGAATCTCGCTGGTAGAAGGAGTGCCATACTCAGCAATGGGCACACAGCCAAGTGCGATAACAGCTTCCGGCATGATCGGCTGGGTAAGGGGAATACCTGCAATGGCAAAAGACGTTGCAAAAGTAGGATGGGCATGTACTACCGCATTTACATCCGGTCTTTTCTCATATACTCTCATATGCATCTTGATTTCAGATGACGGCTTGAAGCCTTTATTCGCCTGAATCACATTTCCCTTTTTATCTACCTTACAGATAAAGTCAGGTGTCATGAAGCCTTTGGATACGCCTGTGGGTGTACACAGATATTCATTGTCATTCAGCTTTACGGAAATATTTCCGTCGTTTGCCGCAACCATATTACGGTTGTAAATCCTCTTTCCAATCTCACAGATTTGCTGTTTCAGTTCGTACTCGTTAATCATTCTGAGTTCCTCCTTGTCATTTCTATCTTAATTTTTTGTTTTATGTTGCTTTTGTACTTATTATAAACCCTAAAACCACATAAGTCAACATACATATCAGGATTATCCTATGTTTTTTGTGATTTTATGCTTGACTCAAATGCGGAATCTTGTTGTTTTCATTTTCCCAGGGAAGGGTATCCCCCTCTTCCCTTAAATATGCCAGGATTTCTGCAACACCTTCCCCGCCTTTGGAATCCACTAAGAAGATCTTTTTACATCCTGCAAGCCGAAGCCACCGCGCTGCCCTGTCAGAATCCGCACCCTGCACGTCGATCTTGGTCACGATACCGATCACTTCCCGGTTACACATACAGGTAATGTTGGGCGGATACAGGGAAAACGGCTCCGTTGCTGCCAGTAAGAGTCCCACAGCCTGGGCTTCATAAGTATATAATGCCAGGGCATGTCCCAGTGTATGGGTCTGCAGATATTCTCCCGGTGTATCTATGATTACATTAAAATGATTGATATACTGGGTTTTTCGGTAGCTTATGGAATTCCCCTCAAGTGCCTGGGTAAGGGTTGTCTTACCGCATTCGCTGCGTCCCATCAATATAATTTTCTTCATCTCTGCGCCTGTATCCTTTTGCCGTTCAGGTCTTGGTTATGGAACAGACTTCATAACCCAGCGTATCCTGTACATAAGCAAGGATGGCGCCTGTGGCGGACTCCACTTCCGAGACGCTTCCGTTGATAATCAGGGAACCGCTGAAACGGTCTACAAATCCCAGCTGGACACCAGAACTCTTTACGGCAATATCCGCCATAATGATGGCTGTTTCTGCCGGGGATACCGTCATGATCCCGATTGCTGATTTTGCATACTCCACCCTGGGATCCAGGCCCAGCTTTTCATACAGGACCGCATCCGGATTGGCAATGATATGCGCCAGGGTAACCTGCTTTCCAGGCACCAGTTCCTGTACAATTCTTTGTTTTTCATCCATATTTATAGCCATGTATGATCCATACCCTTCCTTTAACATGCTTGATAAATGCATTCCGCAGCAGCTGCTTCAACCGCCGATCTGACATACAAGCCGACAATTCTGCTCTGCTGTCATTTTCAACATTTCCATCCTGGCATTTTCCGGCGGCAATATGTCCATCATCTGATAGTCCCGTCCCAGTCCCTCATATTTATCCTGTCCAAGTCTGTGATAGGGCAGCAGATGAATCCGCTCCGCTCCGGGAAGCTGATCGGCAAACCGGGCAATCTCCCTGATCTCCTCCGGCGTATCATTGAATCCGGGTATTACCGGAACCCTTATACTTAACCTGGTCATCCCGGATGCTGCGATTTTCCCGGCATTCTCAAGAATAAGTTCATTGCCTTTACCGGTATACTCCTTGTGCTTCCGTGAATTTATGTGTTTTATATCCAGCAAAAACTGATCCAGATAAGGCAGAATCCCTTCTATTACTTCATATTTTACACATGCCGTGCTTTCCAGAGCGGTACGAATCCCGCTTTCCCGGGATACCTTAAGCAAAGCCCGGGCAAAATCCGGCTGGCATAAGCTCTCTCCCCCGGACAAGGTCAGTCCGCCGCCGCTCCTGCGGTAATAGCTGCGGTCCTTCACCACTTCTTCCATAACTTCTTCCACGGTCACATCCCTGCCGATTGTCTTTGGCTTCCCCTGCACCATCATTGTCTGGACCGCATAGTCCTGAGACTCCGGGTTACAGCACCAACGGCAGCGCAGGATGCAGCCCTTCAGAAAAACAATCGTACGGATACCGATACCGTCATGGATAGAATAACGCTGTATATCAAAAATGCGTCCTTTTACTTTGTAATCATCCATTTTTTATACCCTTTACAATCCCTGTTCCGTCCTGCGGATGATATCATCCTGCAGAGACCTTGATAATGTGGTGAATAATGCGCTGTATCCTGCCACACGCACTACCAGATGTTTATACTGCTCAGGATTCTTCTGGGCATCCAGTAAAGTCTCCCTGTCTACTACATTAAATTGTACGTGGCTGCCCTTCTGGTCAAAGAAGGCACGGATCAGATGTATAAAGTTATCCAGTCCCCTGTCGCCGCTTAAAGCGGTGGGATGGAATTTCTGGTTAAATAATGTACCGTTGGAAGCAATTCCATGATCCAGTCTGGATACGGAATTGGCTGCCGCCGTAGGACCGTTTACATCTTTACCGGCTGAAGGGGATACCCCGTCTGCCACCGGCGTATGGGACAGGCGTCCGTCCGGTGTGGCACCTGTCTGACCGCCCAGGGGTACATTGGCAGATACCGGATACAAACCGGCCTGGAAAATTCCGCCTCTGGGATTCTTATATTCCTGCAGCGGCCGGGTATAGGTATAGGCCACTTCCCTTGCAAATGCATCCACTTCTCTGTTATCATTACCGAACTTAGGAATTTCTTCTATCCAGCATAATAATTCATCGAACTTTTTCCGTTCTTCTTCTGTAAGCTTCATGGACTGCACCTGCGCTACAACAGCTGCTGCTTCTTCCCGGCCGACCATAACCCCCTGCTCCTTCATGGAGCCTATTACACGCAGAGCAATATGGGCAATGCTGTCCTGATCCATTTCCTTACCATAATTGAACATCAAAGCTTTCTTATATTCAGCCAGCGTAAGTTTCTTTTCCTCAAATACCAGCTTTTTCACCGCATAAAGGGAATCTGCCATATTGGCTACTCCAAATCCCTGGGGGCCTGTAAAATTATATACCGCACCGCCTTCCTGTAAGGATTTGCCCCGTTTCAGGCAGTCATCCACCATGCAGGACTCAAAGGGCAGCGGACACAACACAGCATGGGCCACATCAATAGAATTGTCCGCATTAACCAAAAGTGATATAAAATAATCCATCTGCTGCTTATAAGCATCAAAGAAATCTTCAAAGGTCTTCATTTCCTCGATCGGTCTGGTAGGTACCCCAATCAGCTCGCCCTTATCATATCCGCTGTCAAACACAAGCTCCAGGGGACGACACATGTTAAAGAACGCCGCATCATGCCAGCCCTCAGTTTTCCCGGCCTTCTGAGGCTCCACACAGCCGATGATATTGTATTCCCGTGCGTCCTCCAATGTCAGCCCGCGGTTCATAAGAGACGGAATGATCACTTCATCATTATAATAAGCGGGCAGCCCGATTCCCGTACCGGTCAGCTTTGCTGCTGCCAGCAGCAGTTCATGGGGCGTACCGTTCCACACTCTTATGGACAGGGACGGCTGGGGGAGAAATACATGAGCAGATGCTGTAATACACATAAAAGACAGATCATTGGTCACATCCAGTCCATCCTTATCCTGTCCGCCCACAATCAGGTTCTGGAACAGGCTGTAACCGGCAAACCCTTCCGCACTGACCGCATCTCTGCATTTATTCAAATCGTTTAACTTAACCCAGATACAGTCAATCAGTTCCTGGGTCTGCTCCCTGGTAATCACACCCTTATCCATATCTTCTTTATAATATGGATACATATACTGATCAAAACGTCCCGGAGATATGGAATGTCCGCTGGATTCCACCTGCAGAAGCTGTTGTACGAACCAGAAGCTCTGACATGCTTCCCAGAAGGACTTCGCACCCTTACGGGGAACACTGCCGCAGTTTGCCGCTATCTGAAGCAGCTCCTTCTTCCTTACAGGATCCTTCTCCTTCGCTGCCATATCCCCGGCAAGCTGCATATATCGCTCTGCATATCTGATCACCGCCCGGCAGCTTATAATCACCGCCTGGAGAAAGCGGGAACGGGAAGCATAATCCGCATCCCCCGGTTTACATTGTAACAGTTCCGCCTGGGCTTCCTCAATGATTCCTTCATATCCCATCGCCAATACTTTTTCATATTGGACTGTTATATGTCCCACGCCGTTATAAAAATAATTACCCGGCGTAAATATATTATGTTCCATGGCCTTTATGGTCTCAGGGGCCA
>Ga0153920_1001277_pt1 | contig 10631 bp, 8 predicted proteins | sample TSNJ004MetaG_FD_104713 | JGI IMG/M metagenome (GOLD analysis project Ga0153920, IMG submission 104713) | Attine ant fungus gardens microbial communities from New Jersey, USA - TSNJ004 MetaG | ecosystem: Host-associated > Fungi > Mycelium > Unclassified | place: USA: New Jersey, Brendon T. Byrne...
AAGATTACGATCAGCTGAAAAGTATCCCGCGGCCGGCCCATGCCGACTATCCGGCGATGATCCGGCATCAGGGATATCAGGATTATCGCGGCGGCGGGCATTTTTCCGGCCGGCTGACGGCGCCTCTTTGTTTTGCCGGGGCGGTATGTATCCAGATTCTGGAGCGGCAGGGAATAGAAACGGGGGCACATATTCTGTCGATAGCCGGTGTGCAGGACCGGTCACTGGATGCCGTAAATATCACTCCTCAGGAGCTGGCGGCGGTGAGACGGAAAGAATTCCCGGTCATTGATGACCGGGCCGGTCAGGAAATGATCGCAGCCATTGCGGAAGCGAAAGCAGATGGCGATTCGGTCGGCGGAATCATCGAACTCGGTGTGACCGGAATGCCGGTTGGCATCGGAGAGCCGATGTTCGGCGGCATAGAAAACAAGTTAGCGCAGGCAGTCTTCGGGATTCCGGCGGTGAAAGGAATTGAATTCGGACTGGGATTTGCCGCCGCAGACTCCAGAGGATCGCAGAATAATGATGGGTTCTGTACTGACGGAGCCGGGAATATAAAAACCAGGACCAATCATCATGGCGGGATTCTGGGGGGACTATCTTCCGGTATGCCGATCGTGATGCGGGCAGCGTTTAAGCCGACACCGTCGATTATCAAAGAACAGGATAGTGTGATCGCAGCCAGTGGTGAAGAGACCAGGCTGCGGATAGAAGGGCGGCATGACCCGTGTATCGTGCCGCGGGCGGTACCCTGCGTGGAGGCTGCTGCCGCTGTTGCGATTTTAGATATGATATTACTAAAAAAATAGCATTGGAGGATGGAACATGAGTTTAGATGAATTAAGAGAACAGATTAATCAGATGGATGAGGAGATCGTAGCCCTGTTTAAAAAGCGGTTGAAAGCAGCTTCCGGCATTGCGGCGGAGAAAAAAGACCAGAATCTTCCGGTTCTGGATCAGCAGAGAGAACAACAGGTCATGCAGAAAGTGATTGAACTTGCCGGCGATGAATTTGATATGTATGTAAAAATGCTTTACTCAACGATCTTTGATCTGTCCAGAGGATATCAGACCCAGAAGCTGCAGCGTGCAACGAAACTGACTGAGCTGATCAAAAAGGCAACGGCAGAAGTAAAGATGGAATTCCCTAAAAAGGCGATGGTTGCCTGCCAGGGAGTACAGGGATCATATGCTCAGCAGGCGGCTGAAAAGATTTTTCCGTTAGGGAATATGATGTATTTTGAAAGCTTTGCCAGTGTGTTTCAGGCGGTTCAGCAAGGTTTGTGCAAATACGGCATCCTGCCGGTGGAAAATAGTACTGCCGGTTCGGTGACCGAAGTATATGATTTGATGGAGAAAAATAAATTCTATATCGTTAAGACCTTAAAATTACCGGTAAATCATGCCCTGCTGATGAAAGAGGAGGTTGATATGAGCCGGATTAAAGAAATCGTCTCGCATGAACAGGCGCTCAGCCAGTGCAGTGAATTCCTCAGGCAGTATCCGGATATAAAGGTGACAGTTTATGAGAATACGGCATCGGCGGCTAAGCATGTGGCCGAATCGGGACGTGAGGATATTGCAGCGATTTCTTCACCGCAGTGTGCGTATCTGTATGGGTTGAAATTGGTCGAGCGGGATATTCAGAATAATAAAAATAACTATACCAGATTTATCTGTATTTCTAAGGAGCTTGAGGTTTACGCCGGGGCAGATAAGATCAGTCTGATGCTTTCGGTTAACCATCATCCGGGGGCACTTCATAACATGATCGGAAAGATATCTTCACAGGGGCTGAACTTAAGTAAGCTGGAGAGCCGTCCAATCGGCGGAAAGGACTTTGAATTCAGATTTTACTTTGATATTGAAGCATCGGTGTATTCGGATGAAATAGTATCCTTGCTTGCCGACATGGAAAATAGTGCTGACCAGTTTACATTCCTGGGATGCTACAGCGAGGGATAAGGAAGGAGCGGCAGGATGAAATATGAATTAGGTCTGATCGGGGAAAAGCTGGAGCACAGCTTTTCCCCGGCTATCTTCCGCGAGTTCGGGTATCCGGAGTATGAGCTGGTCCCGCTTCACCGGGATGAAGTAGTGGATTTTGTCAAGAATACGCCATTTCGCGGGTTGAATGTGACATTTCCTTATAAAGAAACAGTGGTACGATGCTGCGACCGGCTATCGGAAGAGGCAAAAGAGATCGGCTGTGTCAATGCGCTGGTGAAAGAGACCGACGGTACTATCAGCGGTTATAATACCGATGTCTACGGTATTATCGGCGCGCTGAATTATGCCGGTATTGAGCTGGCCGGGAAAAAGGTCCTGATCCTGGGCGGCGGCGGGACCAGGCTGACTGCCCGTTATGCGGCTGAGAAGATGGGGGCCGGGGAAGTGTTGTTTGTCTCCCGTAAGGGGCCTCTTTATTATGAGCAGTTGTCTGATCACCGGGATGTACAGGTGATTATTGACACTACCAGCGTAGGAACCTATCCTGATAATGACGGACAGTTGATTTCCCTGTCTGACTTCCCTTGTTGTGAGGGTGTGTTCGATGTTGTCTATAATCCTCTGAGAACCAATCTGCTTTTAGAAGCAAGGGACCGTAAGATTCCCTGTATCAGCGGTCTGTTTATGCTGGTGGAGCAAGCCCGTAAAGCAGCTGAGCTTTTTACCGGTGAAGAGATTACCAAGACCCAGGCTAAACAGGTATACAAGCTGTTAAAACAGAATTATATAAACATCGTTATGGTGGGAATGCCGGGCAGCGGCAGAAATATGATCGGTCACATCCTGGAAGAAGTATCGGGAAGAAAATGGCTGGATATCGATACGCTGATTGAAGCCAGAGCCGGGATGTCGATTCCGGAAATTTTCATTGATGGCGGGGAGGAGAAGTTTCGTGAACTGGAAAGCGAGGTTATCCGGGAAGCGTCAAAACAAAACGGTGTGCTCATTTCCACCGGTAGCGGTGCAGTGCGGCGGAAAGAGAATATCCATTGGCTCCGGCAAAACGGCCGTCTTTACTATATTGATCAGGATATGTCGGTCAGTGTGTCAGATGCGATCGGTGACAGTGGCGATGCCGATGTAGATGATATTCGGATGAATGAATTGGAGCAGTACCGGAAAGCTCTGGAAGTATGTGATGAAAAGATCTTTGATCTGCTGACCGCCCGCAATGCAGTGATTGAAAAGATGATGGTCTATAAGGAAGCAAGACAGATCCCAATCTTTCAGCCGGAGCAGGAAAAGAAGAAGAATGATCTTTGGAATGCAAAGTTAAATGATGTGCGTCATGGTGATGAGGTACTTCATATCATGAACCGGATCGTAAAGAGCAGTAAGCGGATTCAGGCGCGTAAATTATTCTCCTATAATATCATTCTGATCGGCTTTATGGGAGCCGGGAAAAGTACGGTTGCGGATTTCCTGAGCACAATGTATGCTATGAAGATAGTGGAAATGGATCAGGTAATCTCAGAACGGGAGCAGATGAGCATTTCCGATATCTTTGCTACATATGGTGAGGAGTATTTCCGCAATCGTGAAACTGAACTTTTGGTGGAGATGCAGAGTAAACGAGATGTCGTGGTATCATGCGGCGGCGGCGTTGCAATGCGCGAGCAGAACGTCAGGGAAATGAAGAAGAATGGTAAGGTGGTGCTACTGACAGCCAGTCCGGAAGTAATCCTGGAGCGGGTCAAAGACAGTGATGACCGGCCGCTTTTGGATGGTAATAAAAATGTTGAATTCATCCGTGAACTAATCGAGAAGAGGCGGCAGAAATATGAAGCAGCAGCGGATATTACAATTCACACGGATAATAAATCAGTGATGGAAATTTGTGAAGAGCTGATCGAGAAGCTGTCGGTTAATACGAAAATGGTTTAAAAACGCTTGTCGTTCTATTTGAAATCGTGTTATAATACCTTCAATAATTAATAAAGTTAACGTTATGAGGGAGATTAATAGTGAGTGAACGAAGAGGTGCAGAGTGTGGTAAAAGTGTCGATGAGAATCAAAATGGAGAACAACCGGTCAATCAGCCTGGGCCGAGTCCGGAGGTTCCGGCTAAAAAGAATAACAATAACAATACCAAGTTTATTATTGCCGGCATTATAGCAGGTGTTCTGATTATCATAGCGGCCGCATTCTTCGTAACAAAGGATCTGCGGGCCTATCACAGTGCCCAAAAGCAGTTTGATGCAGGAGAATATCAGGAAGCTTACAATCAATTTAAAGCGTTAGGTGATTATAGAGATTCCCAGGTTCAAAAGGAACTGGCTAATAAAGGTATAAAATATAATGAAGCCATGCTTTACAAAGATAAAGAAGAATATACGAAGGCACTGAGCAGACTGGCAGATTTAGATTTCGAAGACAGTGAGCAGCAGTCTATAGAAATCAAGTATTTATTGGCGAAGCAATTGATGGATGCAGGAGATACGGGCGGTGCTGTTACATATCTGGAAGGACTGGATTATCAAGACAGCGAAGAACTGTTAGTTGAATGCAAGTACCTCACCGGAAAATACTATTATGAAAAGGACGAAACTGATACGGCACTTAAATATCTGGAAGGGCTTGACTATCAGGACAGTGTCCAGATGGTAGAGGATATCAAGAATCCCTATACTTTAAGCAAGTTTGTGAAACGGTATAATATTATTGCAACAACATTAGAGGCAGCTGGTGAGGTGACGATCAACACATTGTCGGAAGAGATGTTTAGTGAGTCAAAGGTAGATCTGGATTCAACAGCCCGGATATCATTCAATAATTCGGGCGATCAGGAAGGCTTTAGAAAGAACATTACAGATGTGAGCTATGTCGTTAGTAATCGTAAAAGTTTTGATGAAGAGGTAGTATCGGGAGAATTGTTGGCTGTTATCGGAGCAATGGTTCAGGACGAATCACTAGGAGATCTTAATTCCATATTGACGGAATTGATTGAAGGAAGCGGAACGATCTCCAATAATGGAGTAAAATATTCTATTAATAGTACGTCCAGTAAGGTTACGCTTGCGGTCATAGTAGAAAAGTAGGAGCGGAGAATATGAATCCGGTAAGAGTGAGAAATATTGAGATCGGGACGGGAATCCCTAAGATATGTGTACCGATCGTCGGCCGGACCCGGACAGAGATTGAAAAAGCCGCACATAACATCGGTGAAATTGGCGCCGATGTCGTGGAGTGGCGGGTTGACTGGTATGATCAATGTGACCGGTTTTCCGAAGTGGAGGCAATATTGCAGATACTTCGTGAGATCCTTGGTGAAACACCGGTTCTGTTTACCTTCCGCACAGCCAGAGAAGGCGGCGAAAAGGCTATTGATGCAGGGCGGTATGCTGAATTAAATCAAAGTGCGGTAAAAAGCGGCTATATAGATATGATTGACGCAGAACTATTTACTGGTGATACATATGTTAAAGCGATCATTGAGATGGCGCGTGAGTGCGGTGTAAAAGTGATCGTATCAAATCATGATTTCGATAAAACTCCGGCCAAAGAAGAAATAATCAAACGGCTGAACAAGATGCAGAATTTGGGAGCGGATATTCTGAAAATAGCAGTTATGCCGCAGAACCGCAAAGATGTGCTGACCTTGCTTGCAGCCACGGAGGAAATGGCCGGCGAACATGCCGATTGTCCGATCATTACCATGTCCATGACTGGGATTGGTGTGATCAGCCGCCTTTGCGGAGAAGTCTTCGGTTCGGCGCTGACCTTTGGGACGGCTGGAAAAGCTTCGGCACCGGGGCAGATAGGTGTAAAGGAGCTGCGTACCGTGCTGGAATTGCTGCACAAAAGTTTTTAAGTGAACCAGACTGGATTTGGGAATAGTGCATGTATCCTATTGATAGATTTTAACAATATTATAGGAGGCGGAAAAGGGAATATGACCAATAGCGTAAACTACATTAAAGGGTACACATATTTGCGGGTAATATCCTGTATTGCAATTATTTTTATCCATGCAATTGTTTCAGCGCTTACCCTCTTTGGTGGTGATTTTAGCTTGAAGCAGATCGTATTTTACCGCAGTATTGTGAACTGCCTGATGTGGGCAGTGCCCTGCTTTATAATGGTTACAGGGGCATTGCTGCTGGATCCGTCGAAGCAGATTAGCTATCAGAAGCTGTTTTCAAAATATATTATCAGGATATTAAAAGTCATTATTATCTTTGGGGTTATTTTTACAGTATTAGAGACAATTTTTGATCCTGACAAAGCCAATGTGAAAGAATTTCTAAATGGTTTATATGAAATATTTGCCGGACAATCATGGGCTCATATGTGGTATCTGTATTGCTTGATTGGTTTATATTTATTAATTCCATTTTATAAAAAAATAACTGAACATTCAACTAAAAATGAATTGAAGTATTTATTAATAATATATTTCGTCTTTTTATCAATCATTCCTGTGCTGAATGCATGGGGGATCGAAAGTGGTTTTTATATACATGTATCAAGTATTTATCCATTCTGGCTGTTTCTGGGTTATTACTTAATACATTATACGGATAGGGCAGGGCGCAGGGCGGCAGGTTTAGTACTGGCCGGATTGATACTAATGGTAATCTGTACATGGATACGCTGGAATCATAATGTGGAGTGGCTTGACCGATTATTTAGTTACTCCTCAGTTTTAGTGGTATTTCAAGGGGGTGGTTTATTTCAACTGCTTTCCGGGAGGAAGCTTTCCCGCTTTCCAAGCCTGGACCGGCTGCTGGAGAGAATAGACAGCCGTTCCTTTGGCATTTATTTGATACACTTAATTTATATTAGGGGCATTTACAAATATTTATATTTTAATCCATTTGAGTATGGGGGAATCTTGGGAATTATTGGAATTGTTATAGCCGTATTCGCATTATCCTATGCGACCGATTATATGCTAAAGAAAATTCCGGTATTCCGTTCGATTCTATAGATGAAAAGAAAGGAGAAAGTATGAAAAGAGTTTTAGCGTTGATGTTGATCGCGGTTACGGTCTTAACTTGTGGTGGGGTGAATAGCCTGGCGGCGAGTACAGAAGAGTCTGAAAACAGCGGTGGTGGACAGGTGTTAGAAGAAGATGCGGGGGTAATTACCGGAGATGAGAATGTGCATTCGGACGAAGATGATAGTGAGATGGTTGATGAGAATGTAACCGTGCTGAATGAAAGTATAAACCCGCAGGTGGAAGTGCAAGAAAAACCGACAGTATCGTATAGTGTTCATGTTCAGAATGCTGGCTGGCAGAATGCAGCTGCCGATGGTGAAACGGCTGGAACAACAGGGAAGTCACTGCGGTTGGAAGCGATTAAAATGAAGGTTTCTGGTGTTGATGGGTTGGGGATCAATTACCGGTCCCATGTTCAGAATGTTGGCTGGCAGAGTGCAGTGAGTGATGGTGCAATCTCCGGGACGGAAGGGAAGTCACTGCGGCTGGAAGCGATTGAGGTATCGCTGACGGGAGTCAATAAGGATAATTATGATGTGTATTACCGCGTACATTCACAGCAATTTGGCTGGCTGGACTGGGCGGTTAATGGGGAGAAGGCCGGAACGGCAGGGTATAGCTATCGAATTGAGGCATTGCAGATCGTGGTGCTGTCTAAGGAGAGCGGTGAAGCGCCGACCAACCGGACCAACACATTTTATGAGAAACCGAAAGTAGTTGCCAGTTCACATGTTCAAAGTCAGGGATGGAAGTATAATATATCCGGCGACACCATTGGTACCACCGGAAAGAGTCTAAGAGTTGAGGCCTTCGGTTTAAAGCTGAGTAATGCAGCCAACTCATCCATTGAATACACTGCACATCTAGCGAACATTGGGTGGATGTCTGCTTATAAAGCGGATGGTGCAACCGCTGGAACAACTGGGCAGAGTCGTGCGGTAGAGGCGGTTAAAATCCGGCTCAAAGGAGATATTGCTCAGCAGTATAATATTTATTACCGTGCCCATGTGGCTCATTTAGGCTGGCTGGACTGGGCCTCTAATGATGCTGTTGCAGGAAGTGTAGGTTTCGGTTATGCGATAGAGGCAATTCAATATGCAATTGTGCCGAAGGTAAAGGCGGCTCCGGGAACTACAACTACTCCTTATTGTTATGCACCGACGGTAAATTACTTATCTTATGTACGCGAAAGCGGTTGGACTAGTGCGGTGACTAATGGCGGTACCGCCGGCACCACCGGACAAAGTAAGAAGATGGAAGCGGTTAAGATGTCGGTCGCCGATATAGATAATCTTGGAATTCAATATTCTACACATGTATCGAATGTTGGCTGGACTTCATTTGTAAATGGAGACGAGGTTTCAGGGCAAGTAGATGCCGGGAAACAGGTGGAGGCTATTAAAATAAAGCTTACCGGCTATAACTCTAAACATTTTAATGTATGGTATCGTGTTTATTCGGCAAGCTATGGCTGGCTGGGCTGGACGAGCAATGGAAATATTGCCGGCACTACCGCTATCGGTTATGCGGCAGAAGCCATTCAAGTGGTGATCCGGCCGAAAGGAACCGGTGCTCCCGGTTCGACTAAAAATCCGTACATGTCTCATACTGGTGTTCAGTTGATGGCATATAATAAATTAAATCAGGTTGGCTGGGATTTGAAATCTGCTTTTAATTGGTCTTCCAGTATCCCATATTACCGCAATGTACCTTCGGTTCCAAGCGGGCAAAAACATACTGAATATTATGCGAATTATGGTTTTACGTATTCTAAGGGAAACTGTTATGTAATGGCGGCTACCTTCTGTCAAATGGCAAAATTACTGGGATATGAAGCGTATCTGGTCGAAGGGGTGGTACCGAAGAGCGGTGGCGGGGTTACGCCTCATGGCTGGTGTGAAGTCGTGATGAATGGAACAGTTTATGTATGCGATCCGGATTTTCAGTATGCCACCGGTCGGAACGGCTATATGTTCCCTTACCGTACATCGGGAACATGGGTATATCAGAGTTATAAAAGAGTAAATTAGTAAGACAAGGAGAACAGGATGAAAAAGAAAGTAATGTTAGGTTTGTGTCTGGCAGCATCTTTCACGGTATTGAGCATGGCCGGCTGCAGGAAAGAGGAAGCGAAAGAGGTGCCGGAGACAGAACCGGTAGTGGAAGAGCAGGCAGAAGAGGAAGAAATATTAAAGACCATTGGCGCGGAAGCGGAAGGAGCATTTAAGGTTAGATTAACTAATAACACCGGTAAGGATATAAAAGGGATTTCAATTAAGATCATTGAAGAGGAGGAATTCCCGGAGAACTTTTTAGCGGAGAATGATATCTATACAGTTGAGGAAGCCAGATATTTATACTATAGCCCAAATCAGGAGGCGAAGACTGAAGAAGCTGCCGAAGGCGATGAGGACGAGCGGCTGCTGACTCCCGGATATGATATCCGGCTTACCTTTTCAGATGATACGGTAGCAGTGCTGCATTCATTTCCTTTTGAAGATATTGAAGAGGGAGAGCTGCATTTAGAAGAAGAGGTTGGCTTTATTAAATATACCAGCGTAAGTACCAACGAAACGGTTGAAACGAAAGAAGCCGAGCTGGCGATTAAAGAGCAAGAAAGGGTGGCGGCAGAAGAAGCTCAGAAGGCAGCAGAGGAGCAAGCGGCGGCAGAGCAAGCGGCGGCAGAGCAAGCGGCAGCAGAGAAAGCGGCAGCGAAGAAAGCAGCCGCAAAGGCGTCAAGTTCGTCAACCTCCTCTAATAGCAATTCCTCTTCTGGAAATTCAGGAAGTTCGGGAGGAGGCAACAGCAGTGATGATGGTTGTATTGGAGATGACGGATTAACCTATTAATCAACTAAATTAAAAGCTGCGGAATCAATCTGCAGCTTTTTAAATATTTAAATGCCCGTCCTCTTTTATAGTTGACAAAACCGGATAGGTATAACTCTTGCTTTCAAACTTCTTTCTGAGTCTGACCAAAAATGTTTCTAAGGCCGCCGGTGATTCGGTCACTACTTTGATAATGTATTCATAAGGTCCGGCGATACAGTAGCAGCCCTGAATCTCTTCGCAGCTATTTGTATAACGGCGAAACTGCTCATCACCCGCACCATCATTGACCTTTAATATGATCAGACAAAAGCAGACAAAGTTCTTATTAAACTTCTTTTTATTCAGCCTGATCGTATAACCGTCAATATAGCCATTCTTCTCTAGCTTGCGAACCCTTTCACTGGTCGCAGGCTGAGACATATTTATTAAATTACTTAAATCTTTCATAGATATCTTTGCATTTTTCTGTAAGATCTTTAAAACTTTTTTATCAGTATTATCTAACATTTTACACCTCTCTCCAAAAATATGATCAGTATTAAATTCCCACCTAATTTTCAGAAACTAAACTGGCCTTTTCACCTTATTTAAATTGTTAAATTGCATACTTGGTTTCATTTTCGCTTGTTTTGATTTATACACTATTTACAATTATTCGCAAAATGATAGAATAAAATTATACAAAAGTAACAACAAATTTCATTGCTTCTGGTTTTAAGAATTATCTTCACTTTAAATCAATTCTACCGGAAAAGCAACAAAAAATTCTCAAAATGAAGGAGGAAGAAACATGAAAGGGTCGGACAAGAAAATTTTAGTAACAGGAGGTACGCAGGGGATTGGTG
>Ga0153920_1001282_pt1 | contig 10611 bp, 10 predicted proteins | sample TSNJ004MetaG_FD_104713 | JGI IMG/M metagenome (GOLD analysis project Ga0153920, IMG submission 104713) | Attine ant fungus gardens microbial communities from New Jersey, USA - TSNJ004 MetaG | ecosystem: Host-associated > Fungi > Mycelium > Unclassified | place: USA: New Jersey, Brendon T. Byrne...
CCAAAGTGTTTGATATACCCTGTTGGGTATCCACTTCAATTGTTTTGCAGGCTTCTTTTTGTCAATTCCCTTTTTATATGAATTTTATTAGTGCTTTTTGTCAGCTTTTTTACCGCTTCCTGCTAAATTGACGACATTGGTTTCCATTGATCGATTCGCAAAGTGCGAAAACAACAAACAAGAACGAGAATCGCGGCATTGACGGGGGAAAAAAGGTCAAGGGCCGCAAAAGGTATATAATGACTGACATTATGGGGAATTTGCTGGTTGTGAAAGTACACGCTGCAAATATCCACGATACCATGAGCGGATGTTACGTCTATCAAGCCGCGAAAAACAAGTATTCATCGATAAAGGGCGGCTGTGCGGACGAAAGCTGCCGGGAAACTTTTGTTAAATTTGTCAAGGTAAAATACGGGGAAACGATTAATATTTCTGAAAAGATAAAACCAAAACAGTGTCACATTATGCCCAAAAGGTGGTGGGTAGAGCGGACTTTCGGATGGGCAAATTGGTCGCGTATTTTGTCAAAGGATTATGAAATTAAAGACGTTTATGAGGAAAATGCTTTTATGGTTTCTCATCTTCACACCTTGCTGAAACGTTACTGAATATAAATAGCCGCTTGGGAAAGAGAAAAATCGGTGCAGCCGTGGTAAAAAAGTGTAAGAAAAAAAGCAAAGAATCGGCCAATGGCCTTGCGCAGGGGGCATAAAATACGCTGAAAAAACAATGGTCAGATCAGCATCGCGGAATTCTTGTCGCCTTTCGAAAAATTGGATGAAAACAACCGGTGGGAAAAGAAAGCAAACTGTTCCGAACCGGGTTGTCGGTGCCAGTCAGTCCCATGTCCGGCCCATGGAGCAAGAAAGCGGCGGATGTGGAATTTGGCGCCAAGGTGAGCATTTCCCTGGTGGATGGGTACGCTTTCGTGGACAAGATCGGCTGGGACAATTACAGCGAGGCGGAGCTTCTCCCCGACGCTGTGGAACGCTATCGCCGGCGTTATGGCCACTATCCCAAGGCAGTCCTGGCCGACAAGCTCTACCGGAACAGGAACAATTTGAGATATTGCAAAGAGCGGGGTATCCGCCTGTCCGGCCCCCGTCTGGGACGTCCGCCAAAGGATGCTGTTCACTGATCCCCATGAACGCCGTGACAACGCCATGCGTAACTGGGTGGAAAGCAAATTCGGTGAGGGTAAAACCGGTTATGGCCTTGCCCGTCTTTTCGCGCGCCTCAAGGGTACCAGCGAGGCTGGGATCCAGCTCGCTTTCCTTGCTCTGAACCTGAGCCGACGCGTAAGGCAGCTTTTGCTGCGGGTTTTCCTCTGGTTCCAATCTGTATTTCTGTTTTTTTATGCCAGTTGTTGAGTAGACCCTAAATAAGATACTTCCTTTCGAACGAGAATTTCTGCATGAGAAAAACTTGAACGGAAGGAAGTGTTTTTTTATGGAGAAAACACCAGCGACAATGATGAAAGGGGGTTCTGAGAGGACGCTTTATAATCATTAAGTTTATTGATTATATTTATTTATATATATAATCCGGAATATTTATTGACTTAATTATAAAATTATGGTATATATTAATAAGTTAAGTTTATTGATTGAACTTAACTACGAATATAAACCCAAAAATGATGGTGATAAAATGAAGCTGGGTCTGAACAATGATGGTATCCAACGAGCGAACCGCTGTCTGGTGCTCAAACTGATGCTGGAAAATGATGTGATATCGCGTTTAGAGCTGGTAAAAAGGACCGGACTGCGAAAAGCGACGATTACCAACATTATTAATGAGTTTCTGGAAATGGGAGTTATAAAAGAGGCTGGCTACATAAAGCGGGACAGTGAGCGAAAAACTGAGGCATTGCAGTTGACTATACCCTCTGCAAAAATAATTTCACTCCGCATAACAAGTAAAAGTTATTCTATTTACACTTACAGCCTAAACGGCGTAATGGAGCAGGAAATTCAGCAAAGTTATCCCAAAACCAAAGATGTAAGCCAGATCATGAATGAAATCATTGCCCATGTGAATGAACTTGTCGCACAGCATGGGGAGGATCATATTCTTGGGTTGAGCATAGGACTTCCCGGTCCGTATGTCAGGAGGAATGCGAAAAAATTTACAATTGTCACCGGATTTGAGCAGTTAAGCAAAATCGATGTTCAGAATCGTTTCCAGAGCAAATTTCCTTTTCCTGTTATTACGGAGCATGATGCAAAGCTTTCCGCTTTTGCGGAGTGGAAAAATTTGAAGGAACAGCCAACCGGTATTGACAAAATACTTGTTGGGATTCAGACCATTGGTGTAGGTGTTGGGGCCGGCATCATTTTCAATGGAAAAATAGTCAGCGGTTCGTTGGGAATTGCAGGAGAGATCGGCCACATGGGGATTAGCGTTAATGAGGCTCATGCGGCCGGCGGAAAAGGCGAATTCGAACACTATGCTTCAACTGAAGCGGCCAAGCGATACATAGAGGAGCGGCTGTTTGAATTTCCCGATAGTGTCTTAACAATGGAATCGGATTATCAAAGCATTAAAAAAGCCTATTTGGACGGAGACCAGCTTGCGGTGAACGTGATGAAAAAACTCGCATGGATGGTGGGCTATGGTATTGCCAACATTGTTTATGTCCTCAATCCGGACACAATTATTATTGGTTCTGACTATCCCAATTACGAGTCTTTTCTCAACGAGGTAAAGCTAGCGGTCCGTCAGCGAATGCACGCCGATATCTTCGAGGGTGTATCGATTCGGTTTTCGGATATCGCACAGGATACAACCCTTTTGGGCGGTTACTATCTAACACTGGAAACGCTCATTCAAAACCAGCAAATATTAGACTGTATCAAGCAAATTGTCGGTTATGAATAATTCGTGTTCCAGTATAGATAGGATCATTGACGGTATCTATTACCGTTATTGAATAATCTAATTAAATTGGAAAAGGTGGAAAGGCAATGAAAAAAATTGAAACCAAAGAATTGTCCAAAATTGCAACCATAGCACGCATAAGAGGCCTGGAAGCAATCCATTGCGCAAACTCAGGTCATACAGGTGGTGCGTTTTCGGCGATGGATATCTTGTCTGTATTGTTTTTCGAAACAATGAACAATATCGACCCTGAAAATCCAAGGGATCCTGACCGGGATCGGTTTGTAATGTCAAAGGGGCATTGCACAGCAGCGTTTTACCCCATACTTGCTTTGCGTGGGTTCTTCCCGGAAGAAGATTTAAAAACGTTTCGGCATATTGACAGCTATCTTTCCGGTCACGCTGAGATGAATCATGTGCCCGGCGTAGATATGTCTGCCGGTTCATTGGGGCAGGGCTTGTCGGCTGCGGTAGGCATTGCACTGGCAGGAAAACTGGATCAAAAGGAATACAAGGTCTATGCGATGATGGGCGATGGAGAGATTCAGGAAGGTCAAATTTGGGAAGCGGCGATGTCCGCCGGCAAATTCAAACTGGATAACCTGGTCGGCATTGTGGATTACAATGGTTTGCAAATCGATGGCACGATCAATGAAATTATGCCCTTGGAGCCATTGGCGAATAAATGGACGTCTTTCGGATGGGAAACTTTCACCGTGGATGGACATGATTACGAAAAGGTTGCGGAAGTATTTGAAAAAGCAAAAACCGTGAAAGGCAAGCCGGTTATGGTCATCGCGAAAACCGTAAAGGGCAAAGGCGTATCTTTCATGGAAAACAATGTAGATTGGCACGGTCACCCACCGGATGATGAAGAGTTCCGGCTGGCAACTGATGAGCTGAAAAAAACGTTGCAAGGCTTGGAGGGCTAAGGAAATGGGAGAAAAGGCATATATTAAAGATAGCTACGGAAAAGTCTTGAAAGAGCTCGGGAACACAAATAAAAATATTGTCGTGCTGGATGCGGATTTGCAAGCCTGCTCTCTGACAGATGGATTCTCAGATGCGTCTCCTGAGCGCCATTACAATGTGGGGATTGCCGAGTGCAATATGGTTGGGATCGCAGCAGGTCTTGCAACCTGTGGCAAGATTCCCTTTGTCCATTCCTTTGCCATGTTTACTGCCGGACGCGCCTATGACCAGATCAGAAACTCAGTGGTATATCCAAATCTCAACGTAAAGGTGATCGGCATGTATGCCGGTTTCACCAACGGCGAGGATGGCCCAACACATCAGTGCTTTGAAGACCTGACATTGATGCGCGCTGTGCCGAACAACACGGTGCTGTGTCCCAGCGACGCAAACGAAGTCATACATATGATTAAAGCCATTGTGGACTTTAAGGGCCCTTGCTATGTCAGACTGCCCCGTTCCAGCACAGAGACATTAACAGATACGCCTGACTATAAGTTTGAAATAGGAAAAGGTGTGCAGCTGGCGGACGGCAAAGATGTAACAATTATCGCAACGGGAATCATGGTCGAGCGGGCAATGCAAGCAGCGAATCAGCTGAAGAAAGAGAATATCGCTGCCCGGGTTATCGACATGCACACTATTAAGCCCATTGACGCTGATATCATTATCAAAGCAGCAAAGGATACAGGAGCCATCGTAACAACCGAAGAGCATAATATTATGGGTGGACTTGGCGGAGCGGTGGCCGAGGTCATAGCGGAAAATTGCTGTGTCCCGTTTGTAAGACACGGTGTAAAGGATGTCTTTGGCAAATCGGGGAAATTTGATGCTTTGATGGAAAAATACGGTTTGACTGCCGATGAGATTGTAAAGTGTGCCAAAAGCGTAATCGCTAAGAAATAAACCAAATCAGTGTAAAAGAAAGGTGATAGCTATGAAAAAAAGGATTTCTCTTATTTGTTTTCTCATGTTAAGTTTCGCCCTGCTTTCCGGTTGTGGAGGATCTTCCAGCACATCCACAGCGCCCGCTGCAGAGCCCGCAGCCCCCGAAGCTCCCGCGGCCTCTCAGGCAGCGGAGACGCCTGCCGAAGCACCCGCTGCGGGCGCCAAGGTGTTCGGTTATGTACCTACCAATATGAATAACCCTTTCTTCCATACGATTGAGGCGGCGTTGCGGGAACAAATTGAGGCAAACGGCGATACCCTGATTGCCGTAGACCCTCAGAATGACCCTCAAAAACAGATCAACCAGGTGGAAGATTTGGTTGTGCAAAAGGTGGACGGAATCTTCCTTTGCCCCATTGATTCTGCCAGCATCAAAACAGCTCTAGTGACCTGCAGCGATAAAAATGTACCGGTAATTGCTGTGGACTGCGGTGTGGATGATGATCAGTATGTCGTCTCCACCGTTCAATCCAACAATTACAATGCCGGTGTTGTTGTTGCTGAGGATATGCTTGCAAATCTTCCCAACGGCGGAAAAGTCGCCATCCTCTCATTCCCTGTTGCACAGTCGGCGGTTTTGCGTGTAAATGGATTTAAAGACACTGTTGAGGGGAAACTCGAAGTTGTCATTGAACTGGACGGCCAAGCTGATACGGCAAAATCTCTGCCGGCGTCGGAGGATATCCTGCAATCCACTCCTGATCTGGCCGCATTCTTCGCAATCAATGACCCCTCCGCTCTCGGCGCGGTACAGGCCATTGAGGCAGCCGGTAAAAGCGGACAGATTTTGGTATACAGTGTTGACGGAGCCCCGGAAGGGAAAATGGCTATTCTGGATGATAAGATCACCGGCACCGGCGCCCAATCTCCTCTGAACATTGGCAAGACCTCGGCTGAGATGATGTATAAACATCTGGCCGGGGAGGAGGTAGAGCATGAAATTCTTGTAGAAACCTTTATCATCAATAAGGCAAATGTTAGTGAATTCAATCCGGAAGGCTGGCAATAACCGCTTTCGATGAATAATTGGCGGTTGCCCGTACCGGTTCGCGGTATGGGCAACCGCCAATCTTACATATGTTTTGCAAACTACTCTATTCAGCAATGATTATTTTTTGTTGGCAAAGGAGTGTAGCTATTAATGGAAAACCATCTTATGCAAATGACAAATGTCCATAAGAGTTTCCCGGGAGTAAAGGCGCTATCTGGTGTGAACTTTGAATTGGAATGCGGCGAGATTCATGCGCTGCTTGGTGAAAATGGAGCAGGAAAATCGACGCTAATCAATGTTTTAGGTGGGATTTATCTACCCGATGAGGGCGAAATCTACATCGAGGGCCACAAGGTTAATATTTTCGATGTAAAATCCTCCCAGAACAACGGCATCGCAATCATACATCAGGAGCTGGTTCTGGTACCGCATATGACAATAGCAGAGAATATTTTTTTAGGAAGAGAGCCCCGCAACAAAGCAGGAGCTGTAGACAATAAAAGGATGATTCGTGACGCTGCTGAATACATGAAAATTGTTGGACTGGAGATGCCCCCGTACCAAAAGGTATTTAAGCTCAGTATTGCGCAACGGCAGATGGTAGAAATTGCAAAAGCAATTTCTTTCAATTCTAAAATTCTGGTTATGGATGAGCCGACATCCTCTCTCACCGAAAAGGAAGTCGTAATTCTGTTTGATACGATGAGAATGCTTCGTGAAAAGGGTGTAGGCATCATATATATTTCTCACCGCATGTCGGAGCTGTTCACGATTTCCGACAAAATCACTGTAATCAGGGACGGGTCCTATGTCGGAACGAAAAACACCAAAGAAACCAATACGGATGAGTTGGTGGCGATGATGGTGGGCCGCAACCTGGAAAATTATTACACCCGCACATTCCATGAACTGGGCGATGTTGCACTGCAAGTCGAAAACATCTCCAGACAAGGTGTCTTTCAAAATGTCAGCTTCCAGGTCAGAAAGGGCGAAATTCTTGGGTTTTCGGGGTTGGTTGGAGCAGGGCGCTCTGAAGTGTTTCGCTCCATCCTGGGTATTGATGCACTGGATGGTGGGGAGATTTTCATTGGTGGTCAAAAGGTAGGACGCCTGTCTCCAAGCAGTGCACAGGATTTGGGCATGGTACTGGTGCCCGAGGATCGCAAAAAAGAAGGGCTTGTGCTCATCAATAGCGTGCGCTTCAATACGACACTAGCTGTACTGAAACAATTTATTCGCGGCATTATCGTAAACAAAAAGAAAGAGCTGCAAATTGTTGAGATTCAGTCGAAGCAGCTGAAAGTAAAAACGCCTACATATGCTACGAAAGTAAGCAGTCTTTCCGGTGGGAATCAGCAGAAAGTAGTGATCGGCAAATTCTTGGCGTCCAACCCTACCATTCTAATTCTTGATGAACCAACACGTGGAATAGATGTAGGAGCAAAGGCGGATATCTATGAGATTATTAATGATTTGGCCATGGAAGGAATTTCTGTACTCATCATATCCTCAGAGCTCAATGAGATCATCAATATGTGCGACAGGATAATAGTCATGCACCAAGGCTCTATATCCGGTAGCCTGCCGCGGCAGGAGTTTAGTCAGGAAAAGATTATGCAGTACGCAACAGGTACAGGAGGAAATGAGAATGAATAGATCATCCACCATAACACAGCTTGAAAAACGTTTTGAAAATAATCCGATCTATATATATTTACGTACGAATATCGGTATACTTGCTGCCTTTTTCGCAATGTTCATTTTATTAACCATACTATCGCCGAATTTCCTAACCGCCGATAACTGGTTCAATATACTTAGGCAAATATCATTGAATATGATGTTGTCTGCCGGAGTTATGCTGGCAATTCTCATTGGCGGCATTGATTTGACATGCGGGTCGATCGTTGCGCTAAGCGGCTGTACCAGTGCGATTTTATTGCAAAATGGAATGAATTCCGTGCCAATGGCAGTTTTGATCGGCTGTTTGATCGGTGGAGTAACCGGTCTCGCCAATGGCTTAATCATCGCCCATACCGGAATGCCTCCATTTATCGTAACTTTGGCAATGCAGGGGATTTGCCGTGGTGCAGCCTACCTTGTTGCGAATGGCCAGCCCATACGCATTCCAAATGAGTCTTTCCAGAAAATTGGAACAGGATATGTGGGAGATGTTCCTCTTCCGGTCATCTACATAATCATTTTAATCATTGCATTTTTCTTATTGCTGAACAAGACGAAAACCGGCCGTCACATTTATGCGGTGGGCGGAAATATTGAAGCAGCACGCTTTTCAGGAATAAAAACAAAACGAGTGCAGATTCTTGTTTATTCTCTGAGCGGCCTGCTTGCCGGTTTTGCAGGCGTTATGTTGGCGGCACGTATGGCGTCAGGACAACCGGCGGTCGGTCTGGCCTATGAAACAGATGCGATAGCTGCCGCGGTTTTAGGTGGGACGAGTATGACCGGAGGAGTAGGATCAATTGGCGGGATGGTTATAGGCGCTTTGGTGCTTGGGATCCTCAGCAACGGCTTGAACTTACTTCATGTTAACTCGTTTTGGCAATACGTTGCAAAGGGCCTCGTTATTTTAATAGCTGTATATATCGATATGTTCCGCAAACGCAAGGAGCGGGGATAATTTTAACCAAAAAGGAGTAAGAACAGATGTCAATAATCAAATTAGGCTTCGCACCTACCCGGCGCAGCATCTTTAGTGCACCGGATGCAGTCAAGTATGCCGGACTGACACGCGACCGTTTGCGGGAGCTCAATGTAGACTTCACCGATATTACCGAGTTCAACGATGAAGGACTGCTATATAGTGATGAGGATATGCAAAAGATTGCTGCAAAATTCAAAGCTGAAAATGTAGATGGCTTGTTTGTACCACACTGTAATTTCGGTACTGAATACATAGTGGCGCGGCTGGCAAAGGAGCTTGGCGTTCCTGTGTTGCTGTGGGGCCCCAGAGATGAACGTCCCGATGAGAGAGGCGTACGACTGCGGGATACGCAGTGCGGCCTATTCGCCACCGGTAAGGTTTTGCGGCGTTTTCAGGTTCCTTTCACCTACTTGAAAAACTGTCGTCTTTCAGATGCGGCATTTGAACAAGGCATCAACAGATTTATTGCGGTATGTAACGTAGTCAAGGCATTCCGCAATACCCGTGTCTTGCAGGTTTCCACTCGCCCGTTTGACTTCTGGACGACTATGTGCAACGAGGGCGAGTTGCTTGAAAAATTCAACATACAATTATCGCCCATTCCTATGCCCGAGCTGACTGCTGCTGTTAAGGCAGCAAAGGAAGAAAGTGTTCGTGTATCCGAGACAATTGCATATATAAAAGAAAAAATGGATGTGCATGTGAAGCCGGACGAACTTGAAAATGTCGCGGCGCTCAGGGTTGCTATGAGGGGCTTGGCTGACAAGTACGGTTGCAACGCTGTTGCAATCCAGTGCTGGAACTGCCTCCAGTCCGAGCTGGGGATCATGCCTTGTGCCGCGAACTCCCTGCTTACCGATGAGGGATTGCCTGTGGTTTGCGAAACGGATATCCACGGAGCCATTACCTCTGTTTTGGTGCAGGCCGCAGGTATGGGTAAAACCCCTACTTTCTTCGCAGACTGGACGGTGCGCCACCCCGACAATGAAAATGCCGAACTCCTACAGCATTGCGGGCCGTGGCCTCTGTCTATCGCGAAAACAAAGCCTGTGCTTGGATACCCCCTTGCTTTCGATCATCCCGGTGCAGTCGAAGCTGAAAGCAAGCACGGCGACGTGACCCTTGTACGTTTTGACGGTGATAATGGGGAATATTCCCTATTGCTTGGGAATGCAAAGGCGATTGAAGGCCCCTATACCAAGGGTACTTATATGTGGGCTGAGGTGGAAAACCTGGACCGGTTAGAGGATAAAATCGTCTGTGGGCCGTACATCCACCACTGCACCGGAATCCATGGGGACGTCGTTCCCATTCTTTACGAGGCGTGCAAATATATCGGAGTCACACCTGATTTATATGACCCCATTGAAGAAAAAGTCAAGGCCGCAATCAGAGGGGAAGACGCGAAGTGTTAAACCATTATGGACTATGAGCGGCATTGGTCGAAAAACATGGTTCGCGGTAAAGTGGAAGTGGACGAAAACGGCTGGCTGCACATCGTCCTCGATACCCTGCTGCCCCACTGCAAGCGGGGGACAAATCCATGGCTGCGCGATACCCTTAGCCGCAGGGATTGTAACAATGCAATAGATCAATGTATTGCTGAGACTTTTCAAAAAAACCTTATCTTGAAGCAGGACACTGTAATTGCGCAAACCGATAAACTGGAAATCTGTCAGGTTATAATCGGTAAAAGACATTGCAATGGTCCAGATAATGGGGATTAGTAAAAAGATAAAGAAAATAAGGTAATTGGGAAGGAGAAATAAGTAAGCGATGTTATCGTATTTTGAGTTCTTCTTTTTTACTTGCTCCATAAGCCTGCGCCTCCTTTTCTTTTTTTAACCGGGATAATTTGGGAAAGAACCGGAAACGGCTCTTTCCCAAACCGATGTATCACTGTCAGTCATATCCCGCGCTAACCGATTAAAACAGAGCGTTATATTCCTCCGCGCAATTACTAAGAGCTTCTCCGGCGTCGGTATTGTTATAATAAACATCCTCCAACGCTACGCGAAGCAGCGACATCAGGTCAAGGAACTTGCTGTTCAAATGTGCGCTGTAGGGACCGGCCCGCTTGTAGGATTCAACTATGACCTGTCCGTTCCCGTTTTTTTCTTCCTGGCTAAACCAATCCATCAGAGATTTCCTC
>Ga0153920_1001290_pt1 | contig 10571 bp, 11 predicted proteins | sample TSNJ004MetaG_FD_104713 | JGI IMG/M metagenome (GOLD analysis project Ga0153920, IMG submission 104713) | Attine ant fungus gardens microbial communities from New Jersey, USA - TSNJ004 MetaG | ecosystem: Host-associated > Fungi > Mycelium > Unclassified | place: USA: New Jersey, Brendon T. Byrne...
CTCTGGGTGAAGGACGAAGCACGCAACCCAAGCGGATCGCTCAAGGATCGCGCCACCGAAGTCGTGCTGGCTGTTGCGAAGCGGGCAGGTTGCACGCATGCGGTGGCGGCGTCGACAGGTAACGCCGGGGCGTCGCTGGCCTGTATCGCGGCGTCGCAGGGGATGTCGGCCACCGTTGTCGTGCCGGCGAGCACGCCCTTCGTCAAACTTGCCCAAATACGCGCGTATGGCGCGAAGGTCTGTGAAGTTGACGGTACCTACGACGATGCATTCGAGATCGCCGAACGCATGGCCGACGATGCCGGCGTGTGCTGTCGCAACACGGGCGTCAATCCATTTACGCGCGAAGGCAAGAAAACGTGTGCGTATGAGATGGCGGAGGCATTCGATTGGAGCGTGCCGGATTGGGTGATCGTGCCGACGGGAGACGGCAATATTCTTTCCGGGATCGCGGCAGGATTCCTCGACCTCTATGCGCTGGGCATCACGTCGGCTGTGCCGCGTCTGCTGGCGGCGCAGGCGGATAGCTCGAACAGCATTACGCGAGATTGGCGCGATGACGATGAAGCGAGGGCACTGCCTCAGTCTCCCACACGCGTCAGTCCGCAGACGGTGGCCGACAGTCTCTCGGTCAGCCGCCCGCGCGATCATTTCGCGGCGCTGCATGCGTTGCGCGCAACACGCGGTGCTTGTGTCTCGCTCGACGACGCCAGCATTCTGGCCGCCTCGCAAACGCTGGCACGGCGCTTCGGCCTGTGGTTCGAACCGTCGACGGCTGCCGGGTACGCCGCGCTACGCGTATGTGTCGCGACGGGCCGCATCCAGCCCGGCGCACGCGTGGTGTTGCTTGGCACGGGAACGGGATTGAAAGCCCCGCAAAGCTTCGACAGTGTGGCGCCGGACCACCTGCAAGATGCTGCGGAGGTTTCCCGTCGGTGCGTGCCTGAAGATCGCCAGCAGTGCCGCGGGGAGGGGCAGACGTGACACGGCCGCGGATCATCGTGCTTGGCGCCGGGGTCAGCGGCCTGACGACGGCGGTGACGATGTCACTGGCCGGATGCGACGTCGTCATTCACGCGGCGGAGGGGCCGGCACAGACGACGTCGGCGCTCGCCGCAGCGATCTGGCATCCGTTCTATCAAGCCCCCGACTTTGTCTATCTGGAGCGCGCCCGTCAGACATATACGGCGATGCGTCGATTGTCTGCCGACACATCTTCAGGCGTGCACATGCGAATGCTCACCGAATACTTCCAGCGCGACGCCGGCATGCCGTGGTGGGCCGATTGCGCCAACAGCCTGAAACGTTTGCCGGAGGCGGACGTTCCGTCACGTTTCGCGTGTGCTTATCGCATGGTCGTCCCTGTGGCGGATACAGCGACCTATCTTCGCTATGTGATGAACATGTTCTTCGAACTCGGCGGGCATTTCGAGCAGGGCCGTGTCGATGATCCGTCATCGCTACTCGACGCTGCCGACTATGTCGTGAATTGTTGTGGCTACGGCAGCCGACAGTTCGGTGACGGCGAGTTGTCGCTATCACGCGCCATCGTGTTGCGGGCCAAGCGCGATGCGGCCGTGCGTGGTTGCTTCATTGACGACTCCGATCCGGCCGCACCGACGTACATCGTGGAACGCGGCGACGACATCGTCCTCGGTGGTACCGCTGACCCGGAGCTGACATCGACCGTCATTGGTGAACGGCAAATCGAGGACATCGTGCGCCGTTGCACACAACTTTGCGAGGGCGTGGCTGCGTTACGCGTTGTCGAAGCTCGCATAGGGTTCCGACCGATGCGCCGTGCGCCACGCGTGGCATGCGACGAGCGCTATCCCCGTCTGCTTCACAACTACGGTCACGGGGGCGGTGGCTTCACGTTGTCGTGGGGGTGCGCGAACGACGTGCTGCGTCTGGCAGGCATGACGTCAGCCAATTAACGCGTGTCTGTAGATGACAAGGCAGACACGACAACTGCGAGAAGCGACATGGAACTGGATCCGGCGACGCTCGATGAAGCGAGCATCTACAACTTCATGATGAGTACGATCCTGCCGCGCCCGATCGCGTGGGTGAGTACGGTGGACGCGCAGGGGCGCCCGAATCTTGCACCGTATGCGTACTTCATGGGGGTGTGCTGTGTACCGATGACGGTGTTGTTCTGCCCGGTGGTGCCGCCTGCGCCGAAGCAAAAGAAGGACACGCTGCGCAATGTCGAAGCGGTGCCCGAGTTCGTCGTGAATGTGGCGAGCGCCTCGTGTATCGACGCCGTGAATCTCTCTGCGGCACCGTTGCCTGCGGGAGAGTCTGAATTCGATCTCGCCGGCGTGACCCCGGTGCCGTCGTCACGTGTGCGTCCACCGCGCGTTCTTGAGGCCGCGGTGGCGTACGAGTGCCGGGTGCGCGACATCATCGAGATCAGCGCTGCGCCCGGTGGCGGATGGGTTGTGCTCGGCACGGTATTGGCCGCTCATGTGGACGACGCGTTGCTCGATCCCGTCACCCATCAAGTGGATTTGCAGGGGTTGCGTCCCGTGGGCCGATTGGGCGGTGGATCGTTTGTGAATGCCGCCAGCGATACCTTCACGTTGACGCGTTACAAGACACTCGCTGATCTTGCTGCACGGAAGTGAGAGCCTGTGGCCCCGCCGATGCGAAGTCGTCCAGCAAGCCGTAGTCGCTGGCGAGTTTCGCCGCACGGTGACGGCTCGACACGTCGAACTTACGCATGACACTGCGCAGGTGGAACACGACACCATGCTCGGAGAGGGTGAGGATGCGTCCGATCTCCCACGAGGTCTTGCCGCGTGCGACCCAATGCAAGCATTCGCGCTCACGGGGCGTCAGCACGGGGGCGCAGTGACGCGCGGCGTCGCGTTGCACGATACGCCATGCCGCTTCATGCACGTGCATCGCCAGCACGGCACCGCCGTGTTGCATCCAGGCGTGGGCGCCGGGCGCGCGAGGATGGCGAGGCGGATTGCGCGGTGAAGAGAGACTCAATGTTCCCGATGCGCCGGAAGGAGTGAACACCGGATAGGTGACGCCCGAGCGCATTCCTGCGGCGCGTTGATCGCGAAGTAATTGCCGGGCCTCGGGCGAGGCGTATAACGCAGGCATCCATTCGACGGGCGTGAGTTGTCGGCGTGCACGCGAGAGCACCGGGTCGATGGTCGCGTAACGCTGAGCGTCGTAGTGCGCTTGCCATGCGTCGGGCAGATTGCCGAGTTGCGGTGCGACCAGTTTTCCACCGGGTAACGGGAAGTGCCCGCGATAGCTGAAATAGCGATGTCGAAGCGAGTCGCACAACGACTGCAACAAGGTGCGCAAGGCATCAAAGTCGGTGACGGAGTGCAAGGCGCTCAGACCGTCGGCGAACGAGCGGGGAGTGACGCAACGCGTAGCACGCATGACATGGCGATGTAGGGAACATGTTTCGCTTGTAGCATGGGAGGAATCGGCGCGCGCGCCGCAGGTCGCTGAGGGGGACGAGAGGGCTCGCAGTGCCGGCTTCGCAACCATCCGTCGCCGGGCGCGACATAACGTCGCATGCGAAATCCGCCACAACGTCTAGTGTTGATGGATATCGGACGAATCCCGCATCGCAGCGAGGGCGATGACGCGCGGGGTGCGTCGCATGATTCGAGTGAAGGGCGTTTGACGATGGGGGGCATCGTTCACGAGTGAGTGCGTTTCGGGTATTCAGGACACCGCAACGAGTCGCGTCGTGTTGCAACGTGTCAAACCGGCGACGCATAGGGAGTATCCCGTAGTTGCTGCGCTGTTGCGATTTGCAGCTAGGGGAATAACCGGATTTCCCTTTTGCATCAATGAGTTCAGGAGGATGCTATGGCGCGCCAAATACTCGGTATCAATGTTGTCGCTTCGAGAATGCGCGTTCTATAATGCGGCAGTTTGTCGCGGCCCGGACGCAACTAGTTCCCGGCCGTCGGACATGAAAGACCCAAAATGCCCCACGGGTGACGGCGATGCTCGCAGCCTCCTCTTCCGATGCCGGATCGGTGACGAAGGAATGGACGCATAAGCGCAACTGCGCGATATCGCCGCGCCAGTTTGTCCTGTTCTACCTGTCGTTGGCCGCCGTGTCACTGGGTGTTGCCTTGATTGCGGCGTGGCGCGGTGGGTGGTTGGTCTTGCCGTTCACAGGCCTGGACTTGCTCGTGGTGGGCGTTGCGTTCGTCATTCATGCCCGGCATGCCACAGATTACGAGGTCATTCGGTTGTCGCCCGTGAGCCTTGTGGTCGAGCAACGTTCAGCACAGAGGTTGACGCAGTACGAGTTCAATCCCCGCTGGGTGCGCATCGACATCGAGAAGCCGCCGCGTACGCGCATTGTCCTGCGCTCGGGTAGCCGCTCGGTCACCGTCGGTGCCTATCTTGCGCCGCATCGCCGCGAAACGTTTGCGCGCGAGCTGCGCCGTTGTCTTGCCCAACAGGCCTGAGAGATGGAGACGATCTCGGGCGACCGCCAGGGAGGATTTGGATGGTAATTTTGGGTAAGGAAGCTATGAAAAAAACGAAACACGCCTTGGCGGCTTTCCTTGCGGGCGCCTCACTGCTCGCCGGCGCTCCGGCACTGGCAGCAGTCACGGATATGCCGGGGGGGCCGGCCGTCAACGAACTCAACTTCCAGCCGCCGGTCACCAAACTCGCGGAAGAGCTTCACAACCTGCACAACATGATGCTGATCATCTGTCTGGTGATCTTCATCGGCGTGTTCGGTGTGATGTTCTACTCCATCTTCAAGCACCGCAAATCCAAGGGCCATCAACCCGCGAATTTCCATGAAAGCACCACGGTCGAGGTGATCTGGACGGTCGTGCCGTTCATCATCGTGATTCTGATGGCGCTGCCCGCCACGAAGACCGTGGTGGCGATGAAGGACACGACCAACGCCGATATCACGATCAAAGTGACCGGCTATCAGTGGAAGTGGGGCTACGACTACCTGAAGGGCGAAGGCGAGGGCATCAAGTTCCTCTCCACCCTCAGCACGCCGCGCAGCCAGATCGACGGCCAGGCGCCGAAGAGCAATACGTATCTGCAGGAAGTCGACAACCCGATGGTCGTGCCTGTCAACAAGAAGGTGCGTCTGATCACCACGGCCAACGACGTCATTCACTCGTTCTACGTACCGGCCTTCGGCATCAAGCAGGACGCCATTCCGGGCTTCGTGCGCGACACATGGTTCAAGGCCGAGAAGGTGGGCGAGTACCGTGGCTTCTGTACCGAGCTGTGCGGTAAGGAACACGCGTACATGCCGGTAGTGGTGAAGGTCGTCTCGGAAGAGGACTACAACAAGTGGGTCGATACGCAGAAGAAGCAGATGGCTGCGTCGGCCGACGATCCGAACAAGACTTACACCGTGCAGGAACTGATGGAGCGCGGCCAAAAGGTCTACGCATCGAATTGCGCGGTGTGCCACCAGCCGAACGGCAAGGGCGGCGGCGCGTTCCCGGCACTTGATGGCGGGAAGATCGTGACCGGCCCGGTGGCAGACCATATCAGCATCGTGCTGCACGGCAAGAATGCGATGCCCAACTGGTCGCATCTGAACGACGTGGAGCTTGCTGCCGTCATCACGTTCGAGCGCAACTCGTGGAGCAACAAGACCGGTGACATCGTTCAACCGGCGCAGGTGCGCGAAGCGCGTGGCAACAAGGCGGCGAATGCCGCAGGGGCTGCCGACGCTGGCGCAGCGAAGAACAGTTAAGTGTCGTTCGACCAGTTCGAGGAAGGAGATTGGGTATGAGTTCCATCGCTCACGATCACGTGGCGGGTCACGACGATCACGCGCACGACCATCCGCACGGGTGGCGTCGCTGGCTGTTCGCGACGAATCACAAGGACATCGGCACGATGTACATGATCTTCTCGTTCGTCATGCTGCTCTCGGGCGGCGTGATGGCGTTGATGATCCGTGCGGAATTGTTCGAGCCGGGCCTGCAGTTCATTCGTCCGGAGTTCTTCAACCAGCTCACCACCATGCACGGGCTGGTGATGATTTTCGGCGCGATCATGCCGGCGTTCGTGGGATTCGCGAACTGGATGATCCCGCTGCAGATCGGCGCGTCGGACATGGCTTTCGCGCGGATGAACAACTTCAGCTTCTGGCTGCTGCCGGTCGGCGGCCTGCTGCTGATCTCGTCGTTCCTCGTGCCGGGCGGTGCCACGGCAGCCGGCTGGACGATGTACGCGCCGCTGTCGGTACAGATGGGCCCCGGTCAGGATCTGGCGATCTTCGGTGCGCACATTCTGGGTGCGTCGTCGATCATGGGCGCGATCAACATCATCGTGACTATTCTGAACATGCGCGCCCCGGGCATGACGCTCATGAAGATGCCGATGTTCGTGTGGACGTGGCTGATTACCGCCTATCTGCTCATCGCCGTGATGCCGGTGCTCGCCGGCGCGATCACGATGCTGCTCACGGACCGTCACTTCGGCACGTCGTTCTTCAATGCGGCGGGCGGCGGCGATCCGGTCATGTACCAGCACATCTTCTGGTTCTTCGGACACCCCGAGGTGTACATCATGATTCTGCCGGCGTTCGGGATCGTCTCGCAGGTGATTCCGGCGTTCTCGCGCAAGCCGCTCTTCGGTTATAGCTCGATGGTGTACGCCACGGCGTCGATCGCGATTCTGTCGTTCATGGTGTGGGCGCACCACATGTTCGTGACGGGCATGCCCGTCACGGGCCAGCTCTTCTTCATGTACGCCACGATGCTGATCTCGGTGCCGACCGGCGTGAAGGTCTTCAACTGGGTTGCCACGATGTGGAAGGGCTCACTCACGTTCGAGTCGCCGATGCTCTTCGCCGTGGGCTTCCTGTTCGTGTTCACGATGGGCGGCTTCACCGGCCTGATCCTCTCGCTGGCCCCGCTCGACATTCAGATGCACGGCACGTACTACGTGGTGGCGCACTTCCACTATGTGCTAGTGGCCGGTTCACTATTCGCGCTCTTCTCAGGGTTCTATTACTGGGTGCCGAAGTGGACAGGCCACATGTACAACGAGTGGCGCGGCAAGTTCCACTTCTGGGGCTCGCTCATCACGTTCAACGTGACGTTCTTCCCGATGCACTTCCTGGGGCTGGCCGGCATGCCGCGTCGCTATGCCGACTACCCGGCGCAGTTCACGGACTTCAACCAGATCGCGACGATCGGCGCGTTCGGTTTCGGCCTGATGCAGGTGTACTTCCTGTTCTTCGTCGCGTTGCCGACGTGGCGCGGTGGCCCGGCCGCCGAAGCCAAGCCGTGGGATGGTGCGGAAGGCCTGGAGTGGACCGTGCCGAGCCCGGCGCCGTTCCACACGTTCGAGACGCCGCCGAAGGTGCATTGAACATGGCAGCGAGTCGCGAACAGCGAGCAAGAAACCTGCGCACCGGGCTGATTCTGGCCTCGGTCGTGGTGGTCTTCTTCGTCGGTGTGATGATCAAGACCAAGCTGATGGGCGGTATCTGATCGCTGAGTCGCACGCCCCGCCACAGCGGCGGGGCGCTCGGATGACGCGGCGGTAGCGGATAGCAACAGATAGCAACAGACGGCACCGAACGGGAGCCATCAAGGCGAATATGGGCGGTTTGCGACGAATCAATGTGCGCACCTTCAGCAAGTTGCTGCTGCTGGTCGCGGTGATGTTCGGTTTCGGCTACGCCATGGTGCCGTTTTACCGCGCATTCTGCGATCTCGTGGGCATCAACCAGTTGGGTGACCGCACCACCGAGATCGCGGCCCGCAATTCGCAGGTCGACGAAAGCCGCACGATCACCGTCGAGTTCGATGCCAACGCGCAGGGGCCGTTGCGGTTCAAGCCGGCGAAGAGCAGTCTGACGGTCCATCCCGGGCAGATCGCGACCATCGAATACGAAGTGGCGAATCAGCAGCCGCATGAGGTACGTGCGCAGGCGATCCCGAGTTACGCCCCTGCGCAGGCGGCGAGCTACTTCAAGAAGATCGAGTGCTTCTGCTTCACGCAGCAAACGCTCAAGGCCGGAGAGGCCAAGGAATTCCCGGTGGTCTTCGTGGTGGACACGAAGTTGCCCAAGGATGTGAATACGATCACGCTGTCCTATACTTTTTTCGATCTCGGCAAGAACGACGCCAATCAGCGCGCAGACGCCACCGCGGGCGCGCAAAGCGGCGAGTTGAACGCAGGAGCGACAGGAGGAGGCAAGGGCGGCAATGGATGACCTGAAGGAGGCGACCCAGCGCAAGCTGTCATTCGTCCAGACCATCAATGCGGTGTTCTGGTCGTTTTTCGGTGTGCGCAAGGGGCGTGATCACGACCGCGACATGGCGCAGCTCAACCCTGTGCATCTGATCATTGCGGGACTGATCGGGGGCATCCTGTTTGTCGTGGCGCTGGTGCTGTTGGCGAAGCTCGCCATTCGGCTCGCGACGTGAATGGCATAGACAAAGAGAACCAAGCCTGGAGAGATAAGAATGAGTGGTCAACACCAAACGGCGCCTTACTACTTCGTGCCGGCCCCCTCGCGCCATCCGGTGAGCTGCAGTGTCGGCCTGCTGGTGGTGCTCGGTTCGGCCGCCGCGTGGGTCAACGGTCAATCGTGGGCACCGTGGACGGCGCTGGCCGGCCTGCTGTGGGTGCTCTGGGTGCTGCGCAGTTGGTTCGGCGACTCGATCACCGAGTCCGAAGGCGGCCTGTACGGCAAGCGTATCGACGCGTCCTATCGCTGGGGCATGAGCTGGTTCATCTTCTCCGAGGTGATGTTCTTCGCGGCATTCTTCGGCGCGCTGTTCTACGCGCGCACGCTGGCAATGCCGTGGCTCGGCGACCTCGACAACAAGCTGCTGTGGCCTGACTTCAGTGCCGTGTGGCCGAATACCGGCCCGGCCGGTGTCGTCGACGCCTTCGAAACGATGGGCCCGTGGCCGATCCCTACGCTCAACACCGCACTCCTGTTGACCTCGGGCGTCACGCTCACGATTTCGCACCACGCCCTGCGCGCCAACCATCGCGCCACCGCGATTTTCTGGCTGTTCGCGACCGTGGTGCTGGGCTTCGTCTTCCTGGGCTTCCAGGCGTACGAATATCACCACGCTTACACCGAACTGAACCTGAAGCTGACCTCGGGCGTGTACGGCTCGACGTTCTTCCTGCTCACCGGCTTTCACGGTTTTCACGTGATGCTGGGCGCGATCATGCTCAGCGTCATGCTGATTCGCCTGATGAAGGGACACTTCACGCCGGAACATCACTTCGGTTTCGAAGGCGCCGCGTGGTACTGGCACTTTGTCGACGTGGTCTGGCTCGGCCTGTACGTCGTGGTCTACTGGCTCTGACGTCGACACCGGCAAGACGATCGGGACGCCGCCGGATTCCGGCGGCGTTTCCATTTGCAGGGGCTGGTGCTACCCGATAGGGCAGTAGGGGCTTTCCGGGCGGAAGTGGCGCGTGGGACGCGGAATGCGGCCTTATGTCGCATAGTCGATACCTGAGCGGAAGGCACGGCGCTGCGCGATGGCCGAGAGCCCTGCGAGGATCGAAGACGGATGGCGGGGATGGGGTGCGGCGATTTGCCGCAGGAGAGCGGCAGGGGACTCAGTATCGTATGCCCGTGCTGTGAATCCAGCCCATCCAGTTGGCGAACAGGATGAGCAGGAACAGCGTCACCGACAGGCCGACGCGCACCATGAGCGAATGTACGGTGCGATTCGAGCGGCCCTTGTCCCGCATCATGAAAAACAATGCGGACGCCAGACTGCCGAGAATCAGGACGAAGGCGATGGCAACGATGATGCGCATGATCTGTCCGATGACGGGAATTCGTCATTATCGGGCAACGACCCCGCGCTGGCACGCTGCAATGCAGTGTATTGCGCCGGCGGTGATTGCGCAGCCAGACAAGGAATGTACGTGTTGAAAACTCTCATGCGCGGCATGCGCCCGGTACCGGCGCTGCTGATCCTGTTGGGCGTGATGCTCACTGCGTCGCTCGGCGTGTGGCAGTATCAGCGCGCGCAGATGCGTCTGGCGCGTCAGGCGCTGGTCGAGCAGGCCGCACATGCGCCGGTGATCGCGCTGGGCGCACAGACGTACTCGCTGGGGGATGTGGCGAACCGGCGCGTGCGTGTCACTGGCCGTTTTCTGCAGAACCGCGTGGTGTATCTGGACAATCGTCCGCGCAACGAACTGCCCGGCTTTTACGTGGTGATGGCGTTGCAGACGGCGCCGGATCACGTAGTGCTTGTCAATCGCGGATGGCTGCCGCGCGATCTGCGTGATCGTGTGGCGATCATGCCGTACGCGACCCCGGCAGGGGATGTCACCATCGAAGGCATTGCACAGCCCGACGCGTCGCGCGCGTTCGAGCTGGGGCACGGTGGCTCGGCCGCAGGGCTGGTGATCCGGCAGAATCTCGATGTGGCGGATTACGCGCGCGAGACGTCGCTGCCGCTGCAACCGTTCGTCGTCATGCAGACGAACGACACGGGCGATCATTTGTTGCGCGACTGGCCTGCGCCGGCGGCCGGAGCGGATCGCAATTATGGCTATATGGCGCAGTGGTTCGGCATGTCGCTGATCCTTGC
>Ga0153920_1001292_pt1 | contig 10570 bp, 7 predicted proteins | sample TSNJ004MetaG_FD_104713 | JGI IMG/M metagenome (GOLD analysis project Ga0153920, IMG submission 104713) | Attine ant fungus gardens microbial communities from New Jersey, USA - TSNJ004 MetaG | ecosystem: Host-associated > Fungi > Mycelium > Unclassified | place: USA: New Jersey, Brendon T. Byrne...
TACAATACCTATCGAAGGTTATCAGCCAATGAAACCAATGGTTTATTCAGGTTTATTTCCAATCGAACCAAACAAATATGAAGTGTTAAAAGAAGCCTTTTTAAAATTAAAGTTAAATGATGCTGCTTTAACCTTCGAACCTGAAACAAGTGATGCCTTAGGTTTTGGTTTTCGAGTTGGCTTTTTAGGATTACTTCATATGGATATCATCATGACTCGTTTAGAACGAGAATTCGAGCTTGAAATGATTGCAACTAGTCCTAGTGTTATTTATGAAGTAGAATTAACAAATGGCGAAAAAATCAGCATTGACTCTCCTAATAAAATGCCAGAACCGGTAAAAATAAAAGAAATTCAAGAACCTTATATATATACTAATATTATCGTACCAAGCGAATACATAGGTTCAATCATGGAGTTGTGTCAAAATAAACGTGGTGTTTATATTTCAATGGAATATCTTGATGAAACTAGAGTGAATATTCATTATGAAATACCATTATCTGAAATCGTTTATGATTTTTTTGATAAATTAAAAAGTTCAACAAAAGGATATGCATCATTTGATTATGAAATTGTAGGCTATCGTCCAAGCAAACTAGTTAAGATGGATGTTTTATTAAATGGAGATATAGTAGATGCCTTATCAGTTATTGTTCATAAAGATTTTGCTTATAATCGTGGCAAAGCAATTACTAAGAAATTAAAAGAGTTAATCCCAAGACAAATGTTTCAAGTTCCAATTCAAGCTAGTATAGGATCAAAAATAATTGCTAGAGAAAATATCTCGGCAATGAAAAAAAACGTCCTTGCTAAGTGTTATGGAGGAGACATTACTCGAAAGAAAAAATTATTGGAAAAACAAAAAGAGGGTAAAAAAAGAATGAAGATGGTTGGAAGTGTTGAAGTTCCTCAAGAAGCCTTCTTAGCTGTTTTGAGTGAAGAACAATAGAATAAAAAACTTATTTTGCTTGTTAAAATCACGAAAAAATGAATGGAAAGGAATCTTATGACAAGAATATATATTCATATTCCGTTTTGTAAAAAAATATGTTCTTACTGTGATTATTGTAAGGTATTTTACAATCCAAAATGGTCTCATGATTATTTAATTAAATTAAAAGAAGAAATTGAAGATTTTTATGATAATCGAGCAATTCAATCAATTTATATTGGTGGAGGCACCCCTTCTTGTTTATCAACTAAAGAATTAGATTACTTATTTTACTTATGTTCCAATTTTAAAAAAATAGGCAAAATAGAATTTACTTTTGAATGTAATTTAGAAGATATTAATAAAGATCTCCTAAAACAATTAAAAAGTGGGGGAGTCAATCGTTTAAGTATTGGTATTCAATCCTTTAATGAACATAAATTATTCTTAATGGGAAGAGATCACAATTATGAAGATGCTAGTGAAAAAATAAAATTATGTAGAGAACTTGGTTTCACTAATATTAATCTTGATTTAATCTATGGTTTTCAAAATGAAACATTAGAAGATCTAGAAGAAGACTTAGATTTGTTTATCTCCTTAAAACCTGATCATATTTCAACTTATAGCTTATTAATTAATCCAAACACCATTCTCTTTCTAAACCGAATCGAACCAATCGATGAAGATCTTGATGCCGAAATGTATGAATTAATTAAAAGAAAACTAAACAGAAGAAAATATCAACAATATGAAGTCAGCAACTTTGCTTTGAAAACACACGAAAGCCGTCATAATCTTGCATATTGGGATAATGAAGAATACTTTGGTTTTGGAGTTTCTGCAGCTGGTTATATCGATGGCGTTCGCTATAATAATACAAAAAGCTTAACGAAATATTTAAAAGGCGATTATGCTAGTGAGAGAATAATCCTAAGTCAAAAAGATATTATGGATTATGCAATTATGCTTGGTCTTCGGAAAACAAAAGGAATTGATATTAATGAATTTGAAAACAAATATCAAATTAAAATCAAAGAAACATATCCAATCGAACCCTTATTAAAATCAAAACAATTAATTGAAAAAAAAGGAATGATTTTCATCAATCCGGACATGCTATATTTAATGAACGAAATACTTATTAAACTAGTATAGAAAGGTCTGATATTATGAAAAAAATTCTTTTTTTTCTTCTTACATGTTTCTTTATTCTCGATGTAAATGCTTTAGAACTAAGCAGCTTTGAAGTTACAAATGGAAATTTATCTATTCCTTTTGATAGCAAAAACAATCTTTACACCGTATATTTAAACGAAGATGCAAAAAGGCTCGAATTTAATTATGACATCGATTTAAATGTGAATGATTATGAAATTGAGGTATTAAACAACCAGTATGAAAATAATCAAAGTGAACCAGTTGTTATTCAAATTAAAAACAAAGCAACCGAAGAAATGGCTTCGTATACTTTCTATTTAACCAAAGAAGAAGAAAGTGCCGTATTTAATGAATATATCGAAACAGAAACAGAAAATACAAAAGAAATAGAATACTTAGAATACTATGTTGGTGGTGCTTGTTTATTATCCATTATAGTTTTATTCAAAGTCATCGTTATTGGTTTTAAAAAATAATCATCTACATACAATATTGTAGGTGATTTTTTATGAATTATATTGCACATCGAGGGCTGAAGAAAAACAAAGCAAAAGAAAATACAATTCCTGCCTTTTTAAATGCAATTAAAGATAATCGATATGCCGGCTTTGAACTAGATATTAGAACTACCAAAGATAATATTATTATTGTGAATCACGATCCTTTTATTGGTCCTTGTTTAATTAGACAGCATACCTATCAAGAATTAAAAAATAAACATCAAATCGAAAGATTAGAATCTGTCTTAAACTTAAAAACAAATAAAATTATCTTAATTGAAATCAAAGAAGAAAATCTTGACGTAAAACTGTTAAATAATCTACTTAAAAAATATCCTGAAAAAAACATATATCTAATGAGTTTTCATAATAGTGTTATGAAAAAATTGAATCGTCTAAAAGAAAAGAACTTTAAAACTGGAATCCTAAACTATATCCTAAATAGTGAAGAAAACTATCCTTATGATTTTATCTGTCTTCTTAGTAGTATCGTGAGTGAAGAATTAATAAAATATTTTAAAAAAAAGAAAATCGAAGTTTTTATTTATGGTTTATTTACAGATAATTTTTTAGACAAATGGAAAGATATTTATTATATTACTGATTTGATTCTTTAGAAAAATATGCTATAATGATCACAATAAGGAGTGACTTGAAACATGGATGAAAAAGATTTAGAACAAACCAAAGTCTTGGATGAATTAAGTGATTTAATTAATTATGATGAAGAACCTGAGTTTGAAGATATAGATCGTGATATTGATACGAAAGAATCAGAGAACATTTTAAAATCATTAGAAAGTGATTTATTAAATCAATTTGATAAGGAAGAAGAAAATTTAGAAGATAATTCAACTGAAAAACCAGAAGGTGATAATAAAACTAAAAAAGAAAAAAAGAAAGATAAAAAATCCCTACTGCAACGTTTTAAAGAATTAGACAAAAAGAAAAAAATAATTATTTTAAGTTTATTGGCGGTTTTTATCATTTTAGTCATTGTCCTGTTAGTTATAACATTAAACAAGAAAAAAGATGATATAGTAGAAACAAAACCACCAGTTGTTATTATTAAAGATAACTATCGTTATGAAGATGGAAAATTAATTATTTTAGATGATAAACAAAATGAAATTGGAACTTATGAATGTGAAAATAAACATGAAGATTTATGTTATGTAGCTTATAATTCGAATGAAGATGAATTTGATAATACTCTAATCGTTGATGAAAATAATAATCAATACGAAGCCCCAAGCAAAGTATTTAATAGCCGTTATATTTTTGTTAGTGACAATAAAGAAGGAAATACAAAATTAATAAGTTTGTATGATTTAGAAGAAAATAAAACAATTGAAGTTTATCAATTATTCAAAACGTTTGATAATTATGTAATTGCAAAAAATAAAACCGGAAACTACGGTGTTTTAAAATTAGAGTCTTCAGTTAATACAATTATTGACTTTAATCACGATTATATTGGAGTAGCTAACGAAGAAAATGAAGAATTAACTAAACTTGTTACTAAGAAAAGTGGTAAATGGTATTTAACGGACATCACCGGAACCAATTTGACAAAAGGAACAACATATCAAATCAAAGGATTTAGTGCTTCTAATATTAAAGTAATAAATTCAAGTAATATGTATTTGGTCCTGAATTATGATGGAAATCAAATTAATAATGAAGCTTATGATTATGTAGAATTATTACAAGATTACTTTGTTTATGTTAACGGTAAGAAAGCCTATATTAAGGATTATAACAATAATCGAATGAATATTACGGGAGTTGAACTAAATCATCTCCAATATCGAAACAAAGTTACTTATAATACAGAAACCACAGCATTTACAACCGAAAAAAGTTTTAATGCAGCCGTTGATAATAATCTATTCAAATTAACTGTCCAAAAAGAAGATAGTTACATAAATCATGAAATCAATCTTCTTGAAGGAAAATTAAATCAAAAAATCAAAAATATGGAATATTTTAATGGCATTTTATATTTTTACAAAGATACAGAGAAAACTAATTTAATTGGTTCTTACACTTGTGAAAATAAAAATGAAATGACAGCATCTACAACAGAATACAATAACTGCAAAATCGCAATTGATAGCACCTATGAAAATAATGAACTAGAAGTAGATCAATCAGCTAATGTTGGCTTTATCTCCATCTATAACGATAGATTCGTTTTTATTGAAGATACGCCAACTATAAAAACAGAAGAAAACAAAAATATTGTATTATATGATTTATCAGCAAATAAAACTCTTGGCAAATATAAAACAGTCAATACATATTCTTATACAAAACTAAAAGAAGTATCATTCTCAAATTCTGCAGAAACTTATGTTGTTGCAGAAAATAAAAAAGGACAATTTGGAATGATTAAGATGACCAAGACAACTGTTACGGGTGTTTTAGCATTCAACTATGATCGTGTTGAAAAAGCAGGAAACAATTACATTGTCCAAGAAACTAGTGAAAATGTTACAAAATTCAGTTTGTATAATGCTCTAGGAAATAAAATAACTGGTGATTATAATGAGAAAATTATTGATTACAATAGTAATTATGTAAAAATATTAAAAGATAATTTATATTATATTTATGACTATCAAGGCAATCAATTGATTAATAACGGCTTTACTTATATTTCTTTATATAATAGTTTCTATGCTGCCGTTTCCGGTAATGTCTTAAATCTTTATAAATATGCTGCGCCAAGTAATCCTTTAATTGAAGATGGTATCATATTAGAAAGAAATAACTTTACCAGTGGTGATATTAGACCATATAGAATTTCACAACTTAATTCTTATACAATTAGAATAGAAAAAGGATTAAACAACAATACTTACGAAAATTTTAGTAATAGTTATTCTATCGCCTAAAACTCTTTTTAAAGAGTTTTTTTTGTGCCCCCGTTGATTTTAAAGGTAAAGAGAGTAAAAGAGATGCTGATAAAAATCAAAAGAAGTATGGTAGGTCATTCAAACTTTGAAAGTTATACAAGTACAGCTAAAAATGAACTAGAATATGCTTCCAAGAAAAGAAATATTATGGCAAAGTAAATTTTAAGAAAAAAATACAATATAAAAAATTTTATCTGATAATTCTTTTAGTTATATAAAAATTTAGTGAAAGTAGTAAAATTGATTATTTTGCTCTCCTATTTTATCGAAGAAAAATGCTAGACTTTTCAAGAGGTTTGTGTTAGCATATGTAATACCAATGAGATTGGGCTAAAGTTTAAAAGTTTTAATTAACCATTATTGGTTATTATTAATATAAAGGGGTTTTAAAATGTTAGCAAAACAACTATTTAATAAATGTTCTATTGATAGTAGAAAAATATTAACTGCTTATACTCTTTTTATGTATGAAATTACTAATAAAGATTCTACAACTAAATCAGATTTTATGGTTTCTTATAGAGATACGGGTAAAAACTTAGACATTGTACAAACTTCCATTTTTTACTTTTTATACATGGGAATATTAACAGATTCTGATATATTTAAAAAGAATATGGTAACACTAAATAATTTAGATAAGTTTTTCTATATAAAAGATAATACATATGAAAAAATAAAAACAATCTATGAAAATGCATTATCATATTATCCAGATTTCATTGAATACGCATATTCAACTCAAAATGGTTATGCTACATCTATTTTAACAGGATATAGCGATTTTACAACAAGATCAATATGCTATGAGAGAATTTTAGTTAATTTAGCTAAGGGTAGATTATCAAATGATGTCACTTCAAAATTAAGACAAGCATTTAAAATTGATGAAGTTTTGAATGAATTTGATGAATTGGCAAAGACTAAAGAAAAAAATCTTATTATGGGTGACAATACTAGAGCACAAGATTTAAATGAAAGTTCTGATGGGCTTAATTTAAGTAATGTTGAATATGGTGAAAATTTAACAAATAGAGTTTATAAAAATGATCCTTTAATAGGAAGACAAATAGAATTACGAAATTTGAGTGCTTTATTAATGGATGAGGAAAAGTCATTAATTTTACATGGCGCGCCTGGAGTGGGTAAAACTACTATAGTTAAAGGACTCGCTTATAAAATTCAACAAGGAACTGCTCCAAAAAGATTACAAAACAAACAAATAGTCGAAGTTAGTGCTAGTGAAATGGTCAGAGGTTGTCAATATGTAGGTATGGTTGAAGAAAGAATGCTTCAAATAATCGAAAGTTTAATCAACCATGGCAATTCAATCTTATTTGTAGATGAAATCCATACATTAATGGGAATAGGGGCTGGTAGCAAATCTAATAACGATGTATCAAATATTTTAAAACCATATCTAGGCGATGGGAGAATAAAAATACTTGGAGCTACTACTACCGAAGAATATCAAGAAATTAAAAATAATGGTGCTTTTAACCGAAGGTTTAATAGTATTGAGATTCCAGAACCTAATGATCAAGAGGTTTTAAAATTATTAAATACTATTATTTTAAGATATAAAAAATCAAAAGATATAGGTTTTGAATATGTTGATGAGATTAAAAAAGATATATTAAACTTATTATTTGAAATTTCTAATGAACAATATAAAAATTCTCAAAACAAATTATATAATCCTGATTTAGTTTTAACTTTATTAAGAAACGGTTACAACTATGCTATGTTAGATGGTAAACAAGGTTTAGATGCTGATTCCATGATAGAGGGTGTTAATAGTACAGGATTTATTAATAAACAAGGGAAAGAATATTTTTCAGATAATGTTTTGAGATTAGTAAAGCGGTAGAATAAAAGATAAGTAAATATAAAGTGAACCCTTTGTCAAGGACTAAATAAAAAAGAGAGTTTGTGCAAAGTAAGTTAGAAGATGATTTTCTGTATTTAATAGGAGTCGTCTTTTTTTATTCTATGATATAATTTATTTATAAGAAATTTTGGAGGTATAATATGGTAGATACTTTTGTATTTGAAAGAAACAGAACATATACAAGCGGCAGAGAGTTCAAAGGAACTAGTTTATTAGAGTTTATTGATGATTTTGTGGTTGTTGATATTGAAACTACTGGATTTTCACCACAGCATGATCTAATAATAGAAATTGCTGCTATTAAGATTAAAAATAATCAGATAGTAGGAGAATTTAATGAATTAGTAGAAATAGATAGAGAATTACCTTGTTTTATTACTAACTTAACTGGTATTACTAACGAAATGCTAAAGAGTCAAAAGAACATTAAAACAGTACTAAGAGAATTTGATGAATTTTTAGGTGATAGTATTATCGTGGCTCATAATGCGAACTTTGATGTCAATTTTTTATATGATAATTTTATGAGATGGTTGGAAAAACCTTTAAAGAATGACTTTATAGATACTATGAGAATTGCGAAGAAACTTATTAGAGGTATTTCTAGTTTTAAATTAGGTGCATTAGCAGACTATTTCAAAATGGAATATAAAAGTGCTCATAGAGCATTAAGTGATGTTAAGATCACATTTGAAATATATAATAAGTTAAGGGAATATGCTAACAATTATTATGATAATAGAATGAATGAAATAGAAGAAACTTTAGTTTTAGATTCTGAATTTAGTAATACTAAAGTTGCTGTAAAAACAACACTAAAACAAATTGATTATGCAATAATAAAAAGAATATTAGATAAAATAAACTGTAAAACATATCCTGTGTTTTACTCTTCTAGTAATTTCTTAATAATGAATGATGCCACATATAAAAGATTCAATGAAAAGAGGTTTAATGCATACGATGAATATTTTAGTGAGTGGTTATTTAAAGCTGATGCTTTAGAAAAAGAAGGAGTATTAAAGGTAATTTCAGAAACTGATTTTTGTCAGAGGTTTGGAATACCAGTTATAGAAGCAACAAAGAATAATACTAAATTCTCTGCCAAAGATATAAGTGCAACAGTTGATAGCTTTGATGAAACTCATCCGTTGTATCAAAAGGTGTGTGTATTTACTGGAACATTGGAAAGATTTCAAAGAAAAGATGCTATGCAAACGATCGTTAATCTTGGTGGAATATGTGGAGATGGTGTAACTTCTAAAACTAATTATTTAATATTAGGTAATAATGACTATTGTTCATCTATAAAAGATGGTAAAAGCAATAAACATAAGAAAGCTGAAGAATTAAAGATAAAAGGACAAGATATAGATATAATTCCAGAAAATGCTTTTTATGACATGATAAGTGACGACTAAGACTTTTGTAGTATATAAAATTCAACTAAAATTATTTGAAGGATTGCAATGAAAAACAACCGATTTTTAGGACAAATATGTGATAGAATAATTATAGATGATTTATTTGAGGTGAATGATATGTTTAATGAGATCTGTATTTATGAAGTTAAATTAAATAAGCAAGATGAAGTAGAAGAACTAATGAAAGAAGTAGCAGAATTTTATATGAAACAACCAGGAGTTATTGATGTTAAATATATAAAGAGAACTCATAGACAGAAAGACTTTAACGCAGTAAAGGAAGGTCAAGTGCCAGTTAAACTAACGAGATATGTTGATAAGATAACATATGTATTATATTGGGTATTAGAAAGCAAAGAAGTTCATGCAGCAATATATCCAGTGGCTTTAGAAAAATTTTATAAAAGATGGACAAGATGTTTAATTACAATGCCTAAGATTATATTAGGTGAAAATATAGTATAAGAGTGGTGGAACATTGGGGAATAGATAAAACTATTTGAAGATGACATAGAAAGATAGAATGTTTTTGTAAATTCTGCTAATTTCTAAGAGTGCTATGGAAATCTTAAACAATGGTTATTTAATAAATATAATTCATAAAAGAAGATGGTTATTAAGTGAGATTAATAAAGCTATGTTTCTAATTTAAGATAGGAGATTAAAAAATGAAAATAATATATCCAAATTATGGTAATTGTTTAGTAAATGTAAGTAATTCAATACTAAAATATTATGGAGTAAAAAACACCCATAATACTTTAGCAGAATTAGATAACTATTTAGAAAAAGATTATAAAAATGTTGTTATATTACTGTATGATGGTTTTGGTAGTAATTTAATCAAACAACATTTAGGAGAAAAATCATTTTTAGGTAAAAATATAGTTAAAGATATTACATCAGTATTTCCTGCCACAACAACTGCTTCGACCACATCGGTTATAACAGGGCTAACACCAATGGAACATTGCTGGTTAGGTTGGGATAATTATATAAAGGCTATTGATAAGATTATTACAATGTTTTGGAATGTTGAAAAAGGAAAAGATGAAAAAATTGCGGATTATAGTATTGCAAAACAAGAATTTCCATACACTACGATATTTGATAAAATAAATGAAACAAACAATGCCAAAGCTTACCATGTGTCACCTTATGATGGCATTTATTATGATTCAAATAAGATTGACGAAATGTATGATAGAATTATTGAACTTTGTGATAATAATGAAAAAAAATTTATATATGCTTATTGTAATGAGCCGGATCATTCCATGCATGAATATGGAACAGAAGATGAAAGAGTAATAAAGCTATTGCAGTTTCTAAATGAAAAGACTGAGGAATTAAGTAATGAATTGACTGATACTTTGTTAATTGTAACAGCTGACCACGGTCATATAACGGCAGGAGATTATATTGTTTTAGATAACTATCCAGTTCTAAAAAATATGCTTATAAGAGATACATCTTTAGAACCTCGTGCTACTAACTTTTTTGTAAAAGAAAATATGGTAGTAGATTTTAAAAATGAGTTTAATAAACTATTTGGAGATGATTTTATTTTACTTTCGAAACAAGAAGTTCTTGATAAAAAATTATTTGGTAATGGCGTACCTAATGAAAAATTTTATACTTGTTTAGGAGATTATATCGCATTGGCTACATCTGATAAAGCAATTATTGATGTAAGCGATGCTAATCCTTTAAAAGGACTACACGCAGGGATAACTGAA
>Ga0153920_1001295_pt1 | contig 10560 bp, 9 predicted proteins | sample TSNJ004MetaG_FD_104713 | JGI IMG/M metagenome (GOLD analysis project Ga0153920, IMG submission 104713) | Attine ant fungus gardens microbial communities from New Jersey, USA - TSNJ004 MetaG | ecosystem: Host-associated > Fungi > Mycelium > Unclassified | place: USA: New Jersey, Brendon T. Byrne...
GGGCAGTCCTTTGTTCTATTCAAGGACAGATGATAATCTATGGATAAAGATCAGTGTTATGTGCAAACATTGAGGACCTTGTATCTCCATGGGATCTTATTGCCTCTGGTTCTATTTATAGCCAAAAGAAGTGCATTGAAGAGAGCTTCACAATGGTTATTGAAGCAAATGATTACGTTAAGTGGTTCCAGAGATATCAGTGATTTAGTATCTGGTAACTTGGTAATCACTGACTGATCTGCTAATAACTCGGTGAATACTGATCGCTTTGAGATGTTTTTAGTACTGTTTGAAATATCTTCCTAAGGGCTTTTGGTGGCCATTTAGATCATTGAAATCGGTCAAGTATTTCTGGAGTTATGGTCCAAATGAAGTTTGTAACAATTTGCAAGTAATGAACAATGGAAGACTTTGCTTCAGGTATGCAATTCTTTTAATTCTTGAAAATTAACTAATGTTTTTGATGTATGCATAGTTTGAGTCACATTTTGCTCCCCATTGAGAAAAGTTCTTTCCTATTTATGCTGAAATGGATGAAATGCTCAATAGAGCACTTGCTACTGGGGCTAATGCCTTTCAAGCTGGCTATAGCTATAAAAATGACTTAGAAATATCATCTGAGGGTGATGATGAAGCTGATATTAATGTTGAAACCTCAATTACAGCTTTAAAGGTAAATGCTAATTTAATATAATTTGCTTTAGCTCAAATATATTTTGAGAGACTGAAGTGCAAAACTTCTGTACTTGATGGACCTGTATCTAAGAAGCAAAGCTATTGTGATTGGGCTGGTAAAGCCTTAATATCTGCTTCTATTTTGGAGATGTCCCAAGCTATTGATAATATGGCTAATGCTATTACTTTACAGTCAAATGGGAACTCAGACAGATGTTATTGATAGACAATAAATGTCCTTAGTGATCACCCTAGGTGGATGTTCAAGAAGAACTCAATGGAGTTCTTTATTGGATTGCAGCCCTACTTATACTACTACTATAGTGGCTGTACCCTAGAGTCCCACAATCACATGTTCTTTCCAGAATGTTCTATGATCACCTGACCTTGTCATGTGATTTGACTTACTGAGTCCCCATCCTATTTATACCCTTACTCCATTGTATGCTTTGAGGTTTTGGATTAAGTGTTCAAATGCATGGGAAACCTTTTCCTGTTTGGGGCTCTCATAACAACAGAGATATTAAGAGTAAGGCTTTAGCATTTATCAAAGAGATAGAGGAATTCTCAAAGAATGAAAAGACAAAGTTTTGTCTCTACATATCTCAGGAAGTATCTTTTGCTGAATTACTTATTGATATGAATAATGATACAGAAACTTGTATGGAAATTTTAAAACTACAACTTAGTAAACTTTAAATAGAGTACTACTGCAATTGTAAATAGTTTTGGTAGTCTTGCCACATCTCCTCTGCAATTCTATCATGTTGTACATTTGCCCAAGCTTGCTTAGCTGCAGTTATCCTTCTACCCAATATCCCTTCCTCATTTTCCTTATAATTTTCATCTAGTCTATCTCTCTGATTATCTATATTATTTTGAGACAACTAGGAATAAGAAACATAGTTCAAATTATAAGCATTATAAGCATCATCTAAAGGATCTTGAATTTGTATAAAGTTATGAAGAGCACAAAGTGCTGGTGGAAGTTTACACTGTATCTTAAAAGGATATTCTGGAGCTATATTGAGTATCTTGAAGCAATGTTTGGAAACTCCAAAAATATGCTCAATGACATTATGAAGTTTGGCATGGCATAAATTAAACAGCTCTCTTGCATCACAAAGTCTAAAATGGCTATACTTTAGTAGAAATATATTATAAAGTAACAAATAAGCATACTGGAGTGAAACCTGTTCCCACTCTTTCAAATGATATCTAATACCACAATATAAAACTAGCAAAATGTCACAAGATAGAAATCCTACATTTGCCAAGTAAAATTTACCCTCTAGTATTAAAAAATCCTTTTTTCAAGCATCTTCAAAAACATGTCCATTACTAGTACTACTCTTCCATCTACTGAGAATATAACAAAATTGGAGTGCAAAAGTACATACTATCAGAACATTCTGTGAAATAAACCCCTTCCAATTTCTGAAACAACTGACTGTATCAGCACTTATATGAGCACTGAAATAGCATCCATCAATTGCTCCAATGTATCACAAACTTCATTTGGACTATAACTCCAGGAATACTTGACTGATTTCAACAATCTAAATAGCCACCAAAAGCCCTTAAGAAGACCTTTTAAACAGTACCAAAAATGTCTCAAGGCAATCAGTATTCACCAAGTTATTAGCAGATCAGTCAGCAATCACCAAGTCACCAGACACTAAATCACTGATATCTCAGAAACCACTTAACATAATTGTTTGTTTCAATAACCATTGTGAAGCTCTCTTCAATGCACTTCTTTTGGCTATAAATAGAACCAGAGGCAATAAGATCCCATGGAGATACAAGGTCCTCAATGTTTGTATATAATACTGATCTTTACTCATAGATTATCATCTGTCCTTGAATAGAACAAAGAACTGCCCTAAGATGGTTAGGTTATCCCTATTTCAAGAACAATAGCACTCCTATATATAGAACAATAGGTAGTGATCATGTGGTAGGCTGTTCTGGTACATAGACTACTACAATTATATATTTAAGAACTGTATGTCTGAGAATAAACCTCAGACTTAACAACATCTTTTGCTACTGTCTAAACTTTGCTTTTTTGATCCTTTTAATTATTAGATCATCAACTCACAAATCAGTAAGTGGCCATTTTTGATACAATGCAGTCTTCAAAAAAAAAAGTAGTACTTTGGATCCTTCAAAATCTGCTTAGGAATATTATTAAGGGGTAGCTTGATATATTTTCGATAGAAAGCCCCACAAAACATGTCTAAAATTTCATTAAAATAGCTAACTGCACATTAGAAAGAATTAAAAAAGAAAACTATAGTACTTACTATGAAATTGTATCTCCACTATACTAAAATCTTTCTTGAAGCTTGTAAGGATGTAGTTGAGATGACTTAGTCCCACTCCTAGTCTGAGTTGACAAGAAGAACTCAATAGAGTCCTCATTTGATTTCTGTATACTACTTATACACATTCTGTATTTACTTCTATTTATAAAGTCCTATGCATCTCCTTTGAGTCATTTCCTCTCATACATCTGTTGATTTCCTAATTAAATGAAAAGAAAAAGAAAAGAAATATAAATACTGACTTAGCCATTTGGCTAAGTCATGACAAAGCTCTCTATTGAATCCTATAGATACAACTGCTCTCAAAAAGATTGCTAGTTTCTTTTGAGCTGAAACATATTTATCACAAATGACCACTTACTGATTTGTGAGTTAATGATTTGACAATCAAAAGGCTCAAAAAAGCAAAGTTTAGACAGTAGCAAAAGATATTGTTAAGTCTGAGGTTTATTCTTAGACATACAGTTCTTAAATACATGATTGTGGTGGTCTGTGCACCAGGACAGCCTACCACATGATCACTATCTATTGTTCTACATATAGGAGTGCTATTGTTCTTGAAATAGAGATAATCTAACTGTCTTAGGACAGTCCTTTGTTCTATTCAAGGACAGATGATAATCTATAGGTAAAGATCAGTATTATGTGCAAACATTGAGGACCTTGTATCTCTATGGGTTCTTATTTCCTTGGGATCTATTTATAACAGAAAGAAGCGCATTGAAGAGAGCTTCATGATGGTCATTGAAGTGAATGATTATGTTAAGCGGTTCCCAAGATATTGGTGATTTAGTGTCTGGTGACTTGGTGATCACCAACTGATCTGCTGATAACTTGGTGAATACTAATTGCTTTGAGATGTTTTTTGTACTGTTTGAAAGGTCTTTTTAAGGGCTTTTTGTGGCCATTTAGATTGTTGAAATCAGTCAAGTATTCCTGGAGTTATGGTCCAAATGAAGTTTGTGACAATATTGGCTATTTTACAGACTAGATGTCTTGCAAAGTTCCTGGACTAATGCTTGAAATACATGTTTTTCCATTCCAAACATTTGACAAAATCTTTCACTGTGCTCTAATACAATATAGTTAGAAGTATATGTGAGTTGAGATAGCTGTTACATACCTTTTAATATGTTATCTAACCACATCTTGCCTGTGAAGGTACCAGAAAGAAAGGGTCTTCTCAGCTGGTTTTCTCCTGCCATAGCAATAGTAATAGTACTTGCAGCAGCAATCACAGCAAGTGCAGCATAACTGTTCATGATAATCTTGTACTTTTGGGGTTTGTTTTATCCCATTGATTTTATGATAGTTGATATACACACACCAATAAGTTTATTAGTTTCTTGTCCTATGCTTATCCTATCTGATAACACTTATTCTATCTAAGTTGCAGAACAGGCCCTAAGAATCTAAGAATCTATTATCTATTTATTATCTATTATCTATTATTTATTATTATCTACTATGTATGTGAGAAGAATGTAGGAAGATAACTGCTTAGGCAATGCTTTACAAGCATTTGTCAGCACACACATACTCTTTTCACTTAATTCTCTCTAAAAAATTCTCTTTAAATTCAACAAAATTCACTAAAAACTCAGAAAATTTAGAATAAAATTGAAATAAATAATAAGCAATATCCTGCTATTAACTATAACACAACAGAGTGTTCTGAATGCCACAGTGTCTTCCTTTTCTCCTATTTAACCCAAATTGGATGTGTGGGAGTGAAACAAACATGTACAAATACATAGTGATGGTGCTAGCTTATCAACTTTTCTGTCTTCAATCACTATCCCCTATCCTCCCTCTTTGCTCTTTTACCCCTCTACTCTCTCTGTATACCTTGACTGGATACTGGGCCCTAGGTATAAAGGGAACAGTACTCTGCAGCTGTAGTGTAGAGCATGGTTAGTGTGACTAAGCTCAGGTCTACCTTCCTAGACAGACTGTTTTCTTGAGCAGTGCTGCAGTAGTATACCTGTATATCTTTCTATTAGTAACCTAGTACTTAGGATCTATTGTGATCCTTATACACAAGGGAATAACAGCTGCTCTTTAAGAAAGTTGTTTAGAGTAGAGATCTCCTTCTTAGGAGTGATAGTATATCTTTATTTTTAGGATAGTCATAAGTGAGACAGTCAGACAATTATGAGAGATAGATTCTATTGAAGAAGAATGTTGAGCTAGGAGAGCTAAAGATAAGACTAGACATCATATAGATAATCCTCATCATTATCATTATCATCTTTTTCTTTACCCTTTACTTTAGAATATTCCTCCTGCTCCTGTTTGGAATAGAGGAAGAGGAGGAAGATGTTATACCACTCCTTTATATGTTCCTGCAAATCTAGATAAAGCAATAGCTGATTTACATTGATAACAACAAGTAAATCAAGTGCAAATAGAACCAATGGCTCAGATTAATGAAATAATGATTGAATGGAGAAATGAAGAACATAATGGTCTTGATTATGATGAACAGCAAACAAATAAAGATAGTGATAGAAATATAAACTGAGTTATAAAAGAGAACCTTGGTAGAGTTCAGATAGTTGTTAGTAACAGATTTTGAATTTATTAACAACAAATTCTTACTGGGTATACAGAATAATAATTGTTATGAGAGCTCCAAAAGGAGAAAAGTTTCCCAAGCATTCAAATACTTAATCCAAAACCTCAAGATGTACAATAGGGTTAAAGATATAAATAGTGTGGGAACTAGGGTCATGCAACAAGGTCAGATGATCACAGAACATTCTGGAAGGACATGACTAAGAGTACAGCCACTATATAAGTAGTATAAGTAGAAGTCCAATCCAACAAAGAACTCTATTGAGTTCTTCTTGAACATCTACCTAGGGTGATCACTAAGGACACTCACTATCTCTCAATAACATAAGAACTTGATTCCCAATGGTGACCTCATATCTCATGGCCTCACCACCTACTTACTCTCATATCTTCCTCGCTAGTGAGTACAGTGCTCATAAGCTTTTTGGATAGCAGGCCCTAGCTATAAAGGGGACTTCTCAGTCAGTTAGGGACTGAGGGAGGAGACGAGATACCAAGTCCAGGTATCCTGCTTAAGTCCTGACCTCATAATTGGATGTTGTTCTTTACTTTCTTCTCTATATAAACTCTGTGCTGCACTCTATTGTGAGTAGTACATGCAGGAGATTAGCAGTCATTCTTTAGGAAACCGCTTAGCTTAGAGGTCCTCTCCTTAGAGGCAATTGTATACCAATTTGATTAGGGCAGTAGTTAGTAAGGCGGTAGAAATCCAGACAGGTGAAGATTGCATGCCCTGTTGGATATAGGCCTTAGTTAGCAACCCTGGATCAAGAATTGTCAGAGTACGAGTCGTCACCATCACCACCACCACCACCATACAATATGTTCCAACAACAACAGGAGGAAACCCCTTCCAGAGAGGAACAACTCCTTGTTATGATTGCCATCCTGCAGCAGCAGGTTAACACCATGCTCCTCCAGCAACAAGGGAGCAGAGTAGAGGTCGCAAGGCCTCAAGTCTTTAGTAGGAAGATAGAGGAAGTAAGTACATTTGTAAACGCAGCTCGACTATACATCAGAATAAAGATGACAGAGAAGGTGGGAGCAACCCAGGTGGCCTGGGTATTATCATATGTGCAAGGAGGAATAGCAGAGGCATGGAAAGATAACCTGTTGGACGAGTTAGCAAAAGGAGAATCAGAGGTGGAGTCAGCAGAACAGTTGTTCGCAAAGATAAGAAACGACTTCAGAAAAACATCGGAGGAGGAAAGAAAGATAGAGCAGCTAAGAACAATCAAGCAGGGGAGAAGGACCTGCGATGAGTATGTATAGGAGTTTAAAAAGGTCGCTAGGGGGAGCGGCTATGAGGGAAGACCCCTCATTAAAGAATTCAAAAGGGGATTGAATGGGGCCATCAGAAGGAAGTTGGCCGAAGCAGAGGAACCACCTACTACCATTGGGGAATGGCAGGAAAGGGCAGTAAGATTGGACAGGAATCAAAGACAAAGCAGGGCAGAGGAAAGAGTGCTAGGAAGAAATGCAGTGTGCCTAGGGGGAAATGCTCAGCCAAGAGGAGGAGAATCATACAGAGGAAGAGGGGGACAAATAACTTGGAGAACGGGAGGGGGATACAGAGGAGGAGGAGGTAGAAACACAACTAATAGAGGGGGAGCTCAAATGGGTCCAAGGAGAGACCCAAACACAATGGATGTGGATAAAGGAAGAGAAGGAGATAGGACATGCTATGTGTGTGGAAAATGGAGCCATATGGCCAAAAATTGCTGGAAAAAACATAAGAGAAGGATAGTAGAAATGCTACAGGAGTCAGCAAAAGAAAATGGAGGACAGTGAGCTCTTGGCTGGCCTCCAATAATATGTATAGTGTATTGCGCCTGGAAAAACCAGGCAATAAATTGATATCTACCAATACAACTAAGAGAGTAAGAGATATACAGTGCACACTATGGCCATTGAGGGAAGTCTGGCTGAAAGTAGGGTTAGAGAAGCTAGAGAGTCATGAAGGAGTAGCAGTGAAGGCATTGTTGGATAGCAGTGTGACAGGTCTGTTCATGGACATAACCTTCACAAAAGAAAAGGGGTTTAAGATAGAGAAGCTAAAAAAAACCCCTGTTAGTTAGGAATGTGGATGGAACAGCAAATGTGGGAGGAGCTATAATACACCAGGTTGAGTGCAATATGTTCTTCAAGGGACATGTAGAAAGAGCGAGAATGGATGTGTACAACTTGGGAAAGACAGAGTTGATACTGGGAATACCATGGCTAGTAGCCCAAAACCCAGAAATAGATTGGGAAAAGAGAGAGGTGAAGATGACGCATTGCCCACCTATATGTGGAAAAAGAAAGCAAGAAGAAAAGGAGAAAAAAGTAAGGAAGACAGAAAAGAATGAGGATGAGAAAGTATTAAGAGAACTGGTACCTAGGAGATTCTGGAAGTGGAAGAAAGTATTTGGAAAAAAGGAGTCAGAAAGAATGCCAGTGCAAAAGACCTGGAACCATGCCATAGAGCTAAAAGAAGGGTTTATGCCAAGAAAGGGGAAGATATACTCACTATTAAGAGAAGAAAGAGAGGAAGTACAGAAATTCATAGAAGACCAATTGAGGAAAGGATACATCTGACCCTCCAAATCACCCCAAACATTACCAGTACACTTTGTGGCAAAAAAGGATGGTACATGGAGGATGGTGCAGGATTATCAACACTTAAACCAGTGGACAATAAAGAATGGATACCCTTTACCCCTCATTGCAGATATATTGGACAGAGTAGGAAAGAGGAAGGTGTTTATGAAATTAGACTTGAGATGGGGATACAATAATGTCAGGATCAAGAAGGGAGATGAATGGAAGGTAGCATTCACAACATGTACTGGAGTATATGAACCCACCGTCATGTATTTCGGGTTGACAAACTCCCTGGCTACCTTCCAAGCAATGATGAATGACCTGTTCAGAGACCTCATAAACCAAGGGGACATAGTGACTTTCATTGATGACATTTTAGTAGCCATAGATACAGAGGAAGGATACAATGAGTTGGTAGAGGAAGTACTGAGGAGACTGGAAGAAAACAATCTGTTTGTAAAGCTAGAGAAATGCAAATGGAAAGTAAGGGAAGTAGAATTCCTGGGAGTAGTAATCGGCCCAAAAGGAGTAGAAATGCAGAAGAAAAAGGTGGAGGGAGTCCTGAACTGGCCAGTACCTAGGAACATCAAGGAAGTGCAAAAGTTCCTAGGCCTTGCCAATTACTACAGAAGGTTCATAAAGGACTTTGCTAGGATAGCAGCACTGCTACATGTGCTAGTCAGGAAGGAGCAAAAGTGGAAGTGGGAAAAGAAACAGGAGGAAGTGTTTGAGGAACTCAAGGCAGTGTTCACCATAGAACCCGTTCTGGCCATCCCAGACATTAATAGGGAGATGAGAGTAGAAGCAGATGCCTCAGATTATGCAACAGGGGGGGTGTTATCGATGAAGTGCAAAGATGGCAAATGGAGGCCAGTAGCTTTCATCTTTAAATTGCTAAACACTACTGAGTGGAATTATGAAATTCACAATAAAGAGATGTTGGCAGTAATAAGATGCCTAGAAGTGTGGAGGTATTATTTGAAAGGAGCAAAACTTGAATTTGAAATCTGGACAGATCACAAAAACCTCCAGTATTTTATGGCAAGTCAGAAATTAAACTGAAGACAAGCAAGATGGGCCCTATACCTATCATGGTTTAGTTTCATGTTGAAGCACGTTCCAGGAAAGAGCATGGGGAAGGTGGATGGATTAAGCAGAAGGCCAGACTGGCAGGATGGAGTGGAAAGAGATAACGAGAATCAGAAACTAGTAAAGCCAGAGTGGATTAGGAAAGCAGAAACAATAATAGAGGAGGAAAGCCTAAAAGAAAGAATCAGGAAGGTGCAGGAAGGGGATGAGAAAGTCATAAAAGCAGTAGAGGAGCTGAAAAAGGCAAGAATCAAGATGCTGAGAGACAAAGAATGGGAAGTAGAAGATGGAATAGTAATGAAGGAAGGAAGGATATATGTGCCAGAAGGGGACCTCAGAAGAGAAATAATACAATTATACCATGACACCCCAGTAGGAGGGCATGGAGGGAGATGGAAAACAATAGAGTTGATTGGCAGGAATTACTGGTGGCCAGGAATAACGAAAAAGGTAAGAAGATATGTGGACAGATGTGATATTTGTCAAAGGTACAAGAACCAAAGCAAGGCACCAGCAGGAAAGCTAATGCCCAACACAATCCCAGAAAAACCATGGAGTCATATATCAGCAGATTTTATCACCAGACTGCCCCTAGCCCAGGGATATGACACAATCCTGGTAGTATGTGATCGTTTTAGTAAAATAGTGCATTTTATAGCAACAACAGAGAAAACATCAGCAGAGGGACTTGCAAAGCTGTTTTGGGACCACATATGGAAGTTGCATGGGCTTCCAGAAAGCATCATATCAGACAGGGGAGTGCAGTTTGCAGTAGGAATGATAAAGGAGCTGAATAACTTACTGGGGATCCAGACAAAGCTCTCGATGGCCTATCACCCCCAAACAGATGGGCAAATGGAAAGGATAAACCAGGAGCTAGAACAGTACCTAAGAGTCTTCATTGATCACAGGCAAGAGCAGTGGCTGGATTGGTTGGGAACGGTGGAGTTTGCATATAATAACAAGGTCCACACAGCAACAAAAACATTGCCATTCAAAGCAAATTACGGTCAAGACCCAAAGATAGGATTCAAAGGAAGAAGGAAGGGGAAGTACAAAGTGGCAGAAAAATTTGTAGAGAGAATGAGAAAAATCCAGAAGGAAGCAAAAACAGCATTAGAGAAAGTGCAGGAGGAGATGAAGAAGTTTGCAAACAGAAAGAGAAGAGAAGAGGAAGAATACAGAGTAGGAGACTTAGTACTGCTAAGCACAAAGAATTTGAAGTGGCAAATGAAAGGAAGAAGATCAGAGAAACTGACTGAATGCTTTGTAGGCCCCTACAAAGTAAAAGGAATCGTCTCAAGTA
>Ga0153920_1001302_pt1 | contig 10544 bp, 13 predicted proteins | sample TSNJ004MetaG_FD_104713 | JGI IMG/M metagenome (GOLD analysis project Ga0153920, IMG submission 104713) | Attine ant fungus gardens microbial communities from New Jersey, USA - TSNJ004 MetaG | ecosystem: Host-associated > Fungi > Mycelium > Unclassified | place: USA: New Jersey, Brendon T. Byrne...
AATTAAATAGTTTTCCTAAATTTTCATTGGTTAATCCATCTATATCTTTAATTGGATTTATTGAATTTATAATTTTATGAGTATTTAAATTGTTTGGAAGTGGAAGTTGAACCATAATACCGGCTACTGATTTATTAACATTTAATTCTGTAATTATATTGATAATATTCTCTTCACTTAAATCACTATCTAATTTTTTATGTTCAAATATAATATCGGTTTCTAAAGCAAATTTTTGTTTCGCTTTTATATAACTATTACTAGCAAAATCATCACCAATCTGAATAACAACAAGTTTTGGTTTTTTATTCATCTTATCAACAATCAACTTAATTTCCTGTTTTATATCATTACTAATCTTTTTTCCGTCTAATATTACCATAGCAAACCAACTTTCAAAGGTATTATAACATAGTAAAGCATATAATTTAAACGACAACAAAGAGTTTACATAAAAAAATATATCTGCTATAATAAGGAACGAGTAAGAAATTTACTCCTTGCTTCAATCAAAATGAATTGAAGCCATTTAGACCATAAGGAGGTGTAAGGTATGAGAAAATACGAAATTATGTTTATCACTAAGAATACTGCTGATGTTGAATCTAAAGTAGTAGCTGAAACTCAAAAATTAGTTTTAACTGACAATGGAGCGAAAGTTATTGAATTCAAAGAATTAGGTGATAAGAAATTAGCTTACCCAATCAAAAAGGAAACTACAGGTAGTTACTATTTAATGATTGTGGAAGCAGACAATAATGCAATTAACGAATTTGATCGTAAAATCAAATTAGATGAAAACGTTATTAGACATTTAATCATTAGAAAAGATGAGGAATAAAAAATGAATAAAGTTATATTAATAGGAAGATTAACAAGAGATCCTGAATTACGTACAACCGGAAGTGGAATTTCTCAAACACGCTTTTCGTTAGCTGTTAACCGTCCATTTACAGGACAAAACGGAGAACGTGGTGCAGATTTTATTAACTGTATTGCTTGGCGTCGTCAAGCTGAAAATATTGCTAAGTATTGTACAAAAGGAACTCAAGTTGCTTTAGAAGGAAGAATTCAAACTGGAAGTTACGATGCTCAAGATGGAACAAAACGTTATACAACAGATATTATTGCTGATAACGTAACTTTCTTAAGCCCAAAAGGGACTAGTGAAGGGTCATCATTTAACAATCAAGACAATTATCAATTTAATGATTATAATCCATTTGATAATACTTCTCAAAACCAAGGTGCAGATATAACTGAAGATCCATTTAAGGATTTTGGAGATGAAATCGCATTAAGCGATGATGACTTACCATTCTAGGAGAAAGGAGAACTTAAAAAATGGCTGAATTTAGACGTAAAAAGAAAAAAATATGCCAAATGTGTGCTGGAAAAAGCGTTGATTATAAAGATGTAATGATTATTAACAAATATATTAATGATAAAGGTAAAATTATGCCTAGACGTATGACTGGAGCATGTTCACTACATCAAAGACACATAGCACAACAAATTAAACATTCAAGATTTATGGCATTAATTCCATTCGTAAAATAAGAGTACAATTTAAAGTATTCTTTTTTTGTTCATAAAAAATCTGTTATACTGTTAATAGGTGAAAGATATGAAAAATAAATTAATCGAACTTTGCAACAATTGTTATAGTCCATATTTTAATTTTAATGTGGCTGCAATAATCACTATGAAAGATGGCAAAGAAATAAATGGAGTCAATGTAGAGAATGCTAACGGAACTAGTATTTGTGCTGAAAGAACCGCGATAGGAAATGCCGTAACTCAAGGTTATAAAAAAGGTGATTTTAAAGAAATTCATATTTTATCAAATAGTATTGATAAAATTATAACTCCTTGTTTTGCATGTCGACAAGTGCTTTTAGAGTTTATGGAATTAGATGCAAAAGTAATTTGTATGTCTAAATCTGGGGAAGAAAAAATCTTTGAATTAAAAGAATTATGTCCTCATACTTTTACAAGCGAAGACTTAAACTGAATAGTCTACCAATTTTTGGTTAGCTATTCTTTTTTTTATGTTTTTTTGTTATAATAGAAACACCGTTAAGAGGAGGTATAAAAATGAAAGTAATTTTGACTCAAGATGTTAAAGGAAAAGGAAAGAAAGACCAAATCATTAATGTATCAGATGGATATGCGAATAATTTCTTAATTAAGAATGGATTAGCAGTACCAGAAACAAAAAGAAGTAAAGAAGTATTAGAAACTGATTTAGAACGTCGTCGCCAATTAGAAGAATCATTAATCAAAGAAGCAAAACAAATTAAAAATAAACTAGAAAAAACAACGTTAGAGTTTCAAGTGAAGACTGGAGCTTCAGATAAAGTATTTGGAAGTATATCTTCAAAACAAATTGCTGAAAAATTAAAGGAAAAAGGTTTTGAAGTAAATAAAAAATTAATTATAATAGATCATACATTGGACAGTTTAGGCACGCATAATGTTAAAATCGAATTACATAAAACAGTAATCGCAGAATTAAAAATAGTATTAAAGAAATAAGGTGATTTTATGGCAGTAAGAAAAATGCCTCAGAATTTAGAAGCAGAAATGAGTGTATTAGGTGTTGCATTCTTAAATGAGAGATCATTATATAAAATTATGGAAGATGTTGAACTTGACTGGTTTTATAGTGATGCTAATCGAAAAATTTATCAAGCAATGCAAGAAATGTATAAAGCAAAAACACCTATTGATATTACTACCATAAAAAACGAATTAGACAAACAAAAAAACCTAAGTGCAATTGGTGGAATTGAATATTTAAGTGAAGTTATTGATTCCGTGGCAACTTCAGCAAACTTAGAGCATTATATTAAAATTATAAAAGATAAAGCAGTAAGAAGAAGAGTCATTGATACAGCAACCGATATTATTACCGAAGCATATGAAGAAGATGAAAATTTAACATCTTTAGTAGATAATGTCGAAAAAAACATTTTGAATATTATTAGAAATAGACAAACAAGTGAATTTTTGCCGATTCGAGAAGTTTTAAAGAGAGCTCAAATTTTAATTGAAGAAAAAGCGAAGAATAAGACTTCAATTACTGGATTATCAACAGGATTTTTTGAATTAGATAAAACAACAACTGGACTACATGAAGGAGAATTAATCATCATCGCTGCTCGACCAGGAATGGGAAAAACTGCTTTCGCCTTAAACCTTGCTTGTAATGCTGCTTTTACAACTGATAAAGCAATAGCCCTCTTTAACTTAGAAATGAGTGCAGAACAACTAGCAAATCGTATGCTTGGTTCTGTTGGGCAAATTGAAGGTGATAAATTAAAAACTGGAAAACTAAATCATAATGATTGGAAGCGTTTCAATGAAGCGATGAGTCAGTTATCAGAAACTAATATTTATATTGAAGATAATGCAGGGATTACTTCTTCAGAAATTAAAGCGAAGTGTCGTCGACTTGCTGGAAGTGAACAAGGGTTAGGATTAGTTGTAATCGACTACTTACAACTTGTCACAACAGGTGGAAGAAATGAATCTAGACAAGTGGAAGTATCAGAAATTTCCCGTGCATTTAAAACAATGGCATTAGAATTAAAAGTTCCCGTTATTGCCTTATCACAATTATCTCGTAATGCTGAACGTCGTGAATCAAATCAACCAAAACTTGCTGACTTGCGTGAATCAGGATCAATTGAACAAGATGCCGATTTAGTAATTTTCATAAATCGTCCTGATTATTATGAGGCAAAAACCAGCGAGAATCAGACAAGCGTAGTGCCTGCAGAAATAATTATTGCTAAACATCGTCAAGGTAGTACTGGAGTATCAGATTTACTATTTGAAATGGATAAAGGTAGCTTTAAAAACTTTTTAAAAACAGAAGAGAATTAGGGAGTTAATATGAATAGAAATCAAAAAATTATTAGTAGTACTCTAGGAATTATAACTTGTGTCTTTTTGATTTTAGTTTGCCTACAAACTAAAAAAGAAGAAATACCCTTGAATGTCTATCAAGTGTATTTAGATGGAGAAAAAGTAGGTCTTGTAAATAACCAAGAAGAATTATTTCAATTAATTAATGAAGAACAAAATGATATCAAAGAAAAATATAATGTTGATTCAGTATATCCTCCTAATGGCTTTGAGATAAAAGAATTTATAACTTATGATGAAAAAATAAGTTCTGCTGAAGTGATTTATAATCAAATAAAGGAAAAAGGAGATTTTACAATCAAAGGTTATATTATTACAATTAATAAACCGATAGAAGCTAAAGAAGAAGGCGAAGAAGATATAGTTGAAAAAAGTTATATCTATGTACTTGATGAAAACATATTTAAAGAAGCTTTAGAAAAAGTGGTAACAGCCTTTATTAATGAAACTGATTATAAAAACTACATTAATAATACACAATCAGAAATCGCAGATGTTGGCAGTTATATTAATCATATGTATTTTGAAGAAGACATAACGATCAAAGTAGCTAATATTAGTGTTAAAGAAAAAATATTTTTAGATGCAAGTGCATTAAGTCAATACTTACTATTTGGAACAGAGCAAAAAACCTCAACTCATATCGTTAAAAAAGGAGATACGATTGAAAGTATTTCAGAATCTAATAAATTGAACGTAAACGAATTCTTAATTGCTAATCCAAAATTTAAATCAAAAAATAATATTCTAGCAATTGGAGAAGAAGTTTCAATAGGATTAATCAATCCGGTTTTAACTCTTATTCAAGAGATGCATGTTGTTGAAGATGTAGAACAGGCATATACCAAAAAAACAGTGATTGACAGTACAAAATCTTCAAGTTACAAACAAGTAACACAAATAGGTGTCAATGGAATCGAACGTTGGACTCAAGAAATGAAAATCATTAATGGGGAAGAAACTGGTACTATCGTTATTAACAGTATTACTCTTCGTGAAAAAGTAGAAGAAATTACTACAGTGGGTCAAAGTTACACAGGTGGCGGCGTTTATATTGATATGGGTGGTGACTGGGGCTGGCCAACCGTCCAACCGTATAAAATATTTTCACCTTTTGGCTGGCGAGGTGGGGAACACCACAATGCCATTGACATCATTGTCCAAAACGGCTTGAATTCGCCAATTTATGCTGCAAAAGCTGGAACTGTTGTTACAGCAGGACGTCACTGGTCATACGGTAATTATATTGTTATTGATCACGGCGATAATATTTACACTTTATATGCTCATATGAATAGTTTAAACGCTAGTAGTGGGCAACAAGTAAATAAAGGCGATATTATTGGTAAGATGGGATCAACCGGAGTATCAACCGGAACTCACTTGCACTTTTCATTATCTATTGGCTATCCTGATCAAGGAACATATAAAAATCCACTAATACTTTATTAAAAACGGAGGGAAGTACATGAATTCAAAAGCAAAAGCAATTAGTTACTCATTCGGAATAATTACATGTATTTTCCTTATTTTTGTATGCCTAAAAACAAAAGAAGAAAAGATACCAAAAACAGTGTATCAAGTTTATTTAGATGGAGCAAAAGTAGGACTTGTAAATAATCAAGAAGAATTATATCAATTAATTAATGAAGAACAAAATGATATTAAAGAAAAATATAGCGTTGAAACAGTATACCCGCCTAATGGCTTTGAGATACAAGAATATATAACCTATGATGATAAAATAAGTTCGGCTGATTCAATTTATAGTCAAATAAAAGAAAAAGGCGATTTTACAGTCAAAGGCTATACTATTACAATAAATAAACCGATTGAAGCATTAGAAGAAGGTCAAGAAGATAAAATTGAAAAAAGTTATATTTATGTACTTGATAATAATGTATTTAAAGAAGCTTTAGAAAAAGTAGTAAAGGCCTTTATTAATGAAACTGATTATAATAATTATATAAATAATACACAGTCAGAAATCGAAGATGTTGGCAGTTATATTGATCATATGTATTTTGAAGAAGATACTACAATCAAAGAAACAAATATTAGCATTAACGAAAAAATATATTTAAATTCAAGCGAATTAAGTCAATATTTATTATTTGGAACAAATCAAGAAACTTTAACTTATACAGTGCAAAGAGGAGATACCATTGAAAGCATCTCCGAGACAAATAAACTAAATGTAAATGAATTTCTAATAGCGAATCCCAAATTCAAATCAAAAGATAATTTATTAGCAATCGATGAAAAAGTCGCTATTTCCTTGATTAATCCTGTTTTAACACTAGTTCAAGAATTAACCAATACTTCAGATATTGAAGAAGTTTTAGAAAAAACAACTATTGTTGATTCAACAAAAGGAGCTAATTATAGCGAAGTAACACAAACTGGTGTAACAGGAATGAATCGGGTTACACAAGCAATTAAAATTATTAATGGAGTAAGAAATCAAAATGCTATTATTATAAATAAAATTATAATTAGAGATGCAGTAGAAGAAATTACTACAGTTGGTCAAAAGAAGTCTAGCAGTGGAATAATTTCAGGATCCTATGTAGATACTGGTCTTGACTGGAAATGGCCAACTAATTCAGGCTACATTATTACTACAGGGTATGAATACCGTTGGGGAACAATGCACTACGCTCTTGATATTTCTGGAACAGGATTTAATTCTCCAGTTTATGCAGCCAGAGAAGGAGAAATTGTTGAAACAAGTTATACATGTGGGAATTATGGTTATATTGGAAATACTTGTGGGGGAAGTTATGGAAATTATGTAGTTATTAAACATGAAAACAATTATTATACCCTTTATGCCCATCTTACAAAAGAAGCGATAGTCACAATTGGAAAATATGTTAATGCAGGAGAACAAATAGGGAAAATGGGTAGTAGTGGTTCTTCTAGTGGACCTCATCTCCATTTTAGTACTTCAATAGGACATCCGATAGCTGGAAATAATACTTGGTTTAATCCGTGGAGTTTGTACAGATGATGAAAGTAACAGTCTTAGCAAGCGGTTCAGAAGGAAACGCTACATTTATTCAAACAGATCAGCATCGCATCTTAATTGATATTGGAAAAAATGCCAAATATATTAAAACAAAATTAGAGAGCATTGGTGAAAGTGCTGAAAATATTGATGCCATTCTAATTAGCCATACGCATAAAGATCACGTGGCAGGATTAGATGTCTTCTCCAGAAAATATAAGCCAATCGTTTATCTTACCCCACAAATGTTTTATGATTTAAAAGACTTAGAAAGTTATGAACGAGTTATTATCTATGAAGATGGAATTATTTTTAATGGTCTAAAAATAACGACAATTAGAACAAGTCATGATGTTAGTGATTCTAGAAATTTTTTAATCGAATATCAAGGATTATCAATTGTTTCAATTACAGATACAGGTTATTTAAATCGTAAATATTTTAATATTTTAAAAGATCGAGATTATTATTTAATAGAAAGCAATCATGACGTTGAAATGCTAATGAATGGATCATATCCCAAATGGTTAAAAAATAGAGTGGTTGGAACAAAAGGCCATCTATCAAATAAAGATTCCGGTTTTTACTTAACAAAATTAATTGGTGAACATACCAAAAAAATAACATTAATGCATTTAAGTCATCAAAATAACACTGAAGAAAGAGCTCTTGAAACAGTACGTGAAACATTTAAAGAATACAATATTGAATTTGATAATATTGTTTGTGCAAAACAAGATGAAATAACAAAGGTATGCGAATGATAAAAATAATATGCTTTGGTAAAATAAAAGAAAAATATTTAACCGATCTAATTTTAGATTATGAAAAAAGAATTAAAAAATATCATAAATTAGAAATTATTGAACTAAAGGATGAAGGAATTGAAAAAGAAAGAGATTCGATCTTGAAAATTTTAAATTCAAAAGATTATCTTATTTCATTAGATATCAATGGTTATAAATTAACCAGTGAAGAATTTGCTAAAAAAATAGATCAAACCTTCTTTACAAATGGTACTATTACTTTTGTAATTGGTGGTTCAGATGGACTTCATCAGGAGGTAAAAGAGAAAAGTAATTATGCTTTATCTTTTGGAAACTTGACATATCCACATGGTTTATTTCGTGGAATATTGTTAGAACAAATATATCGTTCATTCAAAATTAATAATAATGAAAGTTATCATAAATAGAACAATAGAATTAGAACCTAATCTTTTAAAGAGTTATTAAAAAAAGAAGTTTTATTTCTAATATTCTAAAATTCAAACATTTTCTATTGAAACTTCTGGGACCCTTGATATAGATAATGAACTAGATATTGTTATAAGTGGTCTTGGAACAATTCGTTTTGAAAAGACAAGCAATACTGATATTAGAAAACTAGGAAACCGTATAACTTATGCTATTCTTTAATGAAAGGAATAAAAATTATGAAAATAAACAATGACTGGGATATAATATTAAAAGACCTATTCGCAAGTGAACAGTTTAAAACCGTCTGTGAAAAAGTAAAACAAGAATATAATACAAATATAATATACCCCAAAAAAAATCACGTGTTTAATGCCCTACTATTAACACCTTATGAAAAGACAAAAGTAGTGATCATGGGACAAGATCCTTATCATGGCGACAATGAAGCACACGGACTATCTTTTTCTGTTCAAAAAGGAATTAAGATACCTCCATCCCTAAGAAATATCTATAAAGAATTATATGATGATTTAAATATCACTCCTCCCAATCATGGAGAATTAACAAAATGGGCAAAAGAAGGAGTCTTGTTATTAAACTCTGTTCTAACTGTAAAAAAAGATACTCCAGCAAGTCATAAAAATCTTGGATGGGAAACCATTACAGATGAAATAATAAAAAAAACAAATGATAAAAAAACACCTGTTGTTTTTATCTTATGGGGAAACTTTGCGAAATCAAAACAAAGTCTAATTACAAATCCAATCCATCATATTATCACATCTCCCCATCCAAGTCCGTTTGCAGCTCATAACGGTTTCTTTGGTAGCAAACCTTTTTCTAGAACAAATGAATTTTTAATATCAAAAAATATAATTCCAATAAATTGGGACTTGAACTAAAGACTTATTTTTTTAAAAAACAAGCCAAACAAAAAATTACATGACTCTACTATGTAATTTTTTTGTATATCTTTATTATTTCAAATTATAATTTATTTTTTCATAAGTTTTCGTATCTAGATTATAAACAGATAAATCATTGTTTATCAATCTCATTCCATACGCATCTGAAGCAACAAAATAAATATTATTTACTTTATCATATGAAACAAAAATTAAATATTCTTGATTAACATCCGAATCAATCATTTTTTCTGACTTAGCATAACCAATATATTTTGATAATCTTTCTTCTTTAGAATAAGTATTTAATTCATGTTTTTCAGCTTGTTCAGTAGTTAGACTATTTTTATATTCCTCTAATGTAACATAACCACCATAATAATGGATATTTATATTATCGTTATCATAATTTCCTTTAACTATTTTTTTTATTGAATAATTTGTTTCGGTAATTATCATTCCGTAATTTTTTGCATAAGTTCTAACATCATGTTTTTTAATTCCAATAAATACTAAATCTACAAGTTCATATAAATCTTCTACAGAAACTGCTACATAGTCAGCTTCTCTCGTTAATTCATATTCTAATCTTATTTCTTGATTATTTTCATCCAATTGATTATTCGTATTTGGTTCTTTGTTTGTTTCAATATTTCTACTTGCAAAATAATAGGTTGCTCCAGTCGCTAAGCAAAATACTAAAATAATAATAATTATTAATATTTTTTTCTTTTTCATAGATCCTCCTTAAGGGTGTTTTCTGTTGAATGCGTTATTGTCAACTTGTTGTACTAAATACACTGCACGGCCAGATGCAGCCTGACACATAATACTATAAGGATTAGAGTTGTTTTCATTTAATCCAAATACATGACCCATTTCATGCGTTATAGTAGCTTGTTTATTAGTATCTGTTTCTGATGCTAAGTAGTAATTATTTAAATATATTTCGCTAAATAACCAATTGGTAGAATTCTGATTTACTTGATATATATTACCTGTAGTTCCATTTGTTCTTGCAAAAAATATTGTATATCCGTTTGAACCATCTACAGAACTATAACCATAAATATCCATAGCAGCATTCGATATATTGTATGCTCTTGTATTCGGCCATAGCCTATTATAACCATATCCTGTATAAACCCAATTATTTGCTGATTTTGCAATTATAGAAGCATAATTAGAAGCTGAGGAATCAACATAATAATATATATTTTCAATATTCCAAGTTAAATTTCCATACAATAATGGTGGTTCAGTTGCAGCATTGACTTTAAAAATACATAAGAACATAAATACTATAAAAATTATTAATTTTTTCATTTTTTTCCTTTCAATTTATATTTTTGTTATTATATATATATTATTTAAGTTTTATTAATAACACCTCACAGTCTAATGACTATAAATTTCGCGCGCAAAAAAATTATAATCATACATACTTAAGTTGTTTTACTGCTCACACCAAGTTAATATTTATATAACACAAATAAA
>Ga0153920_1001307_pt1 | contig 10517 bp, 5 predicted proteins | sample TSNJ004MetaG_FD_104713 | JGI IMG/M metagenome (GOLD analysis project Ga0153920, IMG submission 104713) | Attine ant fungus gardens microbial communities from New Jersey, USA - TSNJ004 MetaG | ecosystem: Host-associated > Fungi > Mycelium > Unclassified | place: USA: New Jersey, Brendon T. Byrne...
ATCTTTACATACCGCGGCTATATTCTGAGTCCCTTCGACATTTACCTTCCGGCATATATCTTCGTTATCTTCTGCTGCATCCACCGCCGTGTAGGCTGCACAGTGGATCACCGCATCCGGTGCTGCTTCCTTTATGACAGCCCAGGTACTGGTACTGTCTGTGATATCCATTTCTTCTATATCAACACCAATTGTTTCTATCCCTCTTCCTTCCAACTCATTTACCACATCATATCCTAACTGTCCTTTAACACCTGTTACGAATATTTTCATTTTAATAAATCCTTTCTTCTACAAATCCTGTACTTTTTGATCAAGCTAAAGTTATTATACAATAATCATAATCATAATAGCAATAGCCTGTAATAAACAAAAAGTCTGATGACGCCCTAATCTGCTGTTAAGGCAACAAAAAAGCCCCGGATTTTTCCAGGGCTTAAATTCTTGTTATGTTATAATCTTGAACGGTATCCATTCAAAATCTCACCAAAGTGTTAGTTTTTGATATGTCTTTTAGTTATTCGAAAAATTAATAAAAGGGAGATTATAGGTACCGTATCCAGATGAACCTGTAATATTAGCTATTATTGGTCTTAAATACGCCAATAGTAAAGCCGGAGCATTTTGATTTAGCATTTTTTCAACCATATTATCATTAAATCCTTCCGGATCCCATTTAAAATTAGCACTTTCTACCGCGACAATACGAAAGGGACTTTCCTCTGAGTCCAGTTCTATTTGCAATTCAACTATTGCATTACCAACATCTTCTTGTTTACTTACGTTAACAAGTACATTTACGTTTATATCTACAGCTTCACCCTTGTCTGCTTCATATGTATTATCGACTTCAAAAACAAGTTTAACTAAACGGGGATCCGAAAATTGAAAATTGCTTGTCTGCATTTTTTCCTCCTTAAGCAGCGATATCTTCGAACATGCCATTATTTAATTTGTAGTCTTTCCGGTCAATTATATATTTAGATCTAACTCTTATTTGCTTTTCCGTTATATCATCAGCAAAATTATTCCATTTCATATCATCAACATTTATTTTATCTGCACCTTTTTTGTTAAAATGAATACCCACATCTTGCGTAACATATTTACCGACATTTTCATGATTAGCGTATATAGGCACATCAAATGCATTCTTCGGGCTCTGACATATATCAGAAAAATCCAATTGAGGTATATCAATTATCACCATACCGTCTTTCTCTTCAATAGTCATTTCATTTTTGATATCTTCCAGATATTTATTTCGCAAATTTATATACTCTGGATCATTAGTAGTAAGTGTCTGTAATAATTTTTCAGATGCATCCCTTGATAATCTTACATAATATTCTCTCATTTTGCCCTTCCTTTCTCACTTGTTATTATTAATATAATTATTAACATCATCTGTGGCAAGTATACACTTCATATACATTTTTATCGTTGGTTCCTGATCACGCATTGCATTTTCGTCAATCGGCAGAAAACCATTTTTTTTATACCATTGATACTTTTCTTTTAGCGCATCAAGAGTGATTATCGAAACAGGAAAATCTTTACATAATACAAAAACTCGATCTACAATATATTTCAAAAGACTAGACCCAATTTTTCTATTTTGAAATTCTTTTTGAATTGCAATATACTTAACATATATCGCGGGGACAGTATTTACTATTGTACTCCTGTAATCATTTACTTCTTCCGGCAATGCATCATCATCAAATAAATATCTTTCAAATCCTATCATATAGTACCCTACAATGATATCATCAACTAATACTTGAAACGCATAAGCATGTTGTAGTAATGTCGGATAATAAGATTCATATATGCATCTATTTATACTTCCATTTCCACAGTCAAATGTCCCTTCCTGAACATCGTAACATAACTTTCTTACCGCCAGTTTTCCCATTAGTATTCACCGCTTATTTCATTATAATAATTGTACCATGAATTCATGACTTATACTTAAATAAATAATGTGTAAATAAATTACAAATTATTAAATTATTGGTATACATTGATATTATATAGATTTTTGAAAATTTTGCAATAGCTTTTCGTAATTTTAGCTTATTTGATACAGAATAGCTGCCTTCGCCATGCCGGTTACAGAAGTGGCGATAACCTTTGTCAAAGGCGGCTCTCTTTCTGGCTCGGCCTGGTTTTTCAGATCCCTCTAGCTAAGCTAAACAACAGTATAATGCTGGTCTTTAACCCAATAACGCTTAAAAATGAAAAGACCGGATATTTCCAGTCTTTTCCAATTGTATCTTATTTAATACTCTTCTCTTGCACCGGCTTCCACAACCTCAGAAAATTCCCCATCCAAATCTTCATCCTCCGGATCATCATCTTCAAGGTCATCCTCTTCCAGGTTATCATCTTCCAAGTCTTCATCCTCTAACTCTTCGTCCTCAAAAGAATCCAGGTCATCCTCCAGTTCAAGATCATCAAAATCAATATCAATATTCTCTGTCAGCTGATCATCGTCTTCATTAAATAATACGTCTTCTGTCTCGTCCTCATCAGTAAAAGGCATATTACCACGTAAATCCGAATCCAGTCTGGTGGAGCGGTATCTCTTCATACCGGTACCGGCAGGTATCAGTTTACCAATGATAACATTTTCTTTCAGACCGATCAGCGGATCAACTTTACCTTTAATTGCAGCTTCTGTCAGAACCTTGGTGGTCTCCTGGAAGGATGCTGCGGAAAGGAAGGAGTTGGTTGCCAGTGATGCTTTTGTGATGCCAAGCATTACCTGCTTGCCTTCTGCCAGTTCTTTTCCGTCTGAATACAGTCTTTCGTTAATGTCTTCATAATCCAGTACGTCTACCAGTGTACCCGGTAAATATTCGGAATCGCCATTATTTTCAATGCGGACTTTCTTAAGCATCTGGCGCACAATCACTTCGATATGCTTATCGGAGATATCAACACCCTGCAGGCGGTATACTCTCTGTACTTCCCGAAGCATATAATCCTGAACAGCACGGATGCCTTTGATCTTAAGCAGGTCGTGGGGATTAACACTTCCTTCTGTCAGTTCGTCACCGGCTTCCAGTATCTGGCCGTCCACTATTTTAATACGGGAACCGTAAGGAATCAAATATGCTTTGGATTCTCCGGTTTCATCACTGGTAATTACTACTTCACGTTTTTTCTTGGTATCACGAAGCTCCGCTTTGCCGCCAAACTCTGCAATAATTGCAAGGCCTTTGGGCTTTCTTGCTTCAAACAGCTCTTCTACACGGGGAAGACCCTGTGTGATATCATCACCTGCCACACCGCCGGTATGGAACGTACGCATGGTAAGCTGTGTACCCGGCTCACCAATGGATTGTGCCGCGATAATACCTACTGCTTCACCTACCTGTACGGCTTCGCCGGTTGCCATGTTGGCTCCGTAGCATTTCGCACAGATTCCGATATGGGAACGGCAGGTTAATATGGTACGGATCTTAACGGATTCAATCGGATTACCACTTTCATCCACACCTGTGTCCATAATACGTGACGCACGGCTTGGAGTAATCATATGATTGCTCTTTATAATAATATTGCCGTCTTTGTCATAGATGTCTTCACAGGCATAGCGGCCGAGGATACGGTCTTTTAAACCTTCTATAGTCTCTTTGCCGTCCATAAAGGCCTTTACCACCATTCCGGGAATTTCGTTTTTTTCTTCTCCGCAGTCAACTTCACGGATAATCAAATCCTGGGAAACGTCAACCATACGTCTGGTCAGGTAACCGGAGTCAGCTGTACGCAGCGCCGTATCGGAGAGTCCTTTGCGGGCACCGTGGGCAGACATAAAGTACTCAAGTACATCCAGACCTTCACGGAAATTGGATTTAATGGGCAGCTCTATGGTTCTTCCTGTGGTATCTGCCATCAATCCACGCATACCAGCCAGCTGTTTGATCTGCTGGTTGGAACCACGGGCTCCGGAATCTGCCATCATAAAGATGTTGTTATATTTATCAAGGCCTGACAGTAGTACTTCGGTCAGTTCTTTATCTGTTTCATTCCAGGTCTCAACCACTGCACGGTATCTTTCGGCTTCCGTAATCAATCCGCGCCTGTAGTTCTGGGCAATCTTATCAACGGTATCCTGTGCCTGCTTAAGCATAGCCGGTTTTTCTTCCGGCACGGTCATGTCGGAGATGGATACGGTCATTGCAGCTTTTGTGGAATATTTGTAACCAATTGACTTTACATCATCCAGTACTTCTGCAGTTATGGATGCGCCATGGATATTGATTACTTTTTCCAGGATTTGCTTTAATCCTTTCTTGCCTACGTGGAAATCAATTTCCAGCTTCAGTAAATTCTCCGGCTTGCTTCTGTCCACAAAACCAAGATCCTGAGGCAGCACTTCATTGAATATAAAGCGGCCCAGGGTGGATTCCACGCGGTCGCTGATTGTTTCACCATCCGCACTTACTTTCTCCATACGGACAATGATTTTGCTGTGCAGGGTAATGATTCTGTTTTCATAGGCCAGGATTGCTTCGTTAACATTCTTGAAAAATTTGCCTTCGCCTTTGACACCGGGACGTTCCTGTGTCAGGTAGTAAATACCAAGCACCATATCCTGAGAGGGTACGGCAACCGGACCACCATCAGAGGGCTTCAGCAGGTTATTGGGTGACAACAGCAGGAAACGGCACTCTGCCTGTGCTTCCACGGAAAGGGGAAGATGCACTGCCATCTGGTCACCGTCAAAGTCCGCATTAAATGCGGTACATACTAAAGGATGCAGCTTGATTGCCTTACCCTCTACCAGGATGGGTTCAAATGCCTGAATACCAAGTCTGTGCAGTGTGGGGGCACGATTCAGCATAACCGGATGTTCTCTGATTACTTCTTCTAAAACATCCCATACCTGTGTGTCCAGCCTTTCTACAAGCTTCTTGGCATTTTTTATATTCTGGCTGATGCCTTTTTCTACAAGTTCCTTCATAACAAAGGGTTTGAACAGCTCTATTGCCATTTCTTTCGGCAGACCGCACTGGTAAATCTTAAGCTCTGGTCCTACCACGATAACGGAACGACCGGAATAGTCCACACGTTTTCCCAGAAGGTTCTGACGGAAACGGCCGGATTTACCTTTTAACATATCAGACAGTGATTTCAGGGCACGGTTACCGGGTCCTGTAACAGGACGGCCGCGTCTGCCGTTATCAATAAGGGCATCCACTGCTTCCTGCAGCATTCTCTTCTCGTTTCGCACGATGATATCCGGTGCGCCCAGCTCCAGCAGTCTTTTCAGACGGTTGTTGCGGTTAATAATCCTTCTGTATAAATCATTCAGGTCGGAAGTGGCGAACCGCCCGCCGTCCAGCTGTACCATGGGACGAAGATCGGGAGGAATGACAGGAATCACATCCATGATCATCCATTCCGGCATATTGCCTGAGCCGCGGAATGCTTCCACAACTTCCATTCTCTTGATAATACGGGCTCTCTTCTGGCCTGTGGATTCTTTTAAGCCGCCTTTTAGTTCAACAGCCTCTCCTTCCAGATCGATTGCCTGCAGTAATTCCTTAATGGCTTCGGCGCCCATTCCCACACGGAATTTGCTGCCCCAGTTTTCCCTGGCATCCTGATACTCTTTTTCTGTCAGCACCTGCTTATAATCCAGGTTTGTATCTCCGGGATTTAATACGATATAGGATGCAAAATACAGAACCTTTTCCAATATTCTTGGTGATAAATCAAGGATCAGACCCATTCGGCTGGGAATTCCCTTAAAATACCAGATATGGGATACCGGAGCTGCCAGCTCGATATGCCCCATGCGTTCCCTGCGGACACTGGCCTTGGTCACTTCCACGCCGCAGCGGTCACAGACAACTCCTTTATATCTGATCTTCTTATATTTACCACAATGACATTCCCAGTCTTTGCTGGGACCGAAAATCTTTTCACAGAACAGGCCATCCCTTTCAGGCTTCAGCGTTCTGTAATTAATGGTTTCCGGCTTTAACACCTCGCCACGGGACCATTCGCGGATTTTATCCGGTGAAGCTAATCCTATTTTGATGGCATCAAATGTCATCGGCTGATAAGTTTCACTCTTGTTATCTGACATTATGATACTCCCTTCCTTAAATTGAACTGGTTACACAAATACTTCTTCTCCCTCGGCATCGTCTTCAATAAACTCTTCATCCAGAGAGATTTCATCATCTGAGAGGTCATCATCCATAAGGTCTTCCTCCGGGATATCGCCATCACCGAAGTCATCTTCTGCTATATCTTCTGTGTCATCCTCCGGCAGTTCGTCTTCTTCTGCTATCACCAGTTCACCGCTTTCAGTATCAAACTCCTGCTCTTGATAACCCATAGCGCTTAGGGAACCGCTGTCATAATCCTTAGGCTTGCGGTCACCTTCTATTTCAAAGCGGTAATCATGCTCTCCATAATCAATGTTCTCCATGATCTCCACTTCTGTCTGGTCGTCGCGCAGTACTCTGACATCCAGTCCAAGTGCCTGTAATTCCTTCAGCAATACCTTGAAGGATTCCGGAATACCTGGTTCCGGGATATTATCGCCTTTGATAATGGCTTCGTAAGTCTTCACACGACCCACCACATCATCGGATTTTACCGTGAGGATTTCCTGCAGGGTATAGGATGCCCCATAAGCTTCCAATGCCCATACCTCCATCTCTCCGAAACGCTGCCCGCCGAACTGGGCTTTACCGCCAAGCGGCTGTTGTGTTACCAGAGAATATGGCCCGGTAGAACGCGCATGGATCTTGTCATCCACCAGATGGTGCAGCTTCAGGTAATGCATGTGTCCAATGGTTACCGGACTGTCAAAGTACTCACCCGTCCGGCCGTCACGCAGACGGACTTTACCATCTCTGGATATAGGCACATCTTTCCAGACTTCTCTATGCTCTTTGTTTTTGTATAAATATTCCGTAACCTCGGGACGCAGTTCTTCTTTATGCTTTGCTTCAAACGCTTCCCACTCCAGATTCACATAATCATTTGCCAAATCCAGCGTATCCATAATATCAATTTCGTTGGCTCCGTCAAATACAGGCGTTGCCACGTCAAATCCCAGTGCCTTTGCAGCCAGTGAAAGGTGGATTTCCAGTACCTGTCCAATGTTCATACGGGACGGCACACCCAAAGGATTGAGTACGATATCAAGAGGGCGGCCATTGGGCAGATAAGGCATATCTTCCACAGGCAATACACGGGAAACAACACCCTTGTTACCATGACGTCCTGCCATCTTATCACCCACAGAAATCTTTCTCTTCTGGGCAATATAAATCCGAACGGACTGGTTAACGCCAGGGGACAGTTCATCACTGTTTTCTCTGGTAAATACTTTGGCATCCACAACAATACCGTACTCACCGTGAGGAACTTTTAAGGAAGTGTCCCTTACCTCTCTTGCCTTTTCACCGAAAATAGCACGAAGCAGGCGCTCTTCTGCGGTAAGCTCCGTCTCACCCTTTGGTGTTACCTTACCAACCAGTATATCACCGGCACGTACCTCCGCACCTATGCGGATAATTCCACGGTCATCAAGATCCTTCAGTGCATCGTCACCCACGCCGGGAACGTCTCTGGTAATCTCTTCCGGTCCCAGTTTGGTATCACGTGCTTCCGCTTCATATTCTTCTATATGGACAGATGTATATACATCCTCCTGTACCAGTCTTTCACTTAATAAAACTGCATCTTCGTAATTGTAACCTTCCCAGGTCATAAAGCCGATCAGCGGGTTCTTACCCAGTGCCAGCTCACCTTCACAGGTAGAAGGACCATCTGCTATAACCTGCCCTGCCGCCACACGTTCACCCTTCATAACGATGGGTTTCTGATTGTAACAGTTGGACTGGTTGCTGCGGGTAAACTTGGATAATTTGAATATCTTTCTTTCCCCGTCATCATAGGTGATCCTGATGGAGTCAGCGGAAACAAAATCCACAGTACCGGCCTTTTCCGATACAAGGCATACACCGGAGTCAACAGCGGCTTTTACTTCCATACCGGTACCTACCACCGGTGCTTCCGTAAGCAGAAGGGGAACCGCCTGACGCTGCATGTTGGAACCCATCAGCGCACGGTTGGCATCATCATTCTCCAGGAAAGGAATCAGTGCTGTCGCCACGGAGAACACCATCTTGGGTGATACATCCATATATTCAAACATTCCTCTGGAGTATTCCTGTGTCTCCTCTTTATAACGTCCTGATACCATGCTGCGGACAAAATAGCCGTCATCATCCAGCAATTCGTTTGCCTGGGCTACGTGGAAATTATCTTCTTCGTCCGCTGTCATATAGATTACATCATCAATTACCCTTGGATTCTCAGGGTCACTTTTATCTATCATACGGTAAGGTGCTTCAATAAAGCCATATTCGTTAATTCGTGCATAACTTGCCAGTGAGTTGATCAGACCGATGTTCGGTCCTTCCGGGGTCTCAATGGGGCACATTCTGCCATAATGGGAATAATGAACGTCACGAACCTCAAATCCGGCACGATCTCTTGACAGACCACCGGGACCCAATGCAGACAAACGTCTCTTGTGTGTCAGCTCACCCAGCGGATTGTTCTGATCCATAAACTGAGACAGCTGGGAGGATCCAAAGAACTCCTTCACCGCTGCCGTTACCGGCTTAATGTTAATCAGGGACTGGGGAGAAATATCCTCCGCATCATGAGTTGTCATACGTTCCCTGACTACTCTCTCCATCCTGGACAGACCGATACGGTACTGGTTCTGCAGCAGTTCTCCAACCGCACGGATACGTCTGTTCCCTAAATGGTCAATATCATCATCATTCCCGATGCCATATTCCAGATGGATATTATAATTGATGGAAGCAATAATATCTTCCCTGGTAATATGCTTGGGAACCAGCTCATGGGAATTCTTCTTAATTGCTTCTGCCAGCTTCCCTGCATCATCACCAAACTCTTCTATGATCTGGGCAAGGACAGGATAGTATACTTTTTCATTGATATTCAGCTCTTTGGGGTTACAGTCAACAAAACTCTTGATATCCACCATCATATTGGACAGAACCTTCACATTCCGTTCTTCTGTGACAACGTACACAAAAGGAACCGCTGCATTCTGTATGGTATCTGCAAGATCTACAGTCACAACAGTACCGGCCTCTGCCAGGATCTCACCGGTTCCGGGATCCACTACATCCGCCGCCAGTTCTCTTTGTCTGATCCTGTTCCTAAGAGCAAGCTTCTTATTAAATTTATATCTTCCGACCTTGGCAAGATCGTAACGCCTTGGATCAAAAAACATGGCGTTAATCAGGCTTTCCGCGCTTTCCACACTTAAAGGCTCACCTGGCCGTATTTTCTTATATAATTCCAGCAGACCTTCATGGTAATTCTCGGCTGTATCCTTTGCAAAACTGGCTTCAATCTTGGGTTCATCGCCAAATACTTCTCTGATCTCATCATTGGTACCTATACCCATAGCTCTGATCAGCACGGTAATCGGCACCTTTCTGGTTCTGTCAACACGAACATAAAATACATCATTAGAATCTGTTTCGTATTCTAACCATGCACCACGATTGGGGATGACCGTACAGGAAAATAATCTCTTACCAATCTTATCGTGCCCGATTGCATAGTAAATGCCCGGTGAACGAACCAACTGGCTGACAATAACACGTTCTGCACCATTAATAATGAAGGTACCTGTATCTGTCATGAGCGGAAGATCACCCATGAAAATCTCATGTTCACTGATTTCCTCTTTTTCCTTATTATAAAGACGGACTTTTACCTTAAGGGGAGCTGCATAATTCGAGTCCCGCTCCTTGCATTCTTCGATCGAATATTTTACGTCTTCTTTGCACAATTCAAAGTCCACGAATTCCAAGCTCAAAGATCCACTATAGTCCGCAATCGGAGAGATATCATCGAAAACTTCTTTTAAGCCTTCTTTCAAAAACCACTGATAGGAGTCTTTTTGCACTTCAATCAGGTTGGGCATCTCTAAGACCTCTTTTTGTCTTGAATAACTCATACGCATGTTCTTGCTTGTGGCAAGGGGACGTATTCTGTTTTTTTCCATTGACACTTCACCCCATTCTTTCAGATTTGAAGCCTATTGCGTCGGTTTTTTAATACTTAACGAACGGACAGATTTGCCGCCATTTAAGGTACAGATCCTGCAATGCTCAGACATTGGCGGCAAATCTGTTCGTTCGTTAGTGTATTTATGGGCATAACTCAGCACAATAGTGCACCATCCATGTTAACACAAATTTTGAGACAGGTCAAGGGGAAAATTTTTTATGCAGCGAAAAATTTTCGTGAATTCTTTATACTGCTGTTTATCACAATAATGAGGGGTGATGAAAAACCCGGACGAGACAACAGGCAGGTATTTTAAGGGAAGGGGCAGAAGGTACACGGGACAGGAAGAGGGCGCACACATATGCTTTACAGCGATTTTTCAGGCCATGGAACGGAGACCTCAAAATGAACTGCGG
>Ga0153920_1001310_pt1 | contig 10500 bp, 12 predicted proteins | sample TSNJ004MetaG_FD_104713 | JGI IMG/M metagenome (GOLD analysis project Ga0153920, IMG submission 104713) | Attine ant fungus gardens microbial communities from New Jersey, USA - TSNJ004 MetaG | ecosystem: Host-associated > Fungi > Mycelium > Unclassified | place: USA: New Jersey, Brendon T. Byrne...
ACCCTAAGATTTTAGTTTTAGATGAAGCTACTGCCAATATTGATACAGAAACAGAAAGTTTAATTCAAGAAGGTTTGGAGCGTATTCGAAAAGGAAGAACGACAATTGCAATTGCTCATCGTTTATCCACCATTAAAGATGCAAATATGATTTTAGTTTTAGATAAAGGAAATATTATAGAAGAAGGAACACATACTGAATTATTGGAGAAAAAAGGTACGTATTATACAATGTACCAATTACAAAAGAAAGAATAAAATATATATATAAATTACTCCACGTGTAAAACACGTGGTTGCTATAACGCCTTATAAGGGCTCTTTACTAACTTGCCCCTTTAGGGGCTTTTTTAATGACTACCAACCGTAACTATTACTAACTACCCTTTAAAAGGGTCTACATATTCTCTTTTTGTCAGCTCCGGTTCTGATATCAGGGATACTCCGTAAAAAGCTTATCTGCATGGCCCAGCCGCCAATGCTTCATGACTACTATTACGGGCAACGAGGTCGATTAATACACGTTTTACCGCTTACCGAAAGTCCTGTTTACGGATAGCCGCTACAAACTTTATCGGACGGCACGAAAATCCTTTACGGCCTCATGCTTGACCGTATGGGCCTGTCATAAATTTACCTCCGTAGTAGCTCTTGTTCCTAATCTCAATGTCCTCTTTTGTGGTAATATTTGCTAACTCGATCTTTTTAAGTAAATTATCCAAACTCGCTCCTAACCTTCATCACTTGATGGAGGTTTTCCTTTTGCGACTTCGGATAATTCTCTAGTCAAAAGGTGTACTTAATCAGCAGATGGTTCTTTAAAGATAGGGTTTTAAATTGAACCTTGTGTGGCTGTAGATTCTTGCGGTTCATTTGCAATGAGATTTTCTGCTGAACCTTTCGGAGCGGACGAGCCTTGTTGTGGTGTGTCAGAAACTGAACTTGGATCCTCAACGATTGATGGGGAGTCGATTGCTAACGGTTCATCATCTTTATCTGGCACACATGCGGATAAGGATATACTAAACAATATGCAAAAAAACAGAATAAATAATTTTTTCATAGTGGTCAATCCTTTCAAACTGATTTCTTTCTACGGTACAAATATGGCGATAATCTCGTTTTTAATCGCCTTATACCAAACTACGATACAAGCTTCATTCTTAGCATATATTTCAGCGTATACCGCCACTCCGCAAAATTGTCTACACAATGACGGATGCTATATCCGTTTACAGTCAAGGTGATACTGCCATCAGCATTTGTGATGATCTACAACATCCCAAGACAAAGAGTACCCACCGTTCATCAAAGCCTGCCAAGCATAAGCGTCCTGTTCTGGACTATATACAACCACATCATTAAAGCTGAGGTTATCCATATTCGATTGATCCCAATTAGTAAGAAGAATATTATGTCCTGTGTATCCCATCAATGGATTAATATATTTTTTCCGCAAGTCGCGGTTTGTATTTCCAATGGGATTGAGTAAATATCCATCCTTATCCTTGAGACCATCTCACTAGAGACCTTCGTTGCCAAAAAAAAAGAATCCGCGTTCGGATATATAGCAAACATCCAGTTTTTTTCTGATGTAACTTATGAAACAACAGGAGTACCGTCTACATATATAACATCAATTGTAGTTACAAATGCTCCGCCGTCTGCGTAGCTTAGTGAGGTGTGATAGAGCCGCCCAGCTCCATCGGTTGAATATATACCTATGTTTGATGTTTCTTTATTTTCGATGGCTTTTACAAAAGAGCGGATTATCTCTGGATGTTGAGTGTCGGTTAAGTCGCTACCCACCGCATATCCCATTCTGCCTATAATGTCCACAATTTGCATCACATCTTGTTCAGTTAGAATATAGGTGACATTATATCCGTCATCAAGAACCTCCGCTTTTTGGCATATCGGCCAAACCGCCATCGCAACGGCTTTTGCTTCTTCTCTGATGACCTCTGCATCAAAGTGTATTGGCGGAATAGTCGATGCCGTTATATAGCTTCCTAACCTTGTTGAATCTTCCGTTTTTTCACTTTCAAAATTATAAGGCTCCGACAGTTTGGGAAATGGCTTAATCGTTTCGTCAACCATCCCATCTGTTCTTCGGGCCGTGCCGTACAAGACGTGCATACCATCATTAACAACATTATAATCGCCACTATAACCCTTTTCATAAATTGCGTCACCTGTATAAATCAATATTAATTCACTTTATCGCCCTAGAGTAACTGTAGGAAACAAAGTTGAAAGGAGATAATACTTATTTTGCGAACTCATATTATTCTTTCGCCAGATTTATTAAAGTATCTCCTGCAATACGGTAGACCGTCCAATCGTCCATAGGTTCTGCACCAAGAGAGAGGTAAAACGCAATACTGCTCTTATTCCAATCAAGACACCACCACTCTAAACGCCCACAACCACGCTCAACAGCTAGTTTTGCTAAATATTTAAGCATCTTCTTTCCAATCCCGTTACCACGTGCCTCTGGGTGAACGTATAAATCTTCAAGATATATGCCTGAACGTCCTAAAAATGTAGAAAAGTTATGGAAGAACAGTGCAAACGCAACTGATTTGCCATTTAACTCGCCAATAATCACTTCTGCTTTTTTCTTTTCAAACAGCCATTCTTGCAATAACTCTTTTGTAGCCACAACCTCGTCAAGCATATGCTCATATTCCGCTAATTCTCGTATAAAATTCAAAATTAGTGGTACATCTTCTTCCAAAGCGAATCTAATAATAAAAATTTTTTTCATCCTTTGTATCCCATCCCATCCATTATAAATATTTCTACCTCATTTCTGTGAGGTTTGTATACTTATATCACATAATATACGACACCTGTATGTCATGTTTCCAAGTGCATAATTCGTATTTTCGTCAGCTTTGACATAGCACTCTTTGGAAGCTGAAAGCGTACTGCTTATTTATCTTTCACTACCCAATGTACAGTAGTTTTTTGGCTCGTTATATCGCTTTCCCCTTATTCCACTCCCAACACTCGTCACTCGACCACAATCGTATCACATTCGGCGGCAAGGAGCCTATACTTCAAAATAGTTTGGTATTCATCGGAATTATACCATTTTATTAATGAATCCTTATCTGGAAATTCAATAAGAACCAGCCTTGAATAATCCCATTTACCTTCTAATACAATGGGATTCTTATCAACCGCAAGGTATTTGCCGTTAAAATTACTAAAAACATTGTCAACACTTTTAAGATAGTTCTGATATTCATCCTCATTATTGATGCGGATATTTGCAATAAAATATGCACTCATTCCACGTCCTCCTTACCATTCTCATTTGCCAAGCGTTCATATTCTTTTTTCTCGTTCAGGTATTCGTCCACCGTTGGGTTGTGTACCAGCTCATGCACGTCCAGTTCCAGAACGTCAGCAATTGCCACACCGACACTAAATGAAACTTTGCTTATTTGCCGTTCCCCGGATTCAAGACGCTGGTAGTAACGAATATTGATTGAAGCTATATCCGCTACCTGATGCTGTGTCAATCCAAGTTTTTCACGCCGCTTTTTGAGTATATTATGCTCCGGCATGATTTCTTGAAAATCGGATAAATCTTTTTCTTTTTCCATGACAATGCTCTCCACCTCTTACGGCCTACAGTCCGTAACTACAATATACACCTTTCTGTCGAAAAAATCAAGAATTATTTTCCAAGCCTATCCCCCCGCCCTTTCCACGGAAAGGGCTCTGGCTCAAAGGAAGTGTAATCCTCTGAGCTTTGAGGTTGTTAAGGGGCAAGGCCCCTATAAATCCATGGTTGGCCGCTTTTCCTGTTCCGTTTCCGTCCCTGACACGTTCAGTATTTTATCTACATTGGTCTTTAGGGTATCGAGCTGCTTCACCTGCTTTTTCAGCTTGCCGGTATTGGTCATATGATTAATGCAATTGTTTGAGAGCCAGTTACTCAATCAATATCAACAATTTTTGATGTTTCGCTCAATCCTTTAATAAAATTCAAAGCTCTAAAGATCTCCTTCTCATCTCCTGGCTTCTTACTCAGGGCATCTTTAGAAAAATCAACAATTATATTTAATCTTACACATAGTCCCTATGAGAGTAAATGCATTTAGATTAGTTGATTTTATCTCTATTTTTCTACTTCACTTGCTATTACCTACTACAATATAAAACTAGGAGATAATAGCACTTATATGTATTATCTCCTAGTTTTATATTGTTTTATTACTTGACGAGAAGCCATTAACTTTTCTTTATACATATCTAAATCTTTACGAATCAAACCAAGGTACAATAAATCTGTTATGATTAAAGATGCATTACGCGATGTGACAGCACCTAGACGTAAATCTCTCTCTGTCGTTGGTACATGTAATGAAATATCCACTAATTTATGTACTGTATTTTTTGATAACTGTGTAATTCCAATAGTAGTAACGCCTTTTTCTTTTGCTAACTCTAATGCCGTTATCACTTCTATAGTCTCTCCACCATAACTAATACCAATAACGACATCATCGCTTGATATATACGCCATTGTTGTCATTAGAAGATCAAAATCTGTATGATGAACAGCATGCATATGAATACGCAACAATTTATATGTTAGATCCAAACAACAAATATATGAACTTCCAATTCCTACAAGATAGATAGACTTAGCTTTACGTAATGCTTCAATTGCCGCATCCAATTTCTCATAATCAATCAATGCATAGGTTTGATTAACAATATTACTATCTGAGCTTTTCGCTTTCTTTATAATTGTATCCAATGAATCATTATTCTCAATTTTTTCACTAAATAAAGATTCTTCAACAATTTGATTAGCATCTAAGGCTAACTCTATTTTTAAATCTGTAAATCCACTATATCCTAAAATTTTAGAAAATCGAATAATTGCGGAAGCAGATGTTTCCGTTTTATCAGCTAACGTTATTGCAGTATCGTGAATTACTTCATCGATATGTGAAAGTATATAATCGCTGATTATTCTTTCTGTTTTTGTAAAATTATGATACATTTTCATTCTTTGAATACAACTCATATGCGTTCCTCCATCAATAATTCTTTATTTTAACAAATTATGTATTGTTTGGGAAACATTTCCATGATTTGTTTGTAATAATTCTTTACATATATTTTTATCTTTTTTTGTAATCGCCATACAAATTGCAAGTTTAACATTCTTATTAGAATCTATAAGATAGGCATTCGCTTCTTCGATACTACAATTTGTTGCAGAAGCAATAATATATTTCGCTCTTTCTTCCAATTTCTTATTCGTTGGTTGCACGTCAACCATTAAATTATGAAATACTTTTCCATGTTTTATCATTAAAGAAGTTGAAATCATATTTAAAATTAATTTTTGAGCCGTTCCGGACTTCATACGTGTACTGCCTGTAACAACTTCTGAACCACAAATAGCTTCTATTACATGTGTTGCATGTTTTCCAATTTCTGAGTGACTAACACAACTAATAGAAGCACATAATGCTCCTATCTCATTTGCATATTGTAGAGCACCAATCACATATGGAGTTCTCCCACTAGCTGCTAGTCCAATGACAGTATCAACTTTTGTTATATTGATACTCTGCAAATCTTCTTTTCCTAATTGTTTAGAATCTTCTGCTCCTTCTTTAGCTTTTAACAAGGCTTCTTCGCCACCAGCAATCAAGCCTTGAACTAATTCATAAGAAACACCATATGTTGGAGGACATTCACTAGCATCTAATATGCCAAGTCTTCCACTAGTTCCAGCTCCTATATAAATAACTCTTCCTCCTTGCTTCATACGTTCATGAATTTCATCAACCAATTTTGCAATTTGAGGAATTACTTTCTCTACCGCATAAGCTACTTTTTTATCTTCATTATTAATTGTTTGTAACATCTCTATTGTACTCATAACATCAATATTTTTTGAATTTTCATTCACTTGTTCTGTTTCTAAAACATTTAAATTTATCTCCATTATCATTACCTCTTTCTTCTCTCAGTATATCAAAATAAAATATTTTTTCAATATTTTATATACATTTTTAAAATTTAATTGTAGAATAGAATCATAAATTGCAAAATAAATGCAAAATTATTAAACAAAAGCATAAAAATATATACTATAGAAAGGATATCTTATGTATACAATAAATAAAGATTCTAAAGTTATTAAAATTTTGAATAATAGTTCTATGATTGTAGAGCAAGATAAACAAGAATTTGTTTTAGTTGGTAAAGGCATTTCATTTAATAAAAAACCAAACATGATGATGATTATTAATGAAAAAAATATAGAAAAAATCTTTGTGTTTACTAAGTGTAAGAACGCTATTCAAAAAGTAATATCAAATAATGAAAACTTTCCATTTGTATTAGATGCCATGCATATTCTTAGTGATATTATTGATACGAATCAAAGTGAAGAAGCATTGAGTGCTTTTTGTGATCATCTTTCAATCACGTATGAAAGAGTCCGAATGGGAGAAGATTTAATGAATCCTTTTCTATATGAAACGAAAACACTATATAGCGAGAGTTTTAATTTAGCGAAACAATTGTGTCAAAAATTAAGTGATATGAATGCTATTGAAATTCCAGAAGCAGAAATTGGCTACATCGCTTTACACATTCAAAATATAAATTCAAATTCTTCAGAGATAGCAATTGGCACATTGAATAGCTTAATATTTGAAATTCGAGAATTGTTAGAAAAGAAATACCATATCAATTTATTTAATATGGAGGATGCTTATGGTCGATTTATCTCACATATTAAATTTTTACTTACTCGTATTTTAAAACATATCTCTATTGAAAACCAATTGTTAGATGTGATTGAAGAACGTTACCAAGATGTCTATCCAATGGCTGTTGACATTAAAAATATTATTGAACAAGAAGTTCATCAAGAAATTAATGATCATGAATTATCTTTTATTGTTATTCATATGTATCGTTTAATTGAAAAATAATTTCATTATTTATTAAATTATATTGACAATTCATTTTATTTATCTATAATATGTGTATAAGCGTGTTATCAGAAATGAGCAAGAGCTGAAAAATGTTATGAAAATTGTTTTCATATTCTTTTTTCAGCTTTTTATATTTATTTGATAACGGAAAGGGGTTAATTATGGATTATATTAAAATTGCAGAGGAAGTATTAGCACTATTTGGTGGTAAAGAGAATGTTAGTGCTAATGCTACATGTATGACACGTCTACGTGTTTCTGCTGTGAATCCGGATATTGTTGACATTGAAGGATTAAAAAAAGTGGATGGTGTTTTGGGAGTTGTTGAACAAGGAACAATTCAAATCGTATTTGGTCCAGGAAAAGTAAATAAAATAGGAGCAGAATTTGCGAAATTATCAGGAAGAAAACTAGGATCAGCAGATGCAGTAGTTACTGATTTAGCAAAGGCTAATAAAGCATCGGCGAAATCAAAACAAAACAATCCAGTACAAGTTTTTTTACGTAAAGTTGCAAATATCTTTGTTCCTTTGTTACCAGGAATTATTGCTGCTGGATTAATCAATGGATTAACAAATGTTATTAACGTAAGTACTGGTGGAAGTTTTACAGGTGTTTGGTGGTATGAATGTATTCGTACTATGGGATGGGCATTATTTGCCTACTTACCGATTTTAGTAGGAATGAATGCGGCTAAAGAATTTGATGGTTCTCCTGTTTTAGGAGCTATGGCTGGTGCTATGTCAATCTCTAATGCGGCAATGCCATTGTTAATGAATATTGGAACAAAAGAAAGTCCAGCTTCCATTATGCTTCCTTTAACAAATCGTGCTTTTAATCCAGCAGCTGGAGGATTAATTGCAGCCCTAATTAGTGGAATATTCTTTGCAATATTGGAAAAGAATATTCGAAAATTCATGCCTGAGCTAGTAACAACTTTCTTTACACCGTTACTAACTGTTATTGTAGGAAGTTTAGTAGCCATACTAATTTTACAACCTACAGGTGCATTTATTACAGAAGGAATTTTTAATGCATTAGATTTTATTTATACAAAAATGGGAGTACTGGGTGGATATATTTTAGCGGCTGGCTTCTTACCACTAGTTTCTGTTGGGTTACATCAAGCGTTAACACCAATTCATGCAATGCTAAACGATCCAGCTGGAGTTACTCATGGAGTTAACTATTTATTACCAATCCTAATGATGGCTGGAGGTGGTCAAGTCGGTGCTGGTATCGCATTATATGTAAAAACTAAAAATAAAAAATTAAAAAGATTAACTCGCGATTCATTGCCTGTTGGAATCCTTGGTATAGGTGAACCAATGATGTATGCGGTCACTATACCATTAGGTAGAGCATTCATAACTGCATGTTTAGGTGCTGGTTTTGGTGGAGCATTAATATCATTATTTAAAGTTGGTACAGTTTCTCAAGGGGTATCAGGACTATTTGGATTATTAATCGTTGAACCAGGATCACAATTATTATATGTAATTGCTATGTTAGTTGCGATCACTGGTGGATTTATCATTACTTACTTATTTGGAGTGGATGAAAAACGAATTAATGATGTATACGGAGAAGAATAATTCTCCGTTTTTCATAAAGTTATAGGAGGTAAATACATGGATATTGGAATATCATTATATTTAGGAACAGGTCTGCAAAAAAATTTAGAGATTATTCAAAAAGCGAAACAAGCAAAAGTTAAATACATTTTTACATCACTGCATATTCCTGAAGAAAAAGTAGATGATTATCCAAAGCAAGTACAAACGATATTAGCTGCTTGCCAAGAGAACGATTTACAATTATTAGTTGATGTTAGTCCTAAAACATTAGAGAAAATCGGTTATCATTCTTTTGATGAATTAGCTAAGACTAGTATTCGATATCTTCGCCTAGATTCTGGTTTTAACCACCAAGATATAGTAAACTTATCTAGACAATTCAATATTGTTTTTAATGCTAGTACATTAACATCAAAAGATATGATAGCATTACAAAAATTAGGTGCTGATTTTTCAACTGTTATTGCTTGTCATAACTTTTATCCTAAACCATTAACTGCTTTATCAATAGAAAAAGTTGTTAAAATCAATCGTAAATTACAATATTTAGGAATGAGAACCATGGCCTTTGTAGCCGGCGATTTAACGTTACGTGGTCCTTTAAAATTAGGATTACCTACAATAGAAAAACATCGTCAAAGCGATGTGTTAGAAAATATTCTAGAGCTATACGTTAGTGCTGAAACAGATATATGTATGATTGGTGATATTGATGTACAAGAGAAGACTTGGCAACAATTACAGGATTTATCAAATGGCTTTGTAAGATTAAAAGCCAACATTTTACCATCCTATGATTTTATTAAAAACATGATTCATCATGATCGTAGTGATTCTAGTGAATATGTTATTCGCTCACAAGAATCCAGAGGGTATGCTGCGATTGGTAGAAAGATTACGCCAATGGATGTAACTAACAGTAGAAATAAAGGTAGCATCTTTATCAGTAATGAGTTATATGAACGATATAGTGGTGAAATAGAGATTGCAAGAATTGATTTACCAATAGAAAAAAAAGTGAATACTATTGGCGAAGTTATTGATGAATATAAACAATATTTATCATATATTTGTGATGGTATTGGTTTTATCTTAGAATAGGAGAAAATTATGGCATTATTAAAAAGAAAAAAAGAAGTAGTATTGGACCAGAAAACAAAAGAATTAGTAGCAATAGTAGATGGAACTATACAATCTATTGAAAATACGCCAGACGCTGTATTTTCGCAAAAGATGATGGGTGATGGCGTAACGTTTATTCCCACTAGTTCTCGTATATACGCTTGTATGGATGCAGAAATTACCATGATTTTCCCTACGAAACATGCTCTAGGAATGCGTAGTATTGATGGTATTGGAATCTTAATACACGTTGGTTTAGATACTGTTGAATTAGAAGGTAAACCATTTACTCTACATGTCATGGAAAACCAAAAAGTGAAAGCTGGAGATTTACTGATGGAAGTAGATTTTGAAATGATTAAAGCTGCTGGAAAAGGAATTCATATTCCTGTTGTTATTACAAATCAAGAGGAACTATCAGACATTCATTTTGCATATATTTATAATAATGAGATAACTGCTAAAAGTCCATATTGTAAAATAAATATTAAGAATTAAGTTAAAGTGGTGCTATACAACGTGTGCTCTAGAAAGCATCCATTCAAGTTTTCGTAAAGTCACAAAAAAGAGCGTTTCCAAATGAAACTGCGTTATTAAAATGACTACCTAGGAAATCAATACGTTTCCTAAAGCTTTAACAATTGAATAAGGGAATATGATCTAGTTTAGTAATTATCATGCCCGACACACTAATAAAAGATGATTTACCCACTTAGATAAATCATCTTCTTGCATTTTATTTACAATTATTTTTCACTTACTAGATACGTATATAAAGCACCAACTAAGTTCGCATCATTGGAAAGTTCACAACGT
>Ga0153920_1001315_pt1 | contig 10477 bp, 10 predicted proteins | sample TSNJ004MetaG_FD_104713 | JGI IMG/M metagenome (GOLD analysis project Ga0153920, IMG submission 104713) | Attine ant fungus gardens microbial communities from New Jersey, USA - TSNJ004 MetaG | ecosystem: Host-associated > Fungi > Mycelium > Unclassified | place: USA: New Jersey, Brendon T. Byrne...
AAGATCCGTAATCCGGAGTGCATTGAGGAATTACGGAAATACAACGCTGATGTGATGGTAGTGATCGCGTTTGGCCAGATCCTGCCCCAGGCGATTCTGGATATGACGCCGTATGGATGTATCAATGTGCATGCGTCACTGCTGCCGAAGTACCGGGGAGCGGCACCGATCCAATGGTCGATTATCGATGGTGAAGAAGTGACCGGCGTGACGACAATGCAGATGAACAAAGGACTGGATACCGGCGATATGATTATGAAAACAGAGATTCCCCTGGATATCAAAGAGACCGGAGGGAGTCTTCACGATAAACTGATGAAAGCCGGGGCAAAATTGTGTGTGGAAACATTAAAAGCTCTGGGTGATAAGACAGCAGTTTTTGAAAAGCAGGGCGAAAGCCCGACCGCTTATGCGAGGATGCTGGATAAAAGGCTGGGTAACATCCGCTGGAATGAGAGTGCGGCGGCGACTGAGCGTTTGATCCGGGGAGTGAATCCCTGGCCCGGCGCTTACACCACCTGGGAGGGAAAAATCATGAAAATCTGGTCAGCAGATGCCAGGCCAGGTGATACAAACGCAGCCCCGGGAACCGTAACCGAAGTCAGAAAAGATGGCCTTCTGGTTCAGACCGGGCATGGTCAGCTGCTGGTTAAAGCGTTGCAGATTCCGGGGAAAAAACGGATGGATGCAGGGGCGTTTTTACGCGGCTGCCAGATTGCAGCTGGAACGATATTAAAAGGAGGAGACTAAAGATGCCATATTATTCATATTATTTTGATCCAACTTATTATTTAGTGCTGGTCGGTGTTATCATCAGCCTGTGGGCTTCTGCCCGGGTCAGGTCAACTTATTCAAAGTATAACCGGGTGACCAGTCAGCGGAGACTGACCGGCCGCGAAGCGGCTCATCGGATTCTGCAGAATTCCGGTATATATGATGTTCAGATTGAACATGTCTCAGGTCAATTAAGCGACCATTATGATCCAAAGAATAAAGTGCTGCGGCTTTCCGACGCTACTTACAATTCTACCTCAGTGGCAGCTATTGGTGTAGCCGCCCATGAATGCGGACACGCTATCCAGCATGCCGAAGGATATGCACCATTGTCGATCCGCGGAGCGTTGGTTCCGGTAGCAAATTTTGGTTCGACGATCGCATGGCCGCTGATTATCATCGGTTTGTTTTTTACTACCAATTCGTCCGCTTTATTGATTAATTTAGGAATCATTGCATTTTCACTGGCGGTATTATTCCAGATTGTAACCTTGCCGGTAGAATATAATGCGTCCAACCGGGCGTTGCACATTTTAGGTGATTCTCAGATGCTGTACGAAGATGAGATGAAGGGCGCTAAAAAAGTATTGAGTGCAGCGGCCCTTACCTATGTAGCAGCGGCTGCAGCATCAATCTTACAACTGCTGCGGATCATCCTGCTGTCAGGAAGAAGGAGAAATTGATGGGCAGGCAGACGGATGAACGTGAATTAAGCCTGGAGATATTGCTCAGTATAACCAGAGATGGAGAATACAGCCATATTGCCCTGCGGAATGTGCTGAATAAATACCGCTATCTGGAGAAAAGGGAACGGGCATTTATTACCCGGGTAACCGAAGGCACTCTGGAGCATATGATTGAGATAGATTATATCATCGATCAGTTCTCCCGGGTGCCGGTGAATAAAATGAAACCGGTGATCAGGACGATTATTAGGAGCGCGGTCTATCAATTGAAATACATGGACAGTGTTCCTAATTCTGCTGTCTGCAATGAAGCGGTAAAATTAGCTGTAAAGCGTGGCTTTGTAAATCTTAAAGGTTTTGTGAACGGCCTGCTGCGTAATATCGCACGCAGCCTGCAGACAATTACATATCCACAGCGGACGGATCTGATTACCTGCCTTTCGGTAACCTATTCGATGCCGGAATGGATTCTGAAGCAGTGGCTTTCAATATATGATGAGGCTGCAGTGGAGCAGATGCTGGCGTATTTTCTGAAGGAGAAGCCGCTATCTGTCCGGTTTGATGAACAGCGTGTCAGCAAATCTGAATTGATCGGCAAGTTGGAGAAAGAAGGGGTAAAGGCAGAAGAACATAAAGCCCTGCCCTATGCCTTACTGATTTCCGGATATGATTATCTGGAGGCACTGGAAAGCTTCCGGGCAGGTGATTTTCAGGTGCAGGATATCAGTTCTATGAAAGTAGCAGAGGCAGCCAAGCCTAGGCCCGGTGATCATGTCATTGACGTCTGCGCCGCACCTGGCGGGAAAGCACTGCATATGGCGGAAAAGCTGGTCGGAACAGGATTGGTGGAGGCCCGGGATCTGACCGAATATAAGGTGAATTTGATCAAAGAAAATATTGAACGCTCCGGCTTGCAGAATATTCAGGCTCTGCAGCAGGATGCGACGGTCTATACTGAAGAATCCAAAGAAAAGGCCGATATTGTCATTGCCGATCTGCCCTGCTCCGGTTTGGGTGTGCTGGGAAAGAAAACCGACCTGAAGTATAAAATGACCGAGTCGATGCAGAAGCAATTAGCAAAATTGCAGAAACAGATTCTTTCGGTGGTAAATGACTATGTGAAGCCCGGGGGCAAGCTGATTTACAGCACCTGCACGGTTAACCGGGCGGAAAATGAAGAAAACTCAGCGTGGTTTGGCCAAAAGTATCCGGATTTCAAACTGCAGTCGGAGACGCAGTATCTTCCCGGTCAGGATGGCGGAGACGGTTTTTATATTGCGGTGTTTAAGAGGAAGGGACATGAATAAAAAGGAAATACGCTCTTATAACTATATAGAACTGCAGGAAGAGATGGCGGCTATGAGCCAGAAGAAATTCCGGGCCGCACAAGTCTATGAATGGCTGCATGTTAAATTGGCCGACAGTTTTGATGAAATGAGCAATCTGCCCAAAGAACTGCGGGAGCGGCTGAGTACGGAGTATGACATCGGTATGCTGACTATGGTGGAACGTCAGATATCTGAGCAGGATGGGACGAACAAGTTTTTATTTGGGCTGTCCGACGGTTATGTGGTGGAAAGTGTTCTGATGCGGTATCAGCATGGTAACTCAGTCTGTATTTCTTCACAAGTGGGCTGTCGGATGGGCTGCGTCTTCTGTGCTTCGACCATCGGCGGGCTGACCAGGGATCTGTCAACCGCTGAAATGCTGGGACAGGTGTATGCGATTCAGAAGCTGACCGGTGAGCGGGTCTCTAATGTTGTCGTTATGGGAACAGGTGAACCGCTGGATAACTATGATAATTTCCGTAAATTTATCGACATGATCAGCGATGAACACGGTTTGAATATCAGCCAGAGAAATATTACCGCATCAACCTGCGGACTGATCGAGGGCATCAGAAAACTGGCCGATGAAAAATTGCAGATTACGCTGGCATTATCCCTGCATGGAGCCGATCAGCAGAAACGGGAAAGCCTGATGCCGGTGGCGAGACGCAATGAGCTTGCCGATGTATTGGCGGCCTGTGATTATTATTTTGCCCGGACGGGGCGCCGGGTCACTTGTGAATACAGCCTGGTCCGGGGCGTAAATGATACCGCTGCGGATATCGCCGGGTTAACAGCGTTGTTAAAGCACCGGAAGTTTCATTTAAATCTGATTCCGGTGAATCCGATCAAAGAACGGAATTTTATCCGTCCGAGTAAGCAAAATGCGCGGAATTTTCAAAATAAGCTTGAAAAAAATGGGATAAATGTTACTATAAGAAGAGAAATGGGCTTAGATATCGATGGAGCCTGTGGACAGCTTAGGCGTAAACATATTGTTGAGCAGTGAGGTAAGGAGAAGGGTTTATGAAAACTTTTTCAATGACAGATGTCGGAAGAAGACGAGATGTTAATCAAGATTATGTACATATAAATACTACTCCCCTCGGAAAACTACCGAATCTTTTTGTTGTTGCCGATGGAATGGGCGGCCATAAAGCCGGTGATTTTGCTTCTAAGTACACGGTTGAGGTGTTGGAGGAAGTGATTGCCGCAAGTGAAGAAGAAGAGCCGGAAGTGATTCTGAAGGAAGCGGCTAAGGAGGCCAACCGTCGCCTGATTGAAGCCGCCGGGAGGGATATTAAGCTGGAGGGAATGGGAACCACCCTGGTCGCAGCAACCATCATCGATAATACCCTGCAGTTCCTGAATGTAGGAGACAGCCGATTGTATCTGATCGACAGTGAGATCCGCCAGTTATCCAAGGATCATTCACTGGTGGAGGAGATGGTTAGATTAGGTGGCATCAAAGAAGAAGAGGCTAAGCATCATCCGGATAAAAATATCATTACCAGAGCCATTGGTGTAAGCAATACGCTGGAAGCTGATTTTTATGAGTACATGCTTCAAAAGGGAGATATTATCCTGATGTGTACCGACGGACTCAGCAATATGGTCGATAATGAGGAGATATTCCGTGTTGTTAAGGGGGCGCGTGATGTCGTAGAAGCTGTTACAGAGCTGATCAGGATCGCTAATGAAAATGGCGGCAGAGATAATATCGGGGTTGTGTTGATACAGCCCTTCGAAAAAGAGGTGAGTATATAGTGAAAAAAGAGGTTATTTTAGGGGACAGATATGAAGTTATAAGCAAAATCGGCACGGGTGGTATGGCCGATGTGTATAAAGGGAAAGATACAATGCTGAATCGCTTTGTAGCGATCAAGGTATTGAAAAAGGAATACCGGGAAGACGAGAATTTTGTCCGCAAGTTCCGTTCAGAAGCACAGGCGGCAGCCGGATTGATGCATCCGAACATCGTCAATGTTTATGATGTAGGAGAAGACCGCGGACTTTATTATATGATCATGGAGCTGGTGGAAGGGATCACTCTGAAGTCATATATAGATAAAAAGGGTGCTTTGAGCGCCCGTGAAGTAATCAGTATCGGAATTCAGATGTGTGCCGGTATTGAGGCGGCACATAAGCATCATATTATCCACCGCGATATTAAACCGCAGAATATTATGATATCGAAAGACGGGAAGGTGAAGGTTACCGACTTCGGTATTGCCCGGGCGGCCACTTCCCATACGGTTAGTTCGAATGCCATGGGTTCGGTTCACTATACCTCGCCGGAACAAGCACGGGGCGGCGTCAGCGATGCCAAGAGTGATATTTATTCCATTGGTATTACCTTATATGAAATGGCCACCGGCGAACTTCCGTTCGATGGAGAATCGACTGTGGCAATTGCCATCAAACATCTGCAGGAAGAAATCACTCCGCCATCGGAGCATGCAGATCATATTCCTTACAGTCTGGAGCAGATCATCCTGAAATGTACGATGAAGAGTGCTGATAAGCGGTATGCGAGTGTACCGGAGCTGGTACAGGATATGAAGCGTTCGCTGGTAGATCCGGAGGGGGATTTTGTCAATCTGGCGATGTATCCGCGCGGCAGTGAGACCATTATGATGACATCGGATGAATTGTCACAGATTCAGGAAAAATACAAGAATGATGATGATAGTGAGTATGACGATGACGATGAGGATTTTGATGATGACGAGTATGATGATTTCGATGATGGCAACGACGATGAAGACGATGAAGACGATGAGGAGAAAGACGGCAAGGTAAATAAACGTATGAACAAGGTCATGAAGACCCTGACCATCGTAGTAGCCGTTATCCTTCTTCTGGTGGTTGGTCTGGTTGTCGCACAGGCGGCCGGCTGGCTTAAGTTTGGCGGTAATTCGATAACTGAAGAAAATCAGATAGAAGTTCCCGATGTGGTCGGCGAGAAAGAAGCGGATGCGAAAGAGATTATCACTGATAAAGGCCTGAAATTCCAGGTTGTAGCACGGGAAGCGTCTGATAAGTATGAAGAGGGGGTCGTAATCGAGCAGAAGACCAAGAGTGGTACAAAGGTTGCCCCCGACACGATGATCCAGGTGGTGGTAAGTTCAGGTTTATCGTCTAACAAAGAGATTCTGAAGGTACCGGATGTTACCGGCATGGATGAAGATACGGCGCGGAAGGCATTGATCAGTGAAGGCTTCCAGAGCGGGAAAATATCGACCGATTATGATTACAGCGATGATGTGAATAGCGGCGAGGTTATCAAGACCTCACCTGAGGCTGGAAGCGAAGCGACCGAAGATACGGAGATTACGATCTGGGTCAGCAAGGGAGCGAAGAAGCCGGATAAAGTCAGTGTACCGAGTATTGTGGGGAAATCAGAGAGTGAAGCTAAAAGTGCGATTACTGGTGCGGGGCTGACAGTGGGCGGCAGCAGTTCAGAGTATAGTAACAGCTATGCGTCTGGTGTTGTAATATCGCAGAATCCATCTTCCGGTAAAGTAGAGGCCGGATCTGCGGTCAGTTATGTGATAAGTAAAGGCCCTAAACCGGCCACTAAAGTAACCATCCCATCCAGTATTCTGGGGCAGACTACAGCAAATGCACAGAAAGCACTTGAGAATCTGGGATTAACCGTGAAAACAGCAGAGGCAGACAGTCCGGAGCAGGCAGGTATTGTTGTGGACAGTAATCCGGCGGTGGGATCCAACGTGGAAGTAGGATCTACGGTGACAATATATTACAGTAATGGAAGTGGTGTCGGTCAAGGTGAGTAAAGAGATCTTAATCATAGAAATAAAGGAAGGTCTATGCAGGGAAAAGTAATAAAAGGTATTGCTGGATTCTACTATGTACACGTAGTAGAATCCGCTATTTATGAGTGTAAAGCCAAAGGGGTGTTCCGTAAGGAAAAGATTAAACCGCTGGTCGGCGATAATGTCATGATCGATATCCTGGATGAGCAGGATAAGGAGGGGAATATCTCCGCGATATTGCCCCGCGAAAATGAACTGATCCGCCCGGCCGTTGCCAATGTCGAACAGGCATTGGTGGTATTTGCAGCGGCCAGCCCGGCTCCGCACTTTAATCTGCTGGACCGTTTCCTGATCATGATGGAACGAAAGGAAATCCCGGTTGTGCTGTGTTTTAATAAACAAGACCTTGTCGGAGGAGAGCAGTTACAAGAGCTGCAGGATATTTATTCGGCGTGCGGGCACCGGATTATTTTTAGCAGTGCTGAAAAAGAAGAGAATATTGATGAGATTAAAGCAGTCCTGCATGGGAAAACGACCGTAATAGCCGGGCCTTCAGGAGTGGGGAAATCTTCCGTGATCAATCTGCTGCAGGATCATATCCATATGGAGACCGGCGATATCAGCAAAAAGATAGAGCGGGGAAAACATACGACCCGGCACTCAGAGCTGATCCCCATTGATGAATGCTCTTATATTATGGATACGCCGGGGTTCAGTTCACTATTTGTTGAAGAATTTGAACCGGAAGAATTGAAGTACTATTTTAAAGAGTTTTTACTGTATGAGTCGGAATGCAGATATCTGAGCTGCAATCATATCCACGAACCGCAGTGCGGTGTCAAAAAAGCCGTAGAAGAAGGCCGTATCCATCAGATACGATATAATGATTACCGGGAAATATATGAGGAACTAGGGAAAAGGAAAAGGTATTAACGATGAAAAATATATTAGCACCGTCGATTCTTGCGGCGGACTTTACCTGTTTGGGAGAACAGGTTGAAAAAACGGAAAAGGGCGGAGCAGAGTATCTGCATTTTGATGTCATGGATGGAGATTTTGTCCCCAGTATATCTTTTGGCATGCCGGTACTGCAGTCGATCAGAAAAGCATCCGGGCAGTTTTATGATGTTCATCTGATGATCAGGGAACCGATCCGGTATATCAGTGAGTTTGCTGAGGCTGGTGCTGATTCTGTTACAATTCACCTGGAAGCCTGTGAGGATGTGGGAGCAACCCTTGAGAGGATTCGGGAATGTAACGTGCAGGCTGGTATCAGTATCTGCCCGGACACGCCGGTCACGGAATTGGAACCATGGCTGGACAAAGTGGATCTGATCTTGATCATGACTGTACACCCGGGATTCGGCGGGCAGAAATTTATTGAATCTTCGCTAGATAAAATCCGGGACCTGCGGCAGATGATTACAGTTAGAGGACTTGATCCTGATATTGAAGTGGACGGCGGAATTTATCCGAACAATGTGGAAGAAGTATTGGCGGCGGGTGCCAATATTATTGTAGCGGGGTCAGCGGTATTTAAGGGAGATCCGTGTGAAAACACGCAGGTATTGATGGAGATTTTGAAAAAATATGAGTAAAGAAGCAGTGATTATCAGCGGCGGTGTATTGGATGAGGAGTTTATCCTGGATGTGCTTGACAGTAAGGAAGGCGCATATATTATAGGCGTTGACAGCGGTGTCAGATTTTTGTATAAACATCAGATCATGCCGCATTATATTGTAGGTGATTTTGATAGTCTGGATGAATCGATTATAACCTATTACCGGAAAGAAACAAAGGTTTCAATCCGTGAATTTAACCCCGAGAAGGATGCGGCCGATACGGAGATTGCCGTGAAACTGGCAGTTGCAATCGGCAGTCGGAAGATGACCATTCTGGGAGCGACCGGAGCCAGGATCGATCATCTCTGGGCTAATATTCAGACCCTTTTTATTGCCCAGGCAGCTGGTGTAGAAGCAGAAATACTAGATCCGCTGAACCGGATCCGGATTATTGAAGGGACGACCCTGCTGAAAAAAGAGGCGGCTTACGGACCATTTTTTTCGGTGTTTACACTGAATGGACCGGTTCCGCATTTCAATATCAGCGGTGCTAAATATCCGCTTACCGACCATCTTTTAGAACCGGTCGGCAGCTTGTGCGTGAGTAATGAATATAAGGATGATGTTACAATTACATTTCCGCAGGGAAAGGTGATTTTAATGGAGACCAGGGATAGAGGAATTTTATCCAAAGATGTTGAAAACTCAAGGGAAACGGGTTATAATTAGATAGACTGAATTGTTAAGGCCAATTATCGGCAGGATTTTGAAAAGGTGTTGGCAATCCAAAAAGGAGATGAAGAGGAGAAAAAGCAATGAAAAGAAAAGTATCAGTTATTATGGCAGTAATTTTATGTTTTTGTACGTTTGCATTGGCAGGATGTAAAGGTGTAGCTGCGAAAGCACCCTATGAAGTCAGCGTTGATGAGGTTTTTACATGTAATACATATAATGGCGAGGTGTTGGTGGTAAATTTAGATATAACGAATACATCCAAGGAATATATTGAAGCAAGTATGGTTGTCTATAACATTACTGCAAAGTTGGACGGTGCGTCGATGAACGTGAGTTATCTTATGGAAGACAGTGCAAACTATATCAAGAGTGATGAGAAAATTCCTGCCGGGGAGACGGCCAAGGCGCAGGCAGTCTTTGAATTGAAGGGTGAGGCAGAAGGTGAAATAACTTTAGTTAGTGTTGATTATGCTGAAAATAGCAGCAAGCAGGTTGAGGTTCTGAATGAAACGATAGATTTTTCTGAGGTGGAAAGAAAGGTCGCAGAGAGCAGCTATGAACTTACCGTTGATGATGTATTAAAAAGCGATGATGGGGAAGGCAATGATATCATTATTCTTGACATGACCTTTGTCAATAATTCTGATGAAGCTGTATCTTTTGGATATGCTGTCGAGTTGGAGATTTTTCAGAATGGCACAGCGCTGAAAGGAGGATATCTCCCATATAATCATCCGTCTTATGATGAAGAAATAGAGGGAAACAGCTATCTTGATATTAAAAGCGGGGTTAGTGTTCAGGTGCGTGAGGTTTTTAATCTAAACGATGCAAATGCGCCGGTAGAAGTAAAAGCCGCAGAGTCGATGAGTTATGATACAGATTATCTTCTTGAAAAAGAGATCCAGATTCAATAACGGAACAGGGGGAAGCAAGATGGTACATAAAAAGGTGATTTGCAGATTGTGCGTCTGTCTGCTTTTGTTAGGCGTTGTCAGTGTTAGCGGATGTGTTCCGAAACAAAGGGAAGTGGCCAAAGAGGAAGCGGTCAAAGAGGAAGTGGAGAAAAAGGAGGAAGAAAAGGAACAGAAAAAAGATGATGACGATATTATTGTCGCTGGTTCTGTTGATACCTCAAGCAAGTTTTCTTTTTCAGTGGAGGAGGCAATTGTAGGGATAAGTTATGATGAAGTACCTATTGTTGTTATGGTCGGTACTTTTACGAATAATTCCGATGAAACTATTTCATTTTCCTGGGCTCTTGAGGCTACGGCAATGCAGGATGGATATACACTACCGACAGCATATCTTTCCGGAAGCGGTGACTTTAACTATAATGATATTGCCCCGGGAAGCACCATCCCGGTATTTATTGGCTGGGAGGTTTCGGATGGTCAGAACGATATTACACTAACGGTAGTTGATAGTCAGCACTATGCCAAAGAGGAGATTTACGCTCAAACATTTACTATTGACGAGTTAATCGAAAATACTGAGAATTATCAGAATTCAGATGATGTTATTGGTGAACCGCTATAAGTGCAGTTGAAAGATCAAATGTTTTTAGATCGTTGTGGTAAGAGTCTTTTTGTGCTATTATTAATTAGCATAATAA
>Ga0153920_1001331_pt1 | contig 10390 bp, 10 predicted proteins | sample TSNJ004MetaG_FD_104713 | JGI IMG/M metagenome (GOLD analysis project Ga0153920, IMG submission 104713) | Attine ant fungus gardens microbial communities from New Jersey, USA - TSNJ004 MetaG | ecosystem: Host-associated > Fungi > Mycelium > Unclassified | place: USA: New Jersey, Brendon T. Byrne...
GCATATATATTCTTCCGTTTCAAAATACCATTAAGTTTGTTCAAGTCTTTTTTTATATTGAGCATTACGTTGTCCGAGCTTATAATAATTATAATGTAATTGGAGTATACAGCATACTTGAATGCAGGTTGCATGCCCCGAAACAAATCTCTAAAATATGCAAGCTTGTTGTATTCAGGGTTACATTGGGTAAAATCCAAAACAGCCACATAAAGATTGGTTTTAAGGCCGCCATAGAGGATGGCTATATGGGCCGTATATAGCTCTCTATCAACAATGCTCCCATCAATGAGTTTTGTTATTAATAATTCCTGATATGTGTTCTCATAGTCTTGATAAAATCTACTTGCGCTGATTTTTTGGGAGAACAGATTGCACAAGGCTTCAAAAACCGCCGGATCATCCGGTTCAAATGATTTGTTGCACGCAACTATAGTTAAATTGACTACATGGACATTATTTTTATTAAAAAGCTTCCCGGAAATCCGTTCGTATTTCAATTTATCGCTAAGCATGAAGGTTATTACTCGCGCGTTGGCCATGTCGTCAATAAAGCCCTCTTTCTTAAAAAACTCTTGCGATTCCATGCAAAATTTTCCATTTGTGGTTATTTCGTTCCAAAAACGGTCGTCCGTAACAATCCCTTCCGTGTACGCTATAAGATTATAGTCAGTAGTATCGTACATCATAATAGGATTCTTCAAAATTTCAAACGACTCATTCAACAGATGCTGAAAATCGTGGTCATCCCTTAGTTTTTCAATCATTTCAATCTTTTCAGATAAGGTAGACATATCAATTTACCTCCAGTTTATTTTTGCAATCCCCATTGTTTGAAATTCTTTATAAGATCGTACAGAAATATATTCATTATTTCAAATTGGGACTTATTGTTTATATGACATGAAAGATAATATATCATCCCGCCCGCAAAAAAATTTGACAAAACAATGTATTGGGCATTTATCTTTTCATTTTCATTTTTTTCTATAAATAAATTAAAGCATGAAAGAATAAAGTCAAATAGTATGTTTAAAGTCTCCTGATCGGCATCCTGAATTATATTTTTAATTATGTTCTTATTTTCATCCGTAAATTGATTAACTAACTTTTCTATATTTTCATATGTATCACCTTCTCTGATATTATTATTAGTAGTTAATTCTTCCAACCAATATTTTAACAAACTATATTTGTCGGTATAATGCGCATAAAAAGTAGCGCGGCTTGTCAACGCCTCTCCGCATACATCTCTCACTGTTATTTTTCTGAAGTTTTGCCGTTTCAGGAGCGTAGATGTGGCGGCGCACAAGGATTTTTTTGTTTTTGAAATTCGCAAATCGTCTTTCCGCATGTTTAGAGACATATGATCCCCTTCAATAACATATTAAGTATCATCAAAACCTAAGTCAGAATCTCGGAGTATCTTTTGGTTGCATTTTCATTTCCAAATAGGTTGACACATCATAATGATGGTAAGTCGTTTTAAAAGTGCAATTATCATGTTTTGAAACGATTTTACGAACAGTAGAAATCCCTTTACCTTGACGCTCATACATAGTTGTTTTTCCACGAAAAATAATCTTGTTTGTTTCCGCCGGCGTAGCGGTGCTGTTATTGATAATAATCAGCTTTTCACCGGAAGACCTGGATCCCACTGTAAAGGATACGCTTTTGCGTTCCGAAGCAGCCGCGGCTTCTATGGCATTTTCGAGCAAACAATCAACAATCCTGCAAATATCAATATTATTAATATAGAAATTGTCTGTTCGACTTAGCAGCTTCATACTCAATTTTACATTCATTTTTTTTGCGTAATCACATTTTCCTATAAGAATTGAAATAAGCGATGGATTCTCCCTCATGCTTTTGTGCAAATAAGAATCTTCTTCATGACTGTCTGCATTATCACACGAAAGAACACGGATATATTCATCCTTATATCCAACTTCATTTTTGACGGACTCATACAGTTCCCATAAATTTGTTAGTAAAAAGATCAAAATAAAAATGAAAAATATAATCAGATTTGCGACAATCTGATTAGAAATGAATAAAGGAATCCCGACAATCATTAGGTATATGAACGTGGCTTTTAAAATGTAAAGGGCCATTTCTTTTTTGAAGTCTATAAATAAGTTGAGGTCAATTGTGTAATTATAGCGCTTTATTAAATATTTCGTTGCAAGATAGATCATCCAAATAACGCAAAAAAGAGTAAACTGACAAGCGGCGTCCAGCATATAATTATATCTGTCCGTTGCCTGTACAAAGAAAAGCGTATTAAGTATGCGATTGAATATTTGAACGATAGCATAATATAAGTAGACATGCCCCATCAGCTTAATGGAACGCATCGGGGGAATATTCAAAACTTTAACGCCTATAATATAGTACAATAGAGCAAATATCGGATTGGGATTCACCACAAGCGCATAAACTGTCGGTGTAAAAGATCGCATGCCGCCGATAAAATAAATCGCGTATGCCCATATGGTATTGAGTACTCCCCCGACTAAAAAAGCAAAAACGGCTTTTTGTTTTCTGTCGGCCTTCTCGCCAAAAATATGCAAAATGAGAATAGCGATAAGATATATAAAGACAAAGGTGAAAATAAAGGTCATAACAGCCAATATTACCTGCATGGTTCTGGAATAAGCAAATTCGGAATACATACTATTTCACCACTACTTTCATTGACGACATTTAATGTGAAAATTTAAAAACATGACTTTCCCATACCCAGTGATCGGCCGAAGAATACTTTACTTTGTTATTTTACCATAAACGCATCAAAAATTCCATTTTTTCTTTCACACTCCTAATTCTGTTTCAATTCTTCCGGGAGGCCGGGTATGAGGTGATTGTGGTAAATCCCATTCAACGCGGGGCGCTGAAAAACATCAATGTTCGCAAGGTGAAGAACGATAAGGTGGATGCCTACAAAATCGCCATGCTGTACCGTCTGAAGGTGCTGCGGACTTCTCAGGTTCCTGTTGACAGTCTGCGCGGACTGCGACTCTTGTGCCGCCAGCGGTCTGAGCTGACGGGTGATGTAACACGCTATAAAAATCGGTTGACAGCATATCTGGATCAAGTCTTTCCCGGTTATGACAAAGTGTTTTCCGATGTGGGAGGAGCATCATCCAGAGCCGTCCTGAAAGAAGGGATCAACAGCCTTTTGAACTGCGTCAGCCGGAGCAACACGCTAAGCGCTTGGGGCTACCCGCTGCTGCCTGACTTGTCTGAATACGTTTCAGGCCCGGTATAATGTCGGGCCTTGTTGTTATGCCCTGCTTTTTTATTTCAAAGCTTTCTGCGCTATTTTCAAATTTTGCTTGACTTCGCTTAGCTGGTCTATAACGTGAAATGACAGAAAACGGCGCATATCACCGAAGCGCGGAATGCGAAAAAACGAAGGATGACCCCTGTTATTCGCACTCATGCCGGATTATCTAAAGCTACGAAAAAAAATTTTCACCGAGGTATAAAATCCCTCTTGACAAATCTGGGCTGCTGATGCAAGCTAATAATGGGTTACAAAAGTAATCCGCAGCGGGAGGAATGATTTTGAATCCATTGGTTGAGAAAATCGCCAACGCGGAGCTTGAAGTGCTAAAGGTTCTTTGGGCGGCTGAACATGAAATGACGATAAAAGATATACGAAAAACGCTTTCGGAGCAAACCGATTGGGAGGCGTCTACCATAAAAACGCTTGTTTACCGCTTGACGGAAAAACGCGTAATCAAAGCAGACAAACGCAATGTTTTTTACTATACCCCCGCCATCAGCGAACAGGAGTATAACGACTACACCACGCAGACCATGATCGACAAGCTCTACGGCGGGAGCGCGAAAAACCTTGTCGCATCGCTTGTCGGCGCGGGTAAGCTCACGGACGATGACATTAACGAATTGCGGTCGTTATTCAAGGTGGGTGATTGAAATGGGCGAAACCTTAAACGAAACCGTAAAACTTATCCTTTGCCTTTCCATATCGGGAGGACTGTTCGCCCTCGCACTGTTTGTCTTGAAGCCGTTTGTACGAAACCGGCTGTCAAAGTCATTTCAATACTACATTTGGCTTGTGGTGCTGCTCCGTTTTATTGTGCCGTTCACCTTTGGCACAAACTTGATGGACTTCATGCTTAACACTCCCAACGCCTTGCAATCGGCGGAGGAAACGGTAATCCCGAATAACGACCCTGCAAACCCCGCGAACGCAAATCCGGCTATCACCGACAATCCCGTCAACAATAACGCGCCTGATATATCGGAGCAACAACAGTCAACGCCGATAAAGGCGGATAGCGCGCAACCGTTTGACCTTGTGAAAACGCTTACGGACAATTGTTTATGGATATGGCTTGCGGGTATGGCGGTATCGCTTGCGTTCAATCTGCTCGGCTACCTGCGTTTTATGCGGTATATTCACGGCGCGGCTGTCGCTGCGGAAATACCTGACTGCGGCGCGAAAGTGTACAAAAGCCGCTTCGCGCCTACGCCTATGCTTGTCGGCGTGATTAGGCCGCGAATCTATCTGCCCGACATTGAATACACCGATGAGCAGCTTGACAATATCCTGCGCCATGAGCTTACCCATTTGCGGCGGCGCGATGTATGGATGAAATGGTTTGTTACTTTGGTCGTGTCTGTGCATTGGTTCAATCCGGTTGTGTACTTTATGCGCCGTGAAATTAACCGCGCCTGTGAAATGTCCTGCGATGAAGCCGTGATCCGCGACCTCGACAGCGCGGCAAAACAGAGCTACAGCGATACGCTGATTTCAGTCGCTGCCGAGAGCCGTTACCCTGTCGGCGTAATGTCCACAACCATGTGCGAGGAAAAGAAAACGCTGAAAGAAAGGCTTGTGGCGATTATGAGCTACAAGAAAAAAACGAAAATTGCAATTCTAATTACCGCTGTTCTTGCCATAGGAATTACGGGAAGCGCGTTTGCTTTTGGGGCGGGAATCCCTTTATTCCAACCCACATATTATGAAGCCAAGTTCCCTTATGAACACATTTCAGACATCAGCACGGAGGATATGACTACGTTGATTCTGAATATGGTCAAACATTCTGGCGCTGATATATATATGTTCCAAAACCCACAAAACATCCATTTTAACCCTGATTGGACACTACGCGATTTCACAGCGCAAGTACTGATTTCAGAGCATAAAAACGGTGTGCTAATGTACAGACCGTATCAAATACGCATATTTCCCGAAGAGCGTATGATACGGATATATCCTTGGGATACGCTTGAACCCGCTGATACAAGATTTCGTTACGACCCGTTCATTTCGTATTGGGACGCACTGATATACCTGCCGATTAATGCGATGGAAGAAGTGGCAGAAGGAGCGCGAGCGATTGGCAGACCGTACTTTTATTCGCTGCAATACGACACCCATGTAGATCAATTCTCCGGCATCTTCTACAATAAAAATGGTGTTTTGGACACCTACCGCCCATCCCCATCGGCGGCATTTGTTTTCTTCCCAATGGTAAAGGACACAGACAATCCAAACAGCTATACCGGTATTAACTGTACCTCTTTATATTACTACGCGGATAGCACCACCCAAAGAATGAATGTTGATTTAACAAACAACGAAAACGAAAATAACACGGTTATCCCGCTTTATACGGCGCGGCTTACGCATGACGGCTCTGTGCAGACTATTGAATTGGAAAAGGCAAACGAATTTAGTTATATACTGCGCGTGGCAGATATGAACGGCAAAACGCTCTGGGAAACCAGCGCCGACACCCCGCACACAGGCTGGAACGCGCTGTTTTTAACGCATATCGATGGCAAAGACTATCTGATGCAGTACAATCCAACGATGTATCAAGGAGGCTGTACCTATTATTTCCGTGTTTTTTCGCTTGATAAGGACGGGAAAGAACTCCTGCTGGATGAAGGCGATGTTGACTTCGGCATAAATCCGCCCGGAGGAAGCGACAGCTTTCGCAGAAGTGATATTGAACCGGTCAAGGCGTTTTTCGAGCATGTAAATCAATATCTGCCAAGCGGCTATCTGCTGGTGAATACGGATGATCATATCGGCAGGCTCATACCGGGCGGCGCTTCATATAGCACACAAGACGCTCCGATTACCGGCTTACGTGACTATTTCTTTGAGAGCGCAGATTTGTCAATGAGCGATCAAATGGAGCTGTTTATTCAGGATTATACTGAGCAATGCGGCGCTATGGAAGATTAGACGAGATAGATTACCATGTGGCCTGACCGCCGAGGTTATCCCGGCGCATAGCCCGGACAAGTAAAGAACCATAACTGCCAATACTCAGCAATTTGGCGGGACGAGGGAGAAGCCTTCCAATGGCAGTTATGCCGTGGGGAGGTTTTGCCTTTCAATCAGACAATATCCGTTTGCCGGGTATGGTGGGACTTCGTGCCAAGTTCGGGTTGTTGACAAAGCCACTCAGGTCTGCCGCCATTCGTTTTTACCTCCTTTTTTTGTGATTGACATACAATAAGGCCCGACTATAAAAGTCAGGCCCGAAAAATGAAAAACATTCCTCCCAAATATTCAATTATCTACTTCAATACACAACCGCCTTCCCTTTGTCCATAAAGAGCGGCGATGATGTGTATCACCAAAAATTTGTATCTTTATTTAGCATTATAAGGAGATAGTCAAAGAATTTCCTGAACTAGTATGATTACTACATTAGACTGCGTGAGTCTGACGCCGGAGAAATTAAAGCTCAATCTCTTTCGGAATTAGGTAAACAGCTTGAAACGTTACTTATAAACTCTAAACAATTAATCAGCCTATTTCAGTGCAACAACTACAATTATCCTGAAGGGTTGTCTGCCCGTGAAGAGGCAAATATATGAAGCTGCCAACTGTACCAACGGAAGTCTGATAGCAATTTTCTGTTTTACAGAAATCGAATATAATTATGCTCGACAGGTAGTAATATCAGCAGGGTACGAAGCGCAGATAGATAAGTCGATATTCTTGACAGACTGTAGAAATGATAATAAACCTTCAGCTTCGATTGCTTGAGGAAATATAAGAACCGCCCAAAAGCGGTTCTTAATCAAAATACTACTCACTTGAACGTGTCTGTAAAGCGTTTTATTTATCAGCGTTTTGCCAGTTCCTATCATTCCACTCCGACCATGGGTAAGTTCTTATGGGACTTACCCGTTTTTTTATTGTACCTCTTTCGTTGCACGGAAACATGCAACAAAACCCGCTGTGTCGGCTACTAAAAAAAATGTTTTCTGATTGGAGGAAAAGCAGTGTGTACAAAGTAAAGAAAAGGGGGTATGTTATAAAAGAAATTTTTTTAAATCCATCTATTCAAAAAGGATTTCAAATTTCCTATGAAAGCAAGCATTGGAAGATTTGGCGAACTGTAATTTCGCCGGGAACCTGCATTTACTGTTTCTCAATGAATGGCCGAATTCTTTCTGTTGATGATCCTCGGCTAATGGAAATCCCAGTTCATCCGAATTGCAAGTGCTATATTGAAACAGTAACCGCCATTTCAGCTGGTACCGCGACTAACGCGGGTTCAGATGGCGTAGATCAGTATGTTGTCTTGCATGGAGAACTACCGCCTTGTTATTTAACTCAGGATGAAGCGAAAACCCTGGGGTGGAAAAAGTGGTTAGGGAATTTAGTAGAAATTCTTCCGGGAAGAATGATAGGGGGTGATGTTTATAAAAATCGTGATAAGCGACTGCCAATCGCGGAGGGACGTGTTTGGTATGAAGCAGATTTTGATTATGTAAGCGGATTTCGAACCGGCTGCCGTTTGCTGTATTCCAATGATGGTTTGCTCTTCGTTACATATCATCTGTTTACAATGTACAACTAACAGCGTAATAAGATGATGTAAAAAGCAAGTCAGATTTTCCATTCGATTTTTGCGGTTTCGCTCGTTACATAGATAATGACACAGGAGTTGAGAGCATAATTTATACAACGATTACTTTCTAGGACATACTCTGCCTATTAACTTTGAAATAATACGGCGAAATCTTCTTCCTAAAAACAATCCGATAGCAGCCCCGCAAAAGGCAATTCCTATAGTACTTAACGGCCATTTTGCAAATACCAAAATTGATATACCCAATACGCAAAATCCGATAGAAATTAGGGTAATCGTGCGCTCTTTATATGATTGCTCCAAATTTTTTTGTGTTTCCATTACCACGGGAATTTCCATATCACTATTAATTTCATCATTAAGTAGAAAGTCCGTTGTAACCCCCAACACTTTACTCAATTGAATAACATTATCTGTATCCGGCATGGACTCGCCTAATTCCCATTTTGAGATTGCTTGTCTGGAAATTGTAAGCTGTGCCGCCAGTTGCTCTTGCGACATTCCTTTTGCTTTCCGTAGTTGCTGGATTTTTTCACCTAACATTATAGGGTTGCCTCCCTTGTTTTTATGCCTCAATTTTAACTCCCCTTTCAGTAGCAATCTACCAATTCAACCTTGAATATTCGCAACTTGTAGTTGCAACGTCAAAAAAACTATGTGATAACAGATATGATCATTACTTGACATTTTCTGAAATTGAATTGGAGAACTGATATGAACTATATTACGCTTGACTTCAACGGCATAAAGTCCATGTATGATTTGCATACCTATCTGAAAAAAGTATTCCTTTTACCTGACTACTATGGGTACAATATGGATGCGCTTTGGGATTGTCTGCACTGTTCATTTGCTGAGCCTACGATGATTACTCTAAAGCATTTATCTAATTTACCCAAAGAGATGGATGAAGCTATCAAAATCATGAAAGAGCTTTTTTGTGATCTTGAAAAGCAAGATTCTGAAGTAACAATTCAAGTGTTAGAAGATTGGGATGAAACTTCTGTTGGCAATAAAGAATTCATGATATAGTGTAACATACTACTCGCTTGAAAGTCTGCGAATCCTTAATTTTACTGGGGTTTTCCAAGTCCCATAATTCCATTCCGCCCATTCCATGATGTAATGGTGGCACAGCTCCCGCATCTCCTCCTCCCGGTGGGCAAACAGCGCGTCCCATACGCCCACCGTCTCCATCCCCGCGTCCCTGGCCGCCTGGCAGTAGTCCGGCGTATCGTCAAAAAAGAGACATGTTTCCACCGCTGCGCCGCATGCCTCCGCCGCAGCGCGGTACAGCTGCGGATTCTTCTTGTCAAGCCCCATTCCCTGCGTGGTCAGCACCCCATCCAACAGCCCCGCCAAACCATGGCGCTCCAGCGCCGCCTGGCAAAGCTCCGGCATGCAGGAGGTCAGAAGAAAGAGGCGCTCCCCCCTCGCCCGCAGATGCCGGAGCAAGTCTTTTGCCCCGGGCTTCAAATCCAGCGCTGTGCTGTAAGCCCCCCAGGCCATGCGCTTCCACTGGGCAATGATCTCTTCCGGACTCTCAGGGAGAGAAAATTGCTCCCTGGTATATACCGCCGCCTCCGGAAAGCTATGGTGGGTGACATAATCGGTATACTCCTGTGGAACAGGCGAAATGCCACGGCTTTTCAGAAAGTCTATGTCAAGGTCCAGCCAAACGCCGTTGGAGTCCAGCAGCGTACCATCCAAATCGAAAAAATATACCATATCTCAGCTCTCCTCCCCCAGAGTAAAACGCCAGGGGAAGTCCGCCGCCTCCTGGGCGTAGTCAATTCCAATCCGTCTCCCAATGATAACTGCCCCATCGGACACCGGCTCTCCCTCTGTCACAAAGAGGTCGCCACCAAACAGAGGATGTCCGTTCTGCTCACGCGTAATCCCCAGTCCCAAACAGAGTTTGCCCGGACCATTGAGAAACTGCTTGCGCTGATAGGGCGTGAGCTCCTCATACTTGCGTGCAAAGCGGTTTCCTGCTATAATATCCCTGTCTTCGCGCCGCACGTGCCGGACACAGCGGATAAGCACGGCGCATGGCTCCCCCTCCGGCTCGGTGACGAAGTTCAGGCAGTGGTACATCCCGTAAATCAGATAGACATATGCATGCCCGGGCGGAGAAAACAGCATCTCTGTGCGTGCCGTTCTCCGGTAACCATAGGCGTGACAGGCCTTGTCCACCCGGCCGACATAGGCCTCCGTCTCCGTGATACGGCACAGGATATCCTGACCCTGCCAGCGGCGCACAATCTGTCTGCCCAGCAAATCGCGGGCCACCTGCACCGTGTCCCGGTTATAAAAATCATGTGATAATATCTCCATACAAACGCCTCATTTCAGTGTGCTGTGCCGCAATTTTACCATATCCCTATTCTTTTTTCAATTGAGAGGTCTCACATGAAACAACCGCCAATCAAACGCCTTGCCAAGCCCATGCTGTTTGCCGCCGCCTTTATTTGGGGCTCCTCCTTTTTCATTATGAAAAACACACTGGA